>Ga0224501_10002303_pt1 | contig 14954 bp, 7 predicted proteins | sample SF_Oct11_sed_USG_4_FD_169105 | JGI IMG/M metagenome (GOLD analysis project Ga0224501, IMG submission 169105) | Sediment microbial communities from San Francisco Bay, California, United States - SF_Oct11_sed_USGS_8_1 | ecosystem: Environmental > Aquatic > Marine > Sediment | place: USA...
GAAATACCTAGAGGAAAAATATTCGGACGTCCATAGATATCTAGACGCTATGTGTACTTGCCATTGCAGAAGGAACACAGTAACATAAGTGTGGGTTCGGATTACCACCGTCAACAAACGGCGGTCCAAACCAGTGGATAAGGGTCAAAATCACTTCAAGATTCGCCTATCCCTTCTCGAGAAGAGTAGCCAGGTTTCAGCGGGTGCTGTGTAAACTGACTTAGGGTGACTCACCCCAACCTGGAGCGATGATACTGACACTCACATGGTGTTTTGTGGTAAGCCGTAACTCAAAAACAGCAACTAGCCCGGCCACACCACACGTGATAGACAGATTGATGAGATTCAACGCTTTTACAATATTACCTTCTTGGTTGCTCCAGCATTACAGATCTCCCATTTAACAAGAAGTTGGTGAGGCAAAGAGAAGGTCGGCTGTTGGCATCTACTGGGCTCAATGCGTATGTCCCTACACATGAGTGGATGTCTGCAAAATGCATATCATATCTTATTTTAGGAGGATGAAGCGGGTTAGCTCATTGGCTCAAAATATTTTGATCCTGGGTCCCACTACAAATACGAACTTTTGTCCATTTTACCCAGCTTAAGGAGATCTGCTAAATAATATGGGAAAGTGACTATGTAGAACAAAAAAAAATGACAAAGAACTGACATTTTTGCTCTCTATCCGAGATCTGTTCTGCTTTCAGAGATTAAAAAACAAAAAGTCTGATATGCTGATATGCTATATGTCTTCTGCAGTCTATCATAAGCAAATGTGTTCAATTCCAACTCAAAGCAATTTTTTTCCTCACGCATTTTCAAATGACCTAGCGCTTGTTGAATACAGTAAGAAATTGTTCTGAGACCCCCTAACGTGCCTTGATCAATCTTTCTTTATTCAGGCTAGTGTAGTTAGCTACAAGTGCATGATACAGTTGCTCAAAATATTTCCAGTTGAAAAATCAGTCAAAACAAAAACAGATCATTACACATTCCCATCGCAAGAATGTATTATACCAGTGATATAAAGTGACATTTATGTCACTGATTATATGCTGTCAGTGGACAGAAAAGTGCATAGAGATGGCTCTAAGAAGCTTTTCTGGGTAGGGCTATATATAAGCTTACACTAGACCTTGATCTTTGTTAGTAGGGAGCGGAATCTCAACAACAAAAAATGGAAATTATTTTACCCTGTTACATGCCCCGAGCGTTTTATTGAAAGGCACAGTAATTTTTTATTGGCATTGAATAGGTTCATAAGTTTCTTTGTATATGGTGGATTTTCAAATCTACTCATCATCAATACGATTTACACCAAATGATCTCACCATTGCTGCTGGATGATTTCGGAGTGCACCATTTGAGTGTAACGCTATCTACACCAACAATCTCCTGTGAAGGAGCCTTACAACCATCAGCCAGTTCCCCCTTCAGTTCGCTGTGAGCGTCAGCCGAGTGCAATAACTCCACATCATAATTCGCTGATGAGTTAGCATTCTGTTCCTCCTGGTGAAAAGATCAAGGCGGTGCCTTAAGCAATGACAGCGTTGAGAGGTGGCTGTTCAGAGGAGGAGGAGAAGAAGGCAACCTACCTTCATAGGTATACCTGTCACGGAGGTGATAACCAGGTTAAAATAGTCAACTGCCTGTGCCACCATTCTCTTGGCGAGATGACTCCCCGACTGGATGGATTCTACAGTTACATTCAGGTGGGGTGTCACCTACAAGACAAATCACCCAAATCACGTATTCCACTACATGGAAAGTCTCCCCTATCAGCGATCACCACGAGTAAATAAAACCGATCATAACTACAAAGTGTAAGTAACGGATATAACTATTTCCAGAAACAGACTCAACACTTCACTTGCATCTAATTCTAAATGATTTCAGACTTTCTTCTGTTAATGCTCCACTTTATATTCCCTGAGTGGGTGATGGATTTTGCTCCTGGTTAATTGGAGACTTCGCCCGGAACTTATGAAGAAATTAAGATCGGATGCCCTTTCTGCCACCACCATTGACTCTCCTATAATTTGAATCTACGCCTCATTGCAAGTCGTGTGTTCTAACAACGAGCCCGACACTGCTTCCAGATCCTCAGCCCTAAACATTCTTGGACAATCACCATAGACCGTGAAGCACAGTCGCTGATTGGACAAATATCATCCTGGTTCCAGACAAAATTGACAGCTGGGAGGGGGGAGGGAGGTTCTGTATACCCACATGATTGATTTATCTAGTGCCAGTAGTTTAGTGCTGCCAAACGCCGAATTCTAAAGGAAACTGAACTTTCTCACACTCACCTCGTACTTAGTTCTGGGGGTCACTCGAGATTCCTCTCCGACAGCATGAATTGCCACGATTACGAGCTCACAGTGGTGAATTGGCAGCAAGCTAGTAAGAAAAACGGCAGCACCACATGTCAAGGGGTAGGCTTAGTGGTTTCGACTGATATAAAGTTATTGTAAGAAAGGTTGGGTTGTTCTAACCCATTCAACACTTCACTATCGATGGAAAATTATGCCAATTGAACAGAAGTACTTTAGTACTGACTATAAACAATGCTAAAGTAACAGAACTTACATGATGGGATGAGCAAGCAGGCCTCAAGCTAGAGTCAAAACCACACAAAACCCTCAAAAACCAATGCTATGGTGCAATAGTGGCTAGCTGAGGAAAGCCACTTGATGGTCTGTGTCACCTCCGACGCATCTGCCCTAACTTACTCATCAGAGCGAACTTACTCATCAGAGCTAACTTACTCATCGGTGCTAACTTACTCATCAGAGCTAACTTACTCATCAGAGCTAACTTACTCATCAGAGCTAACTTACTCATCGGTGCTAACTTACTCATCAGAGCTAACTTACTCCTCGGAGCTAACTCACTCCTCGGAGCTAACTCACTCCTCGGAGCTAACTCACTCATCGGAGCTAACTTACTCATTGGAGCTAACTTACTCATTGAAGCTAACTTACTAATTGGAGCTAACTTACTCATCGGAGCTGACTGCATCCATGTTTTTATCCTCGAGAATCTGAGTAAAGCCTGACACAAGTGAGGTTATTTCTCTGTCATTCTTGACTACACAATGACATATGACTCTACCATTATTCTAAAATAGATACAAGAAAACAAATCCTCACAAGAGAAACTGAAGGTTAAAGACTACACACACTCTCTCTTGAATCGCAGATTTTTATAGTGAGTATCGATAGGGTCTTCTAGGATAGATTTTTCACCACTGATAATAACCCCGCAGCTGCTGCTCAGCTACCACAGGAAAAGACATCACCAGTGCGTGAGGACCAAAGCTCCAATGATATGCGCATTATTTTCCCCAGAGAGGGCTAATAAGAGGCCAAGGTTGATGGGGTGATCAATAACAACTGGCATTCTTTTCACTGCTAGGTAGACTTTTGTTTGGAACCAAATACTTCCAACCAAAGACCAAGTCAATCCTTCGCATTTTTCTCGGTTAGATTTCGGTTTCAGAGCAAAGAAGCCAATGGCGTCCTTTCTGTGGTAACTGAGCGGTTTTCCCAATGAAAACACTTTGGCAATCGAGCGCGATTCCCGCTGTCGTTCAACCTCGATATAATGTACCTGCAGCGTATCAGCATTTTCCAGCAAGGTGTGTCTTCTCACTATCTGAGCAGCAGTCGGCTGTATCAGTTGATCAATCGCGGCGTACAGACCGTACATGACGGAACATCCCTCATTCCTGCATGATTTCGACTTTGGAAGTCGTAAAGATCCAAGTTTATTTTGTATCTAGAAGACAAGATTGTAAATCAAAGCTCTACTGTGGGAAGAGCTTAGTAACTTTCAATTTCTAAGTTTATATATTTTATACAGTTTAATACATCCTGAAGCTTGATCAACATCAATGAGTTTGTTCTAAGCTTCACATCTGAACTATCAAGTTTTTTAATAGAGAGTCTCCGACTTCTTCCGTTGAATTGGGTGAACAGTCTGAAGGGAACCTCAAACAAACTATAGACCAGTTTGATTTGATAGTTTTATTTTACATGGATAGCTTAAATAAGACTCTAAGTCTTTCTTACATTAAGGTCCAGTTTAACGCCGATGCTGTCACTGCACATGCCAGCTTGTCATGAATTGTTGGTACATGTACCAGGTATACTTACAACATCGAGATCTTGGTCAGATTCATTCCATCCAGTTAGTCGATGCGCCGCTTGGTCACTTGCAATAAAGCTTATCTACAAACAGCAAATATCATTCAATACTATACCCCACCCCAGAAGGTCCATTGGAATGATTAGACTAACCCAGAGCTTTGGTGGTTTCAAAAGAGGTTTTAATCTATTTTATACTTTGTTTTACTCTGGAACATAGCTACCCTATACAGTGGACCTCCTAAGGGTTGTTGGGAGAGATAAGAGCTATGAATTATGTCAACAGCTCATTCTCACAGTGGGCGCTCGGCCGGACTAGGACTTCAACCCAGGATCTTTCAATCTTACTTTGCAAAAATTATCTGTTCGTCTCAGGTGGGGCTGTGATGCATTTTTTAAAGAAGACCTTATGCAAAATTGACATAGTGAAAGTTGACTAGGGCACCTGTTGACTCAACTAGTCAAAGTGAACTAGTGTACTACAAGATCGAGAGGTTGGGGACTCATTCAACCAAAGTCACTTACGACGTTGCATACAAAAAGGGAAAGCCTGATGATGGAAATAATGGGATGATCTTGACCTTGGTGGCTAACAAGGGTAAGACCCACCGGCGAACTCTCTTATTCGATTGTGACTCGGCGATTTAACCAACTGAGCAATCTTGGACCCTTAACTCCATCAGTCCATGATTTCATGAATATCACATTGAAGAACCAGAAACATATACATACAGGATCCGTTATCAACAAATTTCCGATCCAATCAGTTTTAATCATTCATTTTCCAACAAACAGTTCAATCAATGAATCATCAATAACTAATAACCTGGGGCTGGGCACCAATTCCTAGACTAGATCAGATGGAGCAAAGATGGTTGTACTTACCAGTTTCTTCCTGCCAAAGATGTCATAAACAATTCTGCAGAACTCCACACATGCCTCTATGCTGCTGGTCCAGTGTGATTTGCAGAGAGGATCTAGTGGAATAACGGATGCTTTGGCCTTTCCAGCAACATCGAACTCGAAAGGCTCTTGTGACGACTGCGCTAGCTTCGGACTCTTATCTAGCACCAAAACCGTTTTGTAGTTGTGAGGATAGACCATGTTACGATATTAAAGTCTGGATGTGACTTCAAGTCAGTATTTACTTTGTCATAGCCATGTACTTATTACTGGGGACGCTTTTGTGCTCTACTCAGTTGGTCCAGTAGTCTAGTGCTAGTGTACATTCGGTCAGGGGACAGTCGGTTTCCAAAACTTTTGCTATAGAAGGTGTCAAGGTCAAATAACTAAACCAGGTTCTTATTGGATAATGGTCATCGTCGCTAGATTGTGATTGGGCGTAGCTCACAGACAAGGAAGGCTTATATGGTACCATATCGCGTTATTAGTATGAACCCGTGATCTATAATACGGGTTGCCACCTTGCCAATCACCAGCCGCCTCAACTCACATTTCTGACTGCCAGGCTTCAGTGCGCGCAAGTGGCGAAAGAAACGGAGATCAGAGTTGGGTATACTTGTACTTCGTTGAAACTAGCAAGAAGAGGTTACACCAACACGGATTTATGGTGCCGTTTATATACCTGCACGCATGTTGTCTGTAATGCCCTGTGAGCAACCGGACTCTCGAGTTGGAATGGCAAAGGTGAGTCTTTTCTTTGGAGTAGACGAGACTAAAGTTTTGATTTAGATTAGAAGTTAGTAAATTATATAACTATCAATTTATTGGCAGCAGGTAACGAGATACGAGTTAGTATACTATATCTGATCTCAAAGTCCAAGGTTGGATAGCCTAGTTTCTTTTTATCTAATTCGTAAAAGAGTGCGCTAGTGTGGCTCGAGAACTGTTTCACACCTCTTCATCCACTCAAGTCGATGATCATTCTTTCAAGTTCAAGTTCAAGAAACAAGTTCAACCGAAATTGTCCAACGATTTATTCATATTCATGTTCATGTCACTATTCAGCCACCTCATGTGATGAGTCTTCCTCTTCTCTGCAGCTGGGATAGAGAACTGAATTTACATCTTGCACAATTTAGAATTTATATCAAATGGTCTCCCTTCTTTCTTAAGTTCTTATACCACCTATCTGAAGCAGTAACACTAGTAACACTTGCGCCTTTAAAAGTGATGCCAAATAATACTGATGCATACAGTACACTGACCCAAGGTGGCGCTGCTGGTCCTCGTGCCCTACCGTCCCTCGAAACCTCCCCGCTGTGTAATCAATTAGTTCACGAAGACACAGGCGTGAATTGGGATAGTAGGCCACCTAGTATGCACAATGTTTTTGCCATCTTTCTCCACCTGGTTTGTTTACAGGATTCATTCCTACTGGGTGATCAATACAATGATATACATTGTAGTCTGCTCATCCGAACATTTGTAAACAAGCGAATTGCCATGGTTTACACATCATGCCACCAACTGAAAAGGCATCTTATACCCAAATAATTGACCTTCTTGGGATATGTATTAATTAATGATGAAAGGCCTGTAGTTTTAGTCAGAAAACATTGGCTTATTGTATTGATTAGTATATTGTACTCCGGGGCCATTTCGGCGGGCCCTTTGAGCCCCTAGTATCGCATCATATCAATCAATGCTGACTCTCCGGAGACACCCATCACCTTGGGTGGTGAATTCGTGCACTTGACTGAGGAGTAATAACTCTATAATCCTTCGGCTATGTATAACAGATTGATGCATTTATGATGCTCGTATATAATTTGCCTCTGAGATGAGCTTGAATTCAAAGACACGACTGGCTAAAGGTGACTGACTAAATTGTTTGAAGATCTATAAACATGGACAAATCAAAACTATGTAAATAGATTAGCCCTATCCCCTGCCTTCACTTAGGTGTGTCAAGGTATACTAATCATACTTGTTGTCTGTCATCCCATTTCATCTTTTCTATATGGTATCACCTCAAGATGGCCTCAGAAAACTTAGAGACAAAATATTCTCTCAAAAGGTGTTTATGGCCTAGCCCCTGGGGGTGTCCTATAACTCTATAGTTTAACCCCTGTGCGGGTGGGTCGCATACCCTGTGATCACGGATTTGGATTGTGTTTGCTCAGTTCCTTTCACAAGTGTTATGTAATCACTAGTTCAACCTTACAACTGAAAAATCTGAGAGGCAACTCAAGTGCAACCTCTTTAGGGGCTACACTGTGTTTAGCTTAGCGCTAGTTCCCACACTGTGCTTTTCTATTCAGTTCACTGGCTGATAGATGCCAGTGACTCACCTCCAGAGTATGTCTAATCTTTTGTGATTGAAAACATAGGTCAACATTCTTAATAATATTAAATCAATTATGATCAACATTGCTGTAAGTTTCTCCAGCACGCTGTCGCAAACAAACACAAGGAGAGGAATGACCAGCTGCATTCCAATCATCGATCATGGCCATGCCTTCGCGCCAATACCCATGCTTTGGTAAAATATGAGTCAACCTTTCTGCGAGTAGACTTCTTCACTCGGCTCTAGGGTACAGCTACTCCGAGGCTAACTATATGGTACAGCTACTCCGAGGCTAACTATATGGTACAGCTATCCTTCTGACCTACATGATCTGATTCTATCAAGTGGCCTGCTCTAAACAGGACTGGTTCTTTACCCTGCGGTCTCTGTCATGACCACAGGAGTGTTGATAGTTTCACCTGCCACCAGGGACTCGTCCCAGGCACCCAGCTGATTCCCTTATGGCTTTACGCTTTCACGGCTTCTTGGGAATTGTAGGTGTTTTCTTCGTGTGAAAGCTGCCAACTGTCAACTGCTCATTGTCAAATTGAGTTTCCATTAAGTCTTCAATCACTGAAATTACATCAACCCAACTTCACTTGATTCAATGAATGTGTCATATAAGCTCATTTGTCAGTCGATTTCCGGAGTCTTACAGCAACTGTAACGCTACCGTAGCCAACCGAAATGGTGCACAGGGTTTCCAATTGACTACTAATTGCGAGTTCGATCAATTGAATCAATCATCAACCAAAGTGTATTTCCATTGCATTGTTCTTGAGCTGTCTAGGTAATGTTTTAATTACTGGGTTACCTCTCTTAAATGGTTCACTTTACAAGCTTAATCAATAACCACAGAGAGCCGGAATTTGGCTGCAGTCTGGTCTGGGTATAACCGAACCAATTCACTCCAAGTACCGCTGCAGGTAAACGGATGTCCTGAATAAAAGCTTCAGAACAGCTGTGTCGGTACGAGCCCTAAAGTGATTGTTCATTTTCCTATCCCATGGGACTGTCAGTAAGTGCTGCTCTAGCCATCTAGTTACTTGCTGATTGATATCTGATTGTTGTCTGAAAGAGGAGAGCAGAAGGTTTCAAGTATTCCGATCTGATCCGGAGTAGCTAGCTCGCGGATTGCGTTGTGATCTATTCGTTGTTTCCAGTCGACATTGATCTGCTGTTGGGTCAGTCGCCCACTTCTGACTGAGAACTTCAACTAAAATCAAATCTGGATCCAATACCCTTAGTACTTGTCAGTTTTGCATAATAGATGTGATGCAATAGGCAGATTTGCACTAATGGTGCAGGGTATTCGTCTGGGATGTTTTAGTGCAATGGATGGTGATATAAGCTAAACTGTCCTGGGTGACTCTCTCCATAGGGAGCGAGTAGTTACTACTATATTTTTATTGTACTAGCCAATATGAATGGCCTTACTTGACAAAAGTGGAAGGCTTTTTGTCCCAAATCGCCGCAGGTTTGTTAAATGGGGAACATTGAACTGTAACCCACAGTAGTATAACATGGAGCAGAGCCTTTATAGTATTTAAACAATAACTCAGCACTGTGCATTGACCAAGATGCCCGTCTCTTATTGCCTGTTTACCCACAATGAATAGAACTCAATGATTGAAATGTTGTTCAGTCATTGGTTATGCTCACCATGGTCTTTAACCCTTTGTTCACTGACTCACTCTCTGCGTCACAATCATATGTAAGTCGTTGCTTAACCTGTTCGCTTAACCCGTCCGCTTAACCCGGCGCCAACTATTGAACTCTTCTTTGTAGTTTTCACCAACTTCCCATCCCATTACTATTCTTACTAAAGTCAGTGCATTACATTCCTGTAGGGCATCATCGCTTTGCTCAATCAATTATAAATATTAATAAACTTATACTTCCGTTTGTCTGAAGCACTTACTACTCATGTGCCGCCATTTCTGGCCTTAATCTGGAATTATAGCTCATTAGATCATACACGTCTACTTCTCAGAGTAAGACCTTTGGCACTTGTTCCCCAGTGCCGCCGTGCAGGGTAGCGAAGTCTTTAGTTTGTATCGCCAGAACTGTTGGAAGTGCAACTCTACTTATCATAGGCAAAGTTGTTATGCCCGTATGCAAACATAAGAGATGTCACAGTCTAGGTGAGCAGTCTGGCCTAATTGCCATCATATCCAAACACTACGCAGTAGACTCTCTTCCTGTTGTGTATCCAACCTTCATCTATGTTGTAGCATTGCTTGGCCAAAGCCAAATTTGACAATCTTGCTGACTCCCCAGATGAGCTGGCTTTTAAAAAGGATGACATATTGGCTGTGATAGACCAGGTTAGTACACATTAGGGCCATAGTAGATATACAAATTACATTAGCGACCATTATCACTTGGAAATTCTCTAGATAAGATTTTAGCCTCACTTTGAGTGACAGGATTGGCAGAGTGATTCATAACCGCACGCACTAACCGCTGTGTTACTAATTCCCTCCTGAATTTCCTAGTGAACTTCGTTCAAAACCGCTAAGTTTTTCATACCATATATGGCGGAGTAAAACGACTGAGCTGGGACATAATCCATCTCGATAATCATCAGTATTTTCGGGCCGTTGATGCCCCCATTGCCACGCCACCGCTGCAGGGTGGTATGGTGGCGAAGTCCTAGAATTGTTTGTATTGCCAGCAGTGTTTATGAATGGAAATGAGTAAATTTACACTGAATTTACGTCTATCCGGCTGGTTGATTGCTTGCGGATGCTCTCCTACTTCCTTTTGTGTACAGGTAGTTTGGATCATGTTATTGACCACTCAAGTATCAATAACACTCAAAGCTTTTTATCTCGACTCTCGTCTGTCCATGTGTGGCCCCTTCACCTCTTGAATTGCACCCTTCACCTTACTATCTCTGTCTCTCGCGTATGCCAAAGCTGTCGAGTGAGATACTTGTTTTCTCACCAGTTACAGCTTAGCACGGAGCACCACGAGCAAGTCAGTGTCGTCGTTCCAGATTGGGGGGTTAGTCAACCAAAGTCAGCTTACGCATCCCCCCCCCCGAAACGCGGCTGATCTTGACCTTTTTCCACTGGTTAGGACCTCCATTTTTTTACAGAGATGATCCGAACCCACACTAGCAATTGCGAGTGAGGGGCTTGCTAACGGCCTGTACCAAGAAAACACCCCTTCATCTCTCTATTTCTCCCTATCTTCGTTTTAAGGTTAAGTCATAGCTTTGTTACTTTGTAGAGAATAGATGGGTTGGATGGCTGGTGGTTATGCAGTATACGCGGACGACAGGGGATAGCGCCGGCCAATAGGCTGGACCTACTCGCAGGCATGTATAATGACAGCGTTCTCGGTTTCAGCGCCACCCCAGACTCCTCAATCTCTGATGTAAGTATCTGAGCCTCCCACTAGTTTGCTACTACCAGTGAATCAGGGGTCAGTTTGCCGTGGCTATTTTAATTAGCTAATAGCTATAGGTTGGGGCCTGTCAATCATACCATGTGGACATTCCTTTGGCCCACATACTACAAAACAGATGAGCTTATAATGGGAAGGAATGGCTAAATATAGACGGTACTAGGTGCCAATCCAACAGAGGGATGGAACAAAATGGCATTATGATTGCGTATTCTGTTGTACCAGGTAATTCCTGTCCCTTATCATAATATTACCATAGAGTTATCCTCCATAACTCCACAATTTTATGTATTTTGTATACTCAAGATCTTTTTCAGGTAGGTGAAGTTGATTATGATATACCGAGGAAAATAAACCAGTCAACTAGGAAGTTACCTCCAACGCCTGACCAGCTTAACCAACCCGCTACCAGAGACTTGCTTTATGATATCCCAAAATCATTGGAGCGTATGCATTTACGTACGCAACTTGGTAGTGACGCCACCTACGATACGCCTCAAAGAGGACAAGGTTTTGAAGGTCGTGCTCTCATGTCTCCTCCGGGCTATAAATCGGCGGATAGCGCAGTGGATATGCGATCGAATCGTTCCTCTATGCTATCTAACACTTCGAGCCCGACGGGCTCCAGCGTGTACGATTCCTCTCGTTCCAGTATGGAGTTGCTCGATGCTTACGACGTACCGCAGTCGAAAAAGAAATCGGTGAGCAAGCCGGAGGGACTGTATGATGTGCCTCGGAATACGCGCGCCCCTCCCCATACCGACACTAGTCAGGTGGATGTTAGTCGCGACTCGGGTATTTATGATAATGCTAAACTTGGTCCGTCTGCTGGCAGTGAGCAGACCGCCAAACTTCCCGCACTGCAGCAGAAAAACGCCGGAGTGATACCTCTCAGGAAAGGTGAGCGTAGCCTGGTAAATGGCCTAAAGGGCAGTCTACAGGCGGATGGCGTGTACGACGTGCCCCCGCAGGTGCTCAGAGACAACGGTTCAGACACGCCGCACAACAGCCCCTCCTTGACAAAGCGCGAGACTTCAGAGATCATTGATGTGTCTCAGTACGAGGAACTTCCCCTCGAGTTGGAGGCAGCTGTAGAAATTCTCGTCAAATTACAGCAACACGTTCACACTTCAACATCACGTTTCCTCAGCTTCGTACATCATGGCTGGCGGAACAGAAATAATCTTGAATCCGTCTTATACGATCTCAAGATCTCAACTATCGCGCTGCAAAACACTTTACGTGAATTTATAGACTTTTGTACAGGTGCGTTGGCCAATTCGTCCCGACTTACTGATAGATCTATAGCGATGAGACTCTCTCAGCTATTGCACCCACTGCAGGATAAAATGCAAGTCATTGATAAGAGTGTCAAAACCCTGAGCGCCATGAAGTGGCACCTGGCTCGCCTGGAGGATAAGGGAGATGGGGCGACGGACAAGGACGAGTTGGCTCAGGTTGTGTTAGTCTCACGGCATATTGGCGATGATGTAAGCAGAGTCGCCTCAGTCATACACGGCAACAGCACTCTTCTCTTCAAACGGAGCGCCACAGGTCAGTATCGAGCTATAACACGCAAAACGACAATGGGTCTGTCATCAGATTGCCTTTTGTCATGCGATGTCGCCGATTTTTGTGATTACAAAATCCTCGGCTTCTCCGCTGGAAAATCTGTCGCAACTTCTGATAGACAGAAGGCTGTGATTTGATTGGGTACTTAACAAATCGAATCAGATCTCAAAGAAAGATAGGATTTGTTTGAGTCCGGCTTTGGGATGTCATTCTATGACACAATCCCATTGGGTTGTTGTCTTGACATGAGCACCCTGTTGACTTCTAGCCAAGTAGCATACTGAATAGCAAGTGTTCGGTTACTATGGCTTTGGTTAAACCTGAATAAGAATCTATGGGTAGCTGCCATTCTTTAGGCTGATTGCGGTGAATATTATAATAACGGGATAGTAGTGGTTCAAAAGCACCTGTCAACCACCTAACAGACAGAAGGGTTATAATAATCTTTTGTCAATGATAAAAAACCATTAGACATTGGCATGCGTTGAATGTCATATCAGGGTGGGTTCATTGTATTGTATTGATGAGTTGGCATTTTGTAGCCTGGCCTGTTATTTCCCTTGTAATGCTTGTGTAATGATGGGTTATGATCAGCCTCAAAGTCTAATCACAGTATAGCAAAATCATACTGATGTTGGTTTGCCTATGTTGTAGACTCTGTGGCTCCCAGTAAAAGAGAAACAATGGTACGACAGGAGTCAACAGAATCGTACCACGAATATGACTACTGCGATTTGAAAGACCCCGTATCGATACCAGAAACCGTCACTCCACACCGGGCGCCTGATGCCGAAATATTAGAAGATTCAAAATACCTGAGCTATTACTCTCATCATACACATACCATCTTGGACCAAATAAAAGGCAATATGGACAAGTTACATGACTCATTAGAACGACAAGAGTCTATCCACAGTTTCGTTGCTCAAAGCAAACTGTTGGTAGCAAGTGCCCATAAACTAGTATATATAGGCGACACGCTAAGCAGAAACATACGGCAGTCAAGTGTTAGGACAATTGTGACAGATTCTGCTAACAGTTTATGCGACAGTCTCAAAGATGTTATACTCTGTACTAAAGACGCTGCATTGTCTCCGCCCGAAATGCGATCTCGTTCGATACAAAAACTTCGTGTAAGCGCCGAGCATGTACACAAAACATCTTCTACGTTTCAAGATGTGATTCTCGCGCAATCAAAGCAATGAGAATTCAATATTTTGTTCTATTTTTTTATTTTATTTGTCCCACGGACACAAAATTGTACAGACCTGGTTGGTCTCTGCTGTAACCCGCTGAGTTAATGGTAGCTAAATGTTACTGGCTAGTACTTATCTTTTGTATGACAATCTTTATTCTTGTGACAACAGATAGTGTGTACCGTTATTATGCTATCCCTCGCACCCAATGATCCTTGTTGTTTTGGTTTTCCTTGACTTTGGACAATACAAAAGGAGGTCCCTTTCAACTAAGTGTTTAGTAGTAATCTTCAGGTCACTTTATGATTCACAGGTCATGCCGAGAGCAATGATACCCCCTTTGTAATGCCCTGAATCGACACCTCACGATACTGTAGTTAACTCCATCAGTGTGTACATAGAGTATTTGTAAAAATACAGTCACGCATGTTCCCAGTCACTTTGAACCTAACTCATCGGCACATCTTGTTTGTTTTTGTGCTGTTATTTTGCGCATGGTCAACCATTCTTCACCCACTCTGAATGGTGGCTGCAACTCTCGCACCTCTTACCACAATGTTCCCTCGTTGTAGCGGTATCTGAGCATATAACTTCAATTTGAGATAGTCCCAGCAAACCATTGTAATCACGCGCTTTCATTTCAAAGCATTCGTTTTGATACAAAATCCACGCGCGTTCTTCGCGCCTCACAAGTGAAAGCGGCCCTGTATCTTTTTGCCCATTTCTGTTTTAGTACCTGCAGGCAGGTTGATATAGTATTGGTGCCTATCATACAGACTAGACTTCTTAAATGTAAACACTGCACAACCGCTAAAGCAGTTAGCCACATGCATAAATAGCAGATGGCTAGAGAGTAGGGGTATGCAGTGAGATTTCTGAAAGCAGTTGAGATACAACCTATGCATATAATTACCACACACAATGAGCTTGATGCATTGCTGCCAGAGATATATTCTGTGCATTATGCATTACGGACAGATGGGCATATACATTTAGATTTTTCCTGATTGTAATATTAGACAAAGCAATTAATCTATCAAAGCCTATTCGAAAAACAAAGCAAATTGTAATTTAACCTGTGATTGCAGTTAATGATATTCAATTAGATCGGTATCAGATTGATAATAATCATGTTCACAGCATCTACCAATGCACGATAAATGGCGACACCTAGTAATTGCACGTATATTATGAGTCACGCCGTGGACGACCATCAATCGATCGATGCATCTTATATCAAATAAATGGGCAAAAACATGGTTTAGGTTGACTGACCTCCAAGCTATCCACTTCATCCTGTAGCGCAATGCTCCACACACAGAGTCGACCAGTGGGTACCCTGGTGCGATAGGATGGCCCTGGCGACCACCG
>Ga0224501_10002304_pt1 | contig 14950 bp, 12 predicted proteins | sample SF_Oct11_sed_USG_4_FD_169105 | JGI IMG/M metagenome (GOLD analysis project Ga0224501, IMG submission 169105) | Sediment microbial communities from San Francisco Bay, California, United States - SF_Oct11_sed_USGS_8_1 | ecosystem: Environmental > Aquatic > Marine > Sediment | place: USA...
AACAGTGACCGATGTCCTGTCCGTCGCGTTGATGGTCTTGACCAACGAAGACCTGACCGCGATCTACAACGGTGGCACCGAGCTGGAACGCGCCCAGGCCGTCCGCATCTGGAAAATCTACGAACGCCGAACCTACGGTAAGACCGTTGATCAATAATCGGTAGCCTCCTAACGAACAAGCGTTCTTTTTGGCCCTCTTGCCTAAAAAGGCTCCCCCTGTTAGCCTAATTAAGTAAAATAATAATATGGAAGAAATGGTGAAGTATGGAGGATAAACCCTTTTTACCAAAAAGCCAGAATGTCACTTGGAAGGAGCTGTTGGCGGCGTTGGTGGTTGTTGCTTATGGAATTACAGCTATTATCATTTTGACATTTTATTCCCGGTTATGGGGAGGCTTGATGATTGGTATACCCATGGTTCTTGGTAAAGGGTACTGGCTGTTTTGGGAACGCAACCACAAGAATGAAATGGCGCAAGCCAGAAAAAATTTTGATGAATCTGGATTAGGTAAAACTTTTAACTATGGCTTAAATGTATTAATTGTTGGTGTTGTTATATTTTTCCTGTATCGGTTTATTGTTAGCTAAACTGGCCCTGAACTGATAGAAATCTATCAAATAATTCACACGTTAAACCTGAAGTGCATGATATCGCCGTCTTTCACCACGTAGTCTTTGCCCTCCAGTCTTAGTTTGCCCGCTTCTTTTACGGCGTGTTCGGATTTGTACTTCACCAGGTCGTCGAAGTGATACACCTCGGCGCGGATGAATCCCTTTTCGAAGTCCGTATGAATCTTTCCTGCCGCCTGGGGCGCCTTGGAATTTTTGAGGATGGTCCACGCGCGGTTTTCCTTTTCGCCGACGGTGAAGAAGGTGCACAGGTCGAGGAGCCGGTAGCCTTCATGGATCATGCGGTCCAGTCCGGTTTCATGCAGTCCCAATTCCTCCAGAAATGCCTGCCGCTCTTCCGGGTCGTCGATTTCCATGATCTCGTTTTCTATTTTTCCGACCAGCACCACCACCCCCGCGCCTTCGTCCTGTGCGTGACGGCGTACGGCCTGCACGTGATTGTTCTCATTCTGCTCCGGGTCTGCGATATTGCAGACATACAGTACCGGCTTGGCGGTTAACAGGTTCAGTGATTTAAGAAATTTTTGTTCGGCGGGTGTATCAAACGACACGGTTCGCGCCGGACGGCCCTGATTCAGGGCTTCCAGCACAGCGGTGAGTACTTCGATTTGCACGCGGGCGTCTTTGTCTCCGCTTCGCGCCAGCTTGTCGATTTTCAGTTTACGTTTTTCCAGTCCTTCCATATCCGCAATCATCAGCTCGGTATTGATGACTTCAATATCCGAATTCGCGTCGACTCGATTCTGCACGTGCGGGATGTTGTCGTCGTCGAAACAGCGCACCACGTGTGCGATGGCATCGACTTCGCGGATGTTGCCCAGGAATTGGTTGCCCAGGCCCTCGCCTTTTGACGCGCCTTTCACCAGGCCGGCGATATCCACGAACTGCATGGTGGTCGGAACCCTTTTCTTGGCGGGAACCAGTTGGACGATGGTTTCCATTCGGGGATCGGGCACGTCGACCACACCGACGTTGGGATCAATGGTGGTGAAGGCGTAGTTACCCGACTCCGCCCCGGCGGAGGTGAGGGCATTGAAGATGGTGGATTTGCCGACGTTGGGCAGGCCGACGAGGCCGCATGTAAAACCCATGGAATTCCTTTCTTTATCGAATCAGTGATACGAGTGGTGCAGGTTTTTAAAGGACTGTAAAAACAGCAGAGACAATAATACCAGAAAGGCGTAAGCGCCGATCCATTGAAAAAAAGTGGAGGCGTCAAACACGCTTAGAATCGTCAGAAAAAATACCGCGCCGACGTTGCCGTAGGCTCCTACCACTCCTGCCAGTTTGCCGGTCAGGTCCTTCCGGATCAGCGGCACCAGGGCGAAGCACGCGCCGTTACCCGACTGGACCATTAACGAGCAGAACACTGCCAGGGCGATTACTCCTGCCAGTGGCCACTGTGCGTTGATGGTTCCCATAAAACCAAATCCGATGACTGCTCCAAAAACCAGGATGAACAGAATCCGGCGTCTCCCCAGCTTGTCGGAAAGCCAGCCACCGCTGGGGCGCGTGATCAGATTGAAAAAGGCCACACACGACCCCAAAATGCCGGCTGTGGTGACAGTCAGTTGGAAAGTGCTTTCCAGGAACTGTGGAAACATGGAGACCACCGAAAGTTCTGAGCCAAAAGTAAGCGCGTACACAAGGCTGAGAATAGCGATTTGGCTGAACTCATATTTTTTTTCTTCAGGGATACCGTTGTCGATGCGCGGCAGGTTGACTTTGACGCATCGGATCGCGTTCAAAATAAAAATTCCAACAATTACCGCTAAGAGAACAGTACCCATCAATACGCCAGCAGGGAAGGCGGGGGAACCCGCCAATTTTATTACCAGCAAACCCATGGCCGTGTACAGGGGGATCATTAAGAGAATTTGCAGGATTAAATCTTTTCTGGACGTGACTTCGATAGTGTTTTCCAGACTGACAGGAAAATTTTTAGCACGTTCCGGCACCTCGCGAGCCCAATGGTGATACACGCCCGCCCATATCAGGCACAACAGACCGGAGAAAGCCGTGGCAACGCGCCATCCCAATTCCGGAGGAAACAAAGCGGCAATTGGAGGCAGAGTAAACAGGGCGGCGGCGGCTCCGAAATTTCCCCAGCCGGCATAGATACCCTGGGCCGTGCCCATGCGATTCGATGGAAACCATTCCGCGATCATTTTGATGCCCGCCACGAATCCTGCTCCGGCACATCCCATGAGCAGGCGGGAAACCAGAAATTCTCCGAACCGCGTGGCGAGTGAAAAATAAATGGAAACCGCCCCCGCGAATACCAGGAGTCCGGTGAAGACCCGTCTGGGACCGTAACGGTCTACCAGGGAACCGATGACTATGCGTGCTGGAATGGTCAATGCGACATTGCAGATCATCAACAGTTTGATCTGGTCGGGAGTCAGCCCCACCACAGTCTGCAGGGTGGTGTTGAACGGTGCCATGTTGAACCAGGACACAAAGGTCAGGAAAAAGGCGATCCAGGTGAAGTGCAGGATCGCTTGCTGGTCCCGGTCGAATCCAAACATCTATATTTAAGTTTCGGTGTTACTAAAGAGCGGGTTCGTTGGACGAAACCGAATGATGGCGCACAATTCCCTTGTGATCGAATTCCACGATCAGGCCTTTGGAAGAATCCTTGCCGATTACTTTATATTTGTTTTGCTCGTAAATCCAAATGGGAAAGCCATTCTGGATGCCGGTTTTAAATGGCTCGCCAAACATCACAGCGATATCTTCCCGCGTGGTCTTACCATTTTCAATGGTTTGGGCCGCATCGATATCGAAATCTTTGCCGACGGTTCCACAACCGACGGTCCAGGATAGACAAAGAAGCAATACTCCGAGGATCAATAAGGGTCTCATGGTTATTTCTCCTGATGTTTAACCGGTTTTTTGTCTCATTAGGGACGTGCAATAGAAAAAATAAGAAACCAGGTAAATGCCTCAACAGCACAAGCAAAACTAGCTATTTCCTGAATTTCTGGATTCTATCACGGGAGAGGTCAACTCCAAACCGGAAGTTGCCCCAAAGGAAGGGTTTTTTGCCGGGATCAGGTAAGAATCGTGTATTTTTCCTGATGCAGCTTGTGGTTGACCTTGACGTTGACCTCAATGTTGTAGGACTTCTCAATGTCGTCCAGATAGGAGGTTTCCTCTTCAAAAAGAAGGTCATACACCGGCGGCGGCACTTCGATGGTGATAATTTTCTGGGTCAGATTGTTGGTGACCAGCCTTTGCAGGGCGCGGATAATTTCGTAACACACCGTGGTAGGTGATTTGATATGGCCTTTGCCTTCACAGTAGGGGCATGGGTCGCACAGGGTCTGGCTGAGGCTTCCGCGTACCCGCTTGCGGGTCATTTCCACCAGTCCCAGTTCGGAAATTTTCAGAATATTGGTCCGGGAGCGGTCGAATTTCAGTTCCTGGGTCAGGGAATTCCAGACGATTTCTTTGCTCTCTTCTTTAGCCATATCGATAAAATCGACGATGATGATGCCGCCGATGTTTCTTAGACGCAACTGGTAAACAATTTCCTTAACCGCTTCGAGGTTGGTTTTAAGTATGGTTTCCTCGGGATCGGTATGCCCCACGAATTTACCGGTGTTGACGTCGATAGCGACCAGCGCTTCGGTCTGATCGATAGTGATGAAACCTCCTGATTTGAGCCAGATCTTTCTGCCCAAAGCGCGGTTGATTTCGATCTCGATGCCGTAGTAGTCAAAAATAGGCACCTGTTCTTTATAGAGTTCAATTTTGTCCACCAGGTGCGGAAGATAGCTGGAACAGAATTCAATACAATTTTCGTAATCAATTTTGGAGTCGATGACCAGGCGTCGGACATCTTCATTAAACAGGTCGCGGATGGATCGAAATATCAGGTTCAGGTCTTCATACAACAGGCAGGGGGCCTCGTGGCTATCAGACCGGTCCTGGAGATTGTCCCATAATTTGTGGAGGAAATTGACATCGGGCAAAAAATCCTCTTTCTGACGTCCCAGCCCGGCGGTACGGATGATGTATCCTTCTTCAGGACGGCCTATATCGCCAATCAGATTTTTAAGGCGGTCTTTCTCATCTTCATTTTCGATTCGACGGGAAACGCTTATCTGATTCACCGTCGGCATATAAACAATATGTCGGCCTGCCAGGGTAATAAAGGACGTGATTCGGGCTCCTTTAGTCCCCAGCGGGTTCTTGGCGATCTGGACAACGATCTCCTGCCCCTCTTTAAGCAGGTTCTGAATGGGAATGCCTGGGTTGTTCATCCGGGAATGTTTGCCGTCCTCCTGGCTGCTATCCTCTCCAGCTCCTAAATTCATACCTTCCGCTTCGTCGTCATTTTCGTATTCCAGCAGATCGATGACGTCAATGTCGCCTACATATAAAAACCCGGCTTTCTCCAGGCCGATGTCGACAAACGCCACCTGCATCCCCGGAAGAATTTTGGTTACGATACCCTTGTAGATATTTCCGACAATCCCTTTTCTGGCCTTGTGTTCGATAAAAATTTCGGCCAACTGATTATTCTCGACCAGGGCGACCCGGATTTCCCGCGGATTCGAATTAATGATAATTTCTGAAGCCATATGTAATCAGGTCTAAAAAATTAGACGGTTATTTGTGAATGGTTTAATAATTATACCATGGCCGGGAATTTTCCGGATTAAAAAGGAAAAAGGTCCGGACAGAGGGCTTAACGCACGGTGCGGCGCATTTCGATATTCAGGAGCAGGCCCAGAGCAAAGAAATTGGTGATCAATGATGAACCTCCATAGCTTAGCAAAGGCAGAGGTAGCCCGGTAACCGGAAAAATTCCGATGGTCATCCCGATATTGAAAATAACATAAAAGCTCAGGGAGGCCACGATGCCCAGCGCCACGAACAAACCAAACCGGTCCCCCGCCCGGAAGGCAATGTTTAATCCTTTTAAAATCAGCACCAGATACAAAAACAGTAAAACGGCTACGCCGATAAATCCCAATTCTTCTGCATAGACCGAAAATATAAAATCGGTATGTTTCTCGGGAAGAAAATTCAGCCGACTCTGGGTTCCCGCCATCAGCCCTTTCCCCCAGAATCCGCCCGAACCCACGGCTATTTTTGACTGGATGGTATGGTAACCGGTTTTGAGCGGGTCCAGTTCTGGATTGAAAAGGGTCATGATCCGGGTTTTCTGGTAATCCTTAAGAAAAAACCAACCGAAGGGGGCCAGGATGACGCCTGTTCCAATTAACCGCCAAAGTGTTTTCGGATCCAGTTCGATAGCAATGACGAACACAATAAATATAAACACTAAAATCAGGGCCGTACCCAGGTCGGGTTGCATGTAGATCAATCCACCCAAAATTCCAGTGAGCAGACAAGGGATGACAAGGTCTCTCAAGTCGTATTGGCCCCCGGCTTTTCCACCTTCAAAATATTTAGCAAGGACAAGAATGAGCGCAAACTTGGCAAACTCGGAAACCTGCAGGGTCAGAGGACCCAGATGAATCCATCGCCGGGCCCCGGAAAATATTTTTCCAAACAGAAGAACGTAAATCAGCGCCAGTACGGTAATCAGGAAAATTGGGTAGGCGAAACGACTGAGAATTCGATAGTCTACGAAAATGGCGCAGAGCATCGCTCCAAGTCCGCACAGTATCCAGTAGACTTGCTTGATATACAGATTCTGGTAAAGCACTTCCGGCCGGGCGTGATTGGCGCTGTGAATGACCACCACACCAATCGTTGCCAGTGTCAGAATCAGCAGGAAATACCACCAATTAAACTGGGTAACTAGTCTTCTGTCCAACATATCAATCACTTATATTAACACAAATTGCCCCAGCCCTATTTCCAATGGTTTGTTTTAATCGGCAATAATTAAATCGGGAAGGTTGCATAATTTCTAATCGTTTGACGCAAGGACTCTATTTTTGTAACTGTTTGACGAGTGTCGTTATAAGTTTCTCACAACTTTTGCACAAAAATTGTGGAAAGTAATCAGTTGCTTTTAAAAGGCTTCATCCTGCTGTGATCGGCGCGTAACAAGATTCTATAAATCCAATTAGAAGAAAATCCCTTTATTAAAGGGTGTTAAGCGCTTGGGTTGCCGGGCCTTTTTCTCTGTAACTGATTTTTCCTTTCAGGTGATTTGTGGTCGGCCCGCATACCTTGCTCTCGTGAGGGTTTTTAAAGTGTCAAAAAATTGATCCCTGCTCCCTCCCTTAAATGCTGTGCGGCTCAGGGTTGCAATTGCCGGGTTAACAGATTTGACAAAAAAGTACTATTTTTTTAGGGTCTGATTAACGTCAAAAATTTGTTTATAAGATCAGCTTGTTTTTTTGAGCTGAAACGATACTCCAAAAAAAAATTGGCGATTAATTGTGGAAAACTTTTGAAATTTAAAGAGTTGGGTAAAGCGGCGTCCGGCGAGATCGAGAGCGCTTATAACTAATTGTATTATAAGTGATTATTTTTATTTTGCCGGGATTTATGCCAGGTTAGCCTAAAAGGGGTGATCGGGGGTTTTCCTAAATAGGATTTTTTCTCACACTTTTTCCACAGGGGGGAATGGGAGTGGGAATATTGAGTTTTTGCTGTTTTTTATATCAAGTCAACTTTGAGAGCACTATTTTTAATCATTTTCAGAATTCTGATACCCTGATAGGAGGGCTTGCATATCCGATGGAATTGGGCTTTCCCATTTAAAAACCTGACCGGTTATCGGGTGAGTCAATTCCAGGCGGTGCGCATGCAGGGCCTGGCGTGAAATCCGGGGAAGTCCCGGTCCCAGCGTCCCGCCATAAAGCCCGTCCCCGAGAATGGGGTGGCCAATGGATGCTAAATGGACCCTGAGTTGATGAGTTCGACCCGTTTTGGGGAATAGCCGGACATAGGTAAAACCCTCTAATTGTTGGATCACTTCATAGCGGGTCTCGGCTTCGCGCCCCGCAGAGGCGCGGGTCGACATTTTTTTGCGGTGAATTTTGTGCCGTCCGATAGGGGAGTCGATGACCCCGGTTTTCGATTCGAAGGTCCCTTTTGCGAAGGCCAGATATACCTTCTGGATATCCCTTTCTTTGAATTGCCGGGTCAGGGATTGCATGCAGGTGTCGGTTTTGGCGGCAACGATCAAGCCGGAGGTGTCCTTGTCGAGCCGGTGGACGATACCGGGCCGCTCCACGCCGCCGATTCCCGCCAGGTCCTTGCAATGATGAAGCAGGGCATTTACCAGAGTCCCACCGGAATGACCGGGAGCCGGGTGCACCACCATCCCCGCCGGTTTGTCGATGACAACCAGGCAGTCGTCCTCGTAGACAATATTGAGGGGGATCGCTTCCGGATTCACCTCCAGCGGTTCGGGGTCGGGGACTTCGACGTCTACATGGTCACCCTCCTTCAACTTGTAATGAGCTTTAGCGGGAGCGCCGTTAACGGTAACCTTTCCCGTCTCGATCAGTTTTTGGATGTAGGACCGGGTCAGGTCGTCCACCGCCTCCGCCAGAAACACGTCGAGGCGCTGTTTCGGGCAGGCGGGGTCGATGTCGAATTCGTACTGTTGCATGGTTTAGGATCCCGCGCGGAGAGGCGGCTATTTTTCAAGCAGGCGCGGCATCAGCTCCACCAGGTTGCACGGCGGGTTGTTGCTGTTCAGCTGATGCACCAGAATCCCGTCCCACGCGTCCTTGCAGGCGCCGGTGGAGCCGGGCAGGGCGAACAGGAAGGTGCCGTTGGCCACGCCGCCTGTGGCGCGCGACTGGATGGTCGAGGTCTTGATATTTTGATAACTCAGCCAGCGGAACAGTTCGCCGAAGCCGGGAATCGATTTCTCATACAACGCTTCGAAGGCTTCCGGCGTGACATCCCGCCCGGTGACTCCCGTGCCGCCGGTGGAGATGACCACATCCACATTATCATCGGCGATCCATTTTTTCAGGACGGATTGGATGATCGGGATCTCGTCCTTCACGATTTGCTTGTCGACCACGTTATGACCCGCGGCGGTGGCGCGGTCCACCAGCGTTTTTCCAGATTTGTCGTCCTCCTCCGTGCGCGTGTCCGACACCGTCATGATGGCGATATTCACGCTTTTGCCTGCTTTTGCGTCCATTCCACTCACTCCATTGAATAGGTTTCCCGCATAGTACCAATCTCGCCCGATCATGTAAAGCCAGACCCTTTTTTGACAGGTCCTCCCAAACAGGTGATAACCATCAACACCCTGGAGGAACGAATAACAGGATAAAAATAAATTAAAGGAAGGGATTTATTGAACTTTCTCTGGTTCATAGTTCTTTAATTGAATTAAAAGCAAAAGGAAGAAGCCCCCCAGCCCCCTCCTTCGGTGAAGGGGGAGCAAAATCAAAACCCACATGTTTTTGCCCTGCTCCCTGCTCCGGATTTTTCTGAATTTATCCTGTGATCCTGTCCAAGTTTTGCTTTTGATCTTTCCCGTAAGTGCAAGTATGTTATAAACAAAATGTGACCTGAGTGGAGAAATTCATGCCTACAGCGATTATCACCGGCGGAGCAGTGCGCATCGGCAAGGCCCTGGCCTGCCATCTGGCGGATCACGGGTGGAGCCTCGCCCTGCACCATAATTCATCCCCCCCGGATGAAGTACTCGCGTGCGCCCAACAAGCGGGGGTGACCTGCAAAACCTACCCAGGCAGTCTGACCGATCTGGTATTTGCCGAGAACCTGGTGAAGCGGGTGACAGATGATTTCAGCGACGTGTCCCTGCTAATCAACTCCGCCGCCAACTTTATTCAGGAAAACGTCGAGCAGACGTCCACGCAAACGTTGTCCGATACGATGGCGCTCAACCTGATGTCTCCCTACCTGTTGATGCGGGAATATAAAAAACGGGTGGGGAAGGGGATGATCGTCAACATTCTCGACGAACGCATCACCAAAAATATCCCGACTTTTGCGGCCTACTCCGTCAGCAAGGTGGCGCTGGAGCATGTTACCAAACTGGCGGCGGTGGAGTGGGGCGAGACCGTACGCGTCAACGCCATCGCACCGGGATTGATCCTGCCCCCCGCCGGGAAGGGCCAGGAATACCTCGACAAAAATAAGAAGAACGTCCCGACCCAAACGCATGGGGATGTATCCGACCTCACCCGCGCCCTCGATTACCTGCTCGCCAGCCCGTTCGTCAACGGCGAAATCCTGTTTGTCGACGGCGGCGCCAGCCAGGATCGCTTAAGCCAAAATTAACGCCGGTTCCCGCTCTCGATGGTGGTAGAGATTTAAATCCACGACTCTCAGTCTTAGTAAAAAATGTATAGGTATTAAGCGATTCCATCATGCGAATTGCAGAGTTAGATGTGTGGATTTGGCCCATGCCAATTGGGTGAGGCCCTAGGGAAAGAAATTTCGGCTGTTAAGTAAAAATACCCCAATAGGGGGTATTTATTCCAGGATAAATTTGTGGCAAATATACAGATATACCCTTAATAGGGTTGATGTGTATCTGGTAAGAATGTTTTTGCCTGTAATTGGGAGAAGGAGATGAAATTATGAAAAAGGTGATTTTTATTATCGCCGCAGTTTGTTTTGTTTTTGGAACCGTTTTGGAGGCAGGCGCAGGCAGGTTGCCGCAACCTGTCGGGGATCAGCATTATGTCAATAATGGCTCGTTTGATCCCCAAAAGGTTCAGCTCGGGAAGTTTTTATTTTTCGATAAAATTTTAAGCGGTAATCAGAATATTTCGTGCGCGACCTGCCACTTTCCGTCCAGTCATACGAGTGACGGATTAACCCTGCCTATCGGTGAAGGGGCGCGGGGTTTGAGTGTGACCCGAGACACCGGTACGGGGCCGGATGCGGTTCACGAACGGGTTCCACGCAATTCTCCTTCAATATTCAACTCCGGTGCCCGGGAGTTTGACAAAATGTTTCACGATGGCCGGGTCGCTGTAAATGCCGCGGCACCCTCCGGCTTTGACAGCCCTGCCGGGCCAGATTTGCCCTCGGGCCTGGAAAACCTGCTGGCGGCGCAAGCCATGTTCCCGGTCACTTCTGGAACCGAAATGGCGGGACAGGCCGGTGAGAATACCATCGCCGATGCCGCCGCGGCCAACAACCTGGCCGGTCCGGGAGGCGTATGGGAGCAGTTGGCTTTGCGTCTGCAGGCCATTCCGGAATATGTTGATCTGTTCAAAGCCGTCTACAGCGATGTCCATGTGGCCGGGGATATCACCTATGTTCATGCGGCAAACGCCATTGGCACCTTCGAGGCCAGCGACTGGCGCGCCGACAACAGCCCGTTCGACCGTTTCCTGAGAGGAACCAAGGATGCATTGAGCCCCGAAGCAAAACGCGGCATGCGTCTGTTCTATGGACAGGCCGGGTGCTCCAGTTGTCACAGCGGATTGTTTCAGACCGACCAGCAGTTCCACGCCATTGCCATGCCGCAGGTTGGACCGGGTAAAGGCGATAACCAGCCGGGATATGCCGATGGTCACGATGATTTCGGCCGGGAGCGGGTTACCGGCGATGCCGGCGACCGGTTTAAGTTCCGCACGCCGTCACTGCGCAATATTGAACTGACCGCTCCTTACGGCCATGCCGGAGCCTACGACGCTCTCCAGGATGTCGTGCGGCATCATCTGGATCCGGTCGATTCCCTGTTCAATTACGATCAGTCGCAGGTTTCCCTGCCGTCGCGTCCCGATCTGGATGCGCAGGACTTTGTGGTGATGAACGATCCGGCACGGCTCCAGGCCATTGCCGATGCGAACGAATTACCCGCGCAGAAATTGAGGGAAAAAAGTTTCGCAGATTTGATGGCCTTCCTGCGGTCCCTGACCGATCCCGACAGTGTGGATTTGCGGAAGGATGTTCCACCGCGGGTCCCCAGCGGACTGCCGGTGTTTGATTAATCCATCACCGGGAAATTTTACTCTTTGGTATTGAGTATTAACAATGCCCCGCTTTCCCTTTAATAAGGGGGAGCGGGGTGTTTTTTTAGATGCCCGACCTCACCCGCGCCCTCGATTACCTGTTCGCCAGTCCCTAAGTCAATGATGAAGTGTTATTCGTCGATGGCGGCTCCAGCCAGCATTAACTACCAAAATATTTAAAGATTATCCAGATAAATAGTAGCTCTTAAAGGCTATTAAGTTCTAAAGGCTAAAAGAGTTATATATAAAAGTAAAAAAACTATTGCAATTGCTGGCTCAACTCGAGCAAAGGTAAAAGGTTTATATGTTTTGCTTTCTTTAACAATTTCCCATTCCCTTGAATAAGGAGCAAGAGGTAGTAGGTTTTCAATTTCGTGGATACACTTAAATTTTGCAGAATTTAGTTCCTTATAAGATTTAAGTAACACAATCCAAATAATACAAATCAATATACCTACGATGGGTAACAAAAAAAACATTTTGGATTTAATGGGATCAATTTGGCCCGAAAAAAAAGAAAAAATTACAACAATAGATGTATTCACTGACAACAAAAAGTTGTTTGCGGTTGCGCGTCTATTGCTTATTTGGTCAGCTGATTGCGAATAAAGTTTATATTGCTCCAGCAAGCTATTGTCATAATTAGTTCCGTAGGTATTTTTGGGAATTCTTGTTAGTCCTGATGAAGTACTCATTATCCTCTCCAGATATGTAACAAAGAGTAGAAAAATAATTTCTAAGTTATTATAATATCCGAATTCTGAAAATTTTTGGGGAAAATGCATTGAGTATTAGTAAGATTTTTTGAGCTTCTAAGATTTAGCTTGCTTTACTCTTTACATAAATCACTCAGGAGGTAATGAAAATGAAAAACGTTTTCGTGGGTTGGGCGAGAGGTTTTGGGAAGGATATCGCGGGTTGTCTTAGGAGGACGATTTTGAATCATAATGAAATTAATGTTTTTTATTCAGAGTTAAATGAATGTGGTGCGAATTGGTTTGGTGAGCTTAAGAAGGAATTAATAAAGGCGGATTATGTTGTATTAATTTTACAACCTGGTGCTTCAAAAAAATCTTGGATAAACTTTGAGGGAGGATTCGCTTCCGGAGCAATAAAAAGTGTAAAAATTGTTAACTTTGGAGATGAGATTGCTAATCCATTGGCACACTTTCATTTCATAGATGGTTTTAAATCTGATGAGCTTATAGACTTAAGAGCGGCTATTGTGGGTAGTGCCGAGCGGGTTAAAGATACGAACTATATTCGGGAAAATTGGGAGTCAGAATTAAAGGTGATTAAAAATCATTATTTATGGAACCAAGAATTGGAAGGTATTGAGAGTAGTCTTTATAGCTCAATTTTAGAATTGAAAGAAAATAAAGAGTTTATTGGCAATAAGCTAATGCAAGATATTTTTGGGAACTATCTATCCGATTTTACTTCTGGGCTAAAAGAGTTTAAGGGGCAAATGTTAATTCCGCAAGATTTTTATCCTCACTTTTTGATTTCTTTATTAAAAAAGTTTAGGCCTGTAATAAAGGCGATAGCTCTGGTGGATGTTGAAGAAGATTTTTGGCAGCAAAATATAAGTGACAGGATTATGCGGGAAACTGGAAAAGATAGCACGCGAATTTTTGTTTTTAAGTCAAAAGAGCAGCTCGAGGAACATTTTGATACTTTAATAAAGCATGCTAAGAAATATAATGTGCGTATTATGGGTTACGACATGTTGACAATTAATTTCCCTAAATACAATCATGATTTTTCTATTATAAGTACTAATGAAAGTAGCATATTAGCCCTGTATGAAAACAACGCTTCAGTTAAATCTATTCGGTTTTCTTTAAGTTCTGAGGAAATTTCAGAGCACCACGATCATTTTATGGCCATTTTAAGTCAATCGTATTCTATTGAATCAGAAATTGGGAATGAAGAGTTAAGTGAAGAGGCTTTGAAACGTGCATTTCCTCCTAAGCTTTCACAGTTACGGAAAAAGCATGTTGAGATGTCAGCATATATTCAAATTCACGATTATGATAGGTATGAAGAAGATCATGCTTATTATAAAGAGATGATGGAAGAAATGTTAATGCCTTTAAGAGAAGAAGCTGAGAAGAGAAATCAAAAACTGAGGGTATTAGAATTTGGAGCGGGTACTGGAATTTTTACTAAGAAGTTGGCTAGCATACCTAATCTAGATATTGTGACCATAGAGATTGACTGGGCGTGTTTTAAAAAATTGGAACATAATATGAAAATCTCAAAGCCCGAAATGGAAAGTATAAATACGAATTGTGAGTGTATATATGAAGACAGTAGATTTTATAATCCTAAAGGGACGTTTGATTTTATTTTCTCTTCTTTTGCCGATCATCATATAAAGCCTTTAGATAAGCAAGCTTACTTTGAAAATCTTGATAATAATTTAAAATTAGATGGTTCTGCGATCATAGGGGATGAGTTTTTACCACCACATAACGATGATGCTGATTCTTGGAGAGCAGCTGTCAATATATACCATGACCATATTATTGGGAAGGCAAAAGAACAGAATAATAATATATTAGCGCAACTTGAAGAAAATGCGAGAAAGTCGGGATTAAGTAAGATGGGAGACTTTAAGGTTTCTTGCGAGAAATATGAATCCTATTTAAATCAGTATGGATTTGAATATATCAAAACTCAAATTGGTCCTACTTCTAATGAAAATGTTAGTTATGAACAAGTGGGAGGAGTTTTTGTTTATAAGGTTTATAAAAGTAATTAAAAAGGTTTCAACTCGATATGCCTTTCGAAATTCTATATTCCTATGGGGTCCGTTACTCCCGCTTCCTGGAAACCTTTTTTTCTCAGCAAACAACTGTCACATTGGCCGCAGGGGTGGCCTTGGTCGTCGGGATTGTAACAGGAGTGGGTGAGGGAGTAGTCGACGCCGAGTTCCAAGCCCTTCCTGATGATTTCAGCTTTAGTCATTTCGATCAGGGGCGTATGGATTGTAAATTTTGAGGTGCCCTCGACCCCGGCCTTGGTGGCCAGATTCGCCATCTGCTCGAAGGCTTTTATATATTCCGGTCGGCAGTCGGGATAGCCGGAGTAATCGATGGCGTTGACGCCGATAAAAATATCCTCCGCTCCCGCCACTTCCGCCGCCGCCAGGCAGAAGGACAGGAAAATGGTGTTGCGAGCCGGGACGTAGGTGGCGGGGATTTCGCGGGTCATTTCGCCCTCGCTCCGCCCCTTTGGTACCTCGATGTCCGCGGTCAGCGCCGAGCCTCCGAACTGCCGCAGGTCGATTTTGACCTCTTTATGCTCCGCCGCCCCCATTTTTTGGGAGAGGACGCGGGCTTTCTCCAGCTCCACCCGGTGCCGCTGACCGTAATCAAAACAGAGAGTTAGGGTCTTATATCCCGTTTTCAGGGCTATTG
>Ga0224501_10002305_pt1 | contig 14949 bp, 14 predicted proteins | sample SF_Oct11_sed_USG_4_FD_169105 | JGI IMG/M metagenome (GOLD analysis project Ga0224501, IMG submission 169105) | Sediment microbial communities from San Francisco Bay, California, United States - SF_Oct11_sed_USGS_8_1 | ecosystem: Environmental > Aquatic > Marine > Sediment | place: USA...
TGGAAAGGGAGGAGAAATATAGCGTGTGAGCCAAAGCCGTCGGCAGAACACCTAAACCTATGAGTGCCAGAGAAACCTTCAGGTCAAAAGCAGAGAAATTGGGTACAGACCCTGCGGCTGCACTACCGGCGAGTATAGTTAAGGTTGATAAAATATAGATGAAGAGCATCAAAGACAAGATAGGCATTTTACGTCTTATGTTACGTCCATAGGTGAGGTAAAAAGCCTCAGCCACAGCAGCAAACAGAGCTTTCAAGTCTCCCTTCAAGTTCAAGCCAAACATGGGAGAAGCAATATCCGAACAGGCGATTATAGTTACGCCTAGAAATGAAACGATTAGACCTAAAACGGCCAAGCGAGAAGGCTTTTCGCCCAAAATCAAGACGGAAATCAGCAAAGACCAAATAGGCGTGGTGTTCACCAAGACGGTAGCATTAATTATAGTTGTATCCATAACAGCCGATACGAATAGCACAAAGTGCAACCCCAACAAAACTGCCAAGAAGACAACCTGAAGAAAATTTCTCTTCAGTAAACTGAATCCAAAAGGCTTCCTCAAAAGGAAAATAGCAGCAGCCAAAACCACGAAAGCAATTACCAAGCGCCAGAAAGCTATAGAGAAAACGTCAATGTCTTCAAGAAGCCTTATGAATATGGCTGCTGTGCCGAAGAATGTGCCCGCTAAGACACCCTCAATGAGTGCTTTTTTTCTCCCAGACGAGGACTTTTTGGCCAACTATCAGACTCTCAGAGAAGCCGCTATACTCTTTTCAAACTTATTAGCTTAGAAGAAGGCTGTTGCCCTCTTGGTAACGAAGAGATTTTCTTCGGGCAGAAGGTATGCATATTTGAGGCTTGACAGGAGAGGTATGTTGAAAACAATATTTTACTAAGTAAAAAACTATTTATTCAGGTGTAGCCGTCAAGTACTAGGCGACTATTCTTATGGACAGCATCAAGAAAGAAGTCAGAGATCACACAACTTGGCTACAGCAATACAAAGGAGGCTCAAGAACACAAGCCAAACGCGCATGGTACTATTGGAAGGAATACATGGAGGACAAAGATGAGAATTGGATCTTAAACAGCCTACACACTGAGGATTGGGGGCAACACCTAGTCAATTTTAGAAGATGGTTATCCTCAAAGCCTAAGCAGAAAGGGAAAGGCAAACTCTCAGACAACGCAACAAAGACCATGGCCGCACTAGTCCGAGGATATCTACGGCATATAGGAGCCAGTCTAAGCCTTTCCAAAACGCAGAAGAGAGAATTAATCAAAGTTGAGTCAAGACCCAACATCGACTATCCACTCAATCTACGAGTCAAAGAACAACTGATCAGAGTAGCCGATCCAGTTGAGAACTACATCGTCTGCGCTGGGGTGTCTTTTGGATTAAGAATAAGCGACTTCCTCAAGATCACCAGAGGAATGCTGGAGCCACTATTAGACAATGCGGTTCCTATTCAACTTCCTGAGACGCAAACAGGGAAAGAGGGTGTTCCAGCCTATCCCTTCATAGACCAAGACGCCTACGATGCCATTAAAGAGCTTCTCGAAGTAATGGATAAGGAAGGCAGAACAGATTCAGATGAACTGATGTTTAAGCTTAGGACCGAGCACCCAGCACACGAGGCGAATGGAATTCTAAAAGACCTCTTCTTCAAAGCACAGATACCCACAGGCGACTACGTTGTGCGATTTCACATCTTAAGGAAATTCCTTACCGACCAGCTAGCCAGCGTCTGCGTTGAAGACAAATGGAAGCACTTTGTAGGAAAGAAGACTAGAAGTCCATACGTGTCGGCTGAGGGCAGAGAAGCCTACAAAAAAGTAATGCAATTTACTTGCGTCAACGGGAACAGATTAAGAGGGCGAGACGTAAGACTCGATGCTGTGGAACAGAGACTCAAGACTCTGCAATCTCAGATCGCATCGTTAACGACAGAGAACAAGGGATACAGAGAAGACTTGGCACAACTCAAGAAGCAGTTTCAGACCCTCCTTGAGATCGCTGGTTATCAAGAGAGAAAGCTCAGTCAATACAAACAGAATAGCGAAAGAGACCCTCTTTGATGTCATGCGCGGGCACGACTATAGGTTTAAGAACAATCGCATCAAAGGAGAGATTGGTATGACCAAAGAATTGTGGTTATTTCCAGTTCACTTCAAATCCGATATCACAGAGGATGTCACTATAGACGAGAGCAGATTGAGACTCAGAAGGATTACTGAAGAAGAGATTTTCGGGTTTTTCAAGATTCGAGTAACAGAAAGATATAAAGATGGGCTAGTCAAATCGTGGTCAGGTGAAGGGTTTAATCCTTTAGCCGACCCCTTGAGTCTTATTCTGTTAGACCGCAGGGATTTTGCCAGCTCTTCTCAATTCGTTCTCGAAGCAAAAGACATAGAGTGTGTAAACTGGTTCCAGCAAGCCTTAAAACTATATAAAAGCGGAAAGACCGGCGCTTATTTTGGAATCAACTCCAATAAAACGACCCTTAGAGTCCTGCATCCAATGCCATACTACGGAAAAGCAGTGTATTCCTTGAGAGAGGATGATATTCCGAAGATAGTAGCTTTGTACGAGACTATTAAGAATACCAAAAGCAAACGCTACGATCTAATAATTGACAAATTCTTATTTGCTGTGTCTGGGCTATCCATTAGGCCCCATCATAGATTCTTGGAATTAACAACCATTCTGGAAATGCTTTATGTACCTACCGTTAGAGCTGAACTGAGCTTTCGGTTCTCTTTGAGAGTGTGCAAAGTATTCTCTAAGTACCTAGGTATGAAAGAAGAAAAAACGTATGCAGATATGAGAAAAATCTATGACATAAGATCGCGCATCTCCCATAGTGGGTTTCACAAAGATGCTGCTAAATACCTAGATGAACTAATTGATTATACACGGAAATCTATTGTCCTGTTTCTGAACACTCCATCCATTTTTGATGATAAAAGGCTGGACGATATCTGTGTGAAGAATTAAAGGCGCGTGGGAGACGTAGGCAGAAGGAGGACTAGGAGCCCTCACTCAACTGATGAAGTCTAGATTCCAGAAAGAATGTACTCAAAAAGATTCCTAAGATACAACGTAGGCCATAAAAAGGCGAGCAAGGTCGTTGCGGTCTACAACACAGTAATTCTTTTGCTTTGATTCACATTCCCGAATGAAATACTGAAGAGCTCGATCATCGATTGAGGGAACATGAGCGAGAAACACCATCTCAACAGGTGAGTGTGATACCTGCAATAATTGACCAGCAATAGTATTGAGATGAACAACCCCAAAGGATTGCCCTTTTATTATGAAACCTGAGAGTCTAAGATCATCGGGATTGTTCACGAAGAGATTCAAAGTCAAAACATCAGCCAGCTCCACTGGAGAGTGACTTGTCAAATTCGCATCTTTCAGTATTCCCCTAATTCTGCATTCAATCTCATCTTCACTCATTGATGTTATTTCCTTGACAGACTTGTGATTGGGCTCGCTGATTCTTTGAACTTCTCGAAAGGAATAGATATCGCCTAGAAGCAATCTACCGTATCTTTCTCGTGGGGTGTAGAAAGTGTCCACCCTTGGGTCATAAATCTTGTTGACTTCTGAGAGATCCACTTGTGAAAATGGGTAAACCAACTGCTCCTTTCCTTCAAAATTCTTGTATCGTAGAAAATAGAAATTCCCATTGTATAAGACTTTGTTGAAACGTAGATTGCGGATGTCTAGGAAAATGGGGATAGAAAGCCTCTCAAAATGTTTCCACAGTTCGAAATATTCCGCAATTATTTGCCTTTCCGACGTGATTTTGAATCCAAATCTGTGCATTATTTTTGAAAATCTATTGATATCTCTATGCAAAAGCGAAGATATTAGCTGAGCTCTAAGATGATCCTCTGGCTTCTCTGATGCGTTGTACAGGTTTCTGAAACTTTCAACAGCCTCTCTTGATTTATGAAAAAAACCTATTCCATAGAGGATGTTGCAGGAAGTGAGCAGCTTCTTTATTACCTCTTGCTTCAGAGTTTCAACCCTTTCGTCAATTTCAAGTAACACCTGTCCTTGGTAGGGAAATCCAAATAGATACAAATCTTCGATGCAGGTGAGGTAAGGCATAACATCTACAAAGTTCTCAACAGATTCCACGTTAAGCACAGGGTTTTGTTTTGACAAAACTAGGATGATCAAGTAGTTTCCAACTAACGTGTCGACACAAATTTGAACAAGTTCTTTTCGGGAGAATTTCGTGGCTAAATTCGATAGGCTTTCTAGGACATGCATTCTATAGCTTTCATCGTTAGCTAAGAAGGAGAAACGTAGCTTTCTTAACAACAGTCTGATTATTTCAGGATCTCCTATTGAAAAGACTCGTTTAGCCACTTTGTCGAATAATGGTATATTGTGGAAATCTTCTTCGCTTATAATCTCGATTAGAGTTTCATCATCAATGCCCATTTTGCTCATCTGCTCTTGCCGCTATGCCTCAAAGGAATCGTTCTAGTGGACCCTTCTCTGGCTCAAGATCACTTGGAATAAGTCTGCGGTATAGTCTTACAGCTGTTTCATATATCCTTTCTTCATCACCACCGAAATACTTGCTGGGAATAACGAACTCAACCCTTCCATTTGAGTTGACTTCTGTAGAAATCTTTATCCCACTTTCCAACCATAATCCTCCTCGGAGCTTCGTCAATCGAATTCCTTCCTCTTTGATTAGTCGCGTCACTTCTGGAGATATAGTTATGCTAATTCCTGTCAAGCGTACATTAGAAACGTCGTAGATTATGACCCTTTTAATCTCAGCTTTCCCCTCGATTTCCTGTTCGACTATTTTGCTGAATTTTTCATTGTCTCTGGGATCAATATTGATAAGAACGACATGTCTCCTAAAACTCGCCAAAATATTCTGCATGGCTTTTGGGGAAAAACGGACGTCTTTTTTCGCGAAATTATATACATGCTGTTTGACTGCATCACACACCATATCTCGGGCCCGGAAAACCAAAGTCTCAGTTCCCCCGAAAAAAGAAGCTACTACTTTGTTCTTCTCAAATGAAACATCTATTTTCACACGATATGAGGGGTCTACACGCTTCACGGGAAGAGACTGAATAGATTCGGCCTTGACATTTACATAATCCCATCTGAAAGGCATTTCTCGGATATAATAGCAAGAAAACTCATTACCCTTCTCTGAGAATTGGAAAAAGCCCTCATTTAACTGTCGTCTACGTCTAGGGGAAAACGGATGTAACTCTTGGAGTTCCAAAACTACGGCGTTGCGGAAATCGTCCTCACTTTCAAATGCTGTGTATTCATATTCAATTATTGATTGCAGAACGGTAATCTTGAAGATTACAGGCTCACCTATAGCCTCTTCTTCAAGAATTAAATCTTTGATGATGTCTAATCGTTCCTCATCTTCAAATCCTGACTCATCAGGTATCACTTTTACCACAGGCAAATAATACAACATAGACGTTTCTTTCTTAAATCTTTAGTAAAAGTTGTATGTATTCAAGATATAGACAATAGAGAGAAAGGAGGTGATATGATGATTAAAAAAAGACACTTAATGATTCTATCTGTAGCAATAGTTTCTGTCTTAGTTGGAAGTTTAGTGTATAACAATATGGCACTAGCAGGAAAGCCTATTCCCCAACCCGAAAAAGTTGAAGTCATAAACTTTCCAATAGATGAAGAAGGAAATCTTAGAGTAACTCAGATGGATGGAGAACAGAACGTAACTGTAACAAACTTTCCAACAGATTTGAATATAAACATAGTTCATCATACTTTGAATGTGACATTTGCGACGGAGAAAACAATAGGCACACAATGGCACTTCTTCAAGCAAAACGTTTCTGAATATAAACAGGTTACTGTAGGGATGAAATGTATCGCTGGTGAACCTAGATTTGAAATCGATTGGATAATCGGTGGTGTAGATTACGTTGATTGCCAAATTGACCTTCTTGCTGGGAAAAGTACCTTTAGAACATATGAAGTGCAGTTTGAGACAATGTGCATAGGAGTGAAAAGCATGGTTGGTTCTAGCATCATTTCATTGGGTCTATATGCAACAAACTGAAAGCTAAGCCAAAACTGATAAGAATGCAGAAGTCACAGTTTGTTAGATCCGATGTCGATGTATACTAATCCAGCGTAATGAAATTACCCATGATCTCTTGGCTGTAGTCGATACTCAACAAATTGAAATTTCCACTAATCTTACTTGGAGGTGTGGTGAACTTTCTATTATGGAAGAATAACAACACATTTTTGATGTTATGTTCAGATGAGAAGTTCTTGCAACACTTCTGTAAGTTGCTTAAAATGAATTCTAGATTTCTTGCAAGTATACTATTAATCGGGGCAATTCTCTTTTCTGTGAATTTCTTTTGGAAGTCATCTATTTGCTCCTTCATGAAATTTCCCCAATTGTTGGAATACTTCCTGTCCCAATGTGTTATGTACCATGAAAAGACACGATGTCGTAGTTCTTGCTCATCTCTAATCGTGATTTCGTCGTTTTTGAATCTCGAAAGGTTATCCCACTTGCTTTCTATCAGGTAGATGTTCTCGGAAGAGACAAGTATTGCATCGAATTCTCCAATTTGTGCACTTTTCTCTTCACCACTTCTGCCGAAACTTGGACGATAGAAAACTAGACAATTAGCTGGAGTAGTTTGGTCTTGAAATTTTTGCAAGATATCAGATATATGCTGTTTCAATGCCCACAAAGTTAAAGCGTCTTCGCCATATCCAAGAATTTTACTCATTTCCCCTAGTCTCTCCAGTTCTATCTCCCTTTGCCATTCTTTTTTTTCTTCGATGTCAACTTGCCTTATGCTCATAGTCTCCAAAGAATTGTTGCTATCTCTATGTGGTAAGGCTTACGCTTTATATGTCTAGCTTCTACATATGGAGTCATAGTCTGCAAGATCAAATGCCAATGTGGACATACTACTTAGTTCCAGTCTATGAAGTATTCCATGTTTACGAACCTATAAGTTGTGAGAAATGTGGAAAGGTTATAGGAGAAGCGAAAGAACTAACAAGAATTACATGGAGCGAATCGAGATGAGTGAAGACGCATTTAATATAGGCGATTATCCCAAAAGTGGAAGGCTTGATAACTATCTTAAAGAATGTGTAGAAATAATAAAAAATCAAAATATAGATATTCCAAAACTCGAACAATTCATGTGGAAAATTTTCAATGACTGCAAAAAGTATTTGAAGGAAGAGTTTTGTCTGAATTTCCCAGATATAGAGTTAGTTATTATCTACCAAAAGGAAGAATATGCTGAATTATTCAAGAAACTTGATGAAGCGTTTGGAGCAAGACCTTACACAAAAGCAGTTTGTGTGGTATCTGAAGATATGTCTTGGATTTACATTGACTTTTTAAGTCATTTTAAAGGAAAGCGAGCAGACTTTATCGCTAACCTTTCCGTTAGTTTTCTTGAAGAACTTGTCCATTCTGCTGTTTATCCCAACAAGTCAGAAACAGATGTTCATGAACTTGTCTGTTCAGCAATTGAAGGATTTCTCGAAGTCAAACTGCCTGATACTGTTAGAGAAGAAAGATTGAAATATGCACGAAAAATTGATGGATGTTAGATTTATTTCTCAATCCCTTCTGATACAAGCCTTAAATAGCCTCTTACCCTTTGGATTAATTTTCTGGAAAAGCCTTTTGAAAATCTCAGAATTAAGAACCTAAACAAAATATCGAGAGATGAAACATCACTTCAAAAGTCCTTATCATTCATGCATGTTCCTATAGTAGTTCGAAAGCCATGAACTCTTTGTCTTTTGGATATATTTCTCTAGCCATTCTGTTAGCTTCAAAGATTGTCTTAGCATTAGGAAAGATTCTCCTGTAATCGACATCTTTCAGTCCAGATTTGTGCTGTTGAAAGAAAGGTTTCTTCACAAGAAACGAAGGCATTACTCCTCTACCATAGATAATCTGTCTACTCATTAAAGCCTAATGCACTTGCATAGTCCTGTGGCTTCGCAGATTTTGACATTTTCACATAGAATAACTAGGACTAAACAAGCCCAAAATCATCAATTATGCCAAGGAAGGAATCATCCAGATCACGCATGTATGTATGTGCTATAGTAACAACAAAACTTAAGATGGAGTTGATCAACACAGGACTAGAGGTTTATGAAATGGCGTCTATCTTCGAGGCTGAATCTAGAGGCAAGGAAAAAGATGAAGATGTCCTGACATCCAGAGTCTTTGGGATTTTCAAGATTGTGGACAAATCCCTGGTTTTAGGGAAGTTTCTAGAGAATGTAGGGATCAAGATACCTAAAAAAGAAATTGAGGGAGCCCGAATTCGCCTTTGGGAAAAACATGGCGAGTGTATCCCCGATGTTGTGATACAAACTAAGTCAAGCCTGATTTTCGTGGAATCAAAGCTCGACTCTCCACTCTCTTCAGAACAGCTGAAGACGGAATACACACAAGGAGATGGTGAGAGTGAATCCTTCTATCTATTGTGCGTTACCAAACATTTTGACCCACCAGAAGAGATTGAGATCCTGAAAAAACAGTTGAAAACTGACAGACTATTCTGGACAAGCTGGCAAAGCCTATACACATACCTATTACCCATTGAGGAATCCACCGAGTTGGATAAGACCTCAAAAGCCTTGATAGGAGACCTAAGAGCACTCCTTGAGGCAGAAAGATTGCGTGGATTCTCAGGCTTCAAGGATGTTGACTATGAAAAGATAACTAGTACATACGAGAACTTCGACAGTTTCAGCAATGAAATGTCTATCTTCATTCAAGAGCTTGCAAGTCAGTTGAGCAGGCATGACATTGAACTAAAGAGAACAGGCATGACTACTTTCGATAGAGACGGAAGAGGGACAAGTTTTGATGACCCAGAAGAATGGATAACATCATATTACTCATTTGCTTTCGGAAAGAAAGTGTGGCCTTTCAAAAGGTTCTGGAGGGACAATTATCTATTTGTAAGGTTCTATCTAAATGAGCCAATTATTTGGATTGGCTACAGATTACGCCCTAATGATCAGCCCTCACATCGTAAGCTACTGATCGACGAGAAAGATTGGATTCTGGCCTATTTGAAAGATAACAAGGATATTCATGTGAGCTTGGATGAGGGAGAGCAGATTCTAGAGGTTGGAGATCTCCCACAGGATCTATTCACAACTGAAGAGTTGAAAACTCATTGGGAGTTTGCGTTCATCTATGAAGTTCCCTCAGATGAAATAACCAAGAGGAAGTTGTTGCCTACAGTTAGGAAAAGACTCTTGTCTCTGAGCGAGATGGTGTCTGAGCTAGATCTAGTTCCAAAGAAAGTCGAGGAAGAGGTTGAAGAAGAGGAAGAAGGCGAAGGAGAGAATTAGGAAGAACTACTTTCGTACATCCTCAGCTTCGCTGATTCAGATATTTTCCCATCCAATAACTAGGACTAAACAAGCCCAAAAACATCAACGATGCTGAGGAAGGAATCGCCCACATCGAAAGGTCTCTTCGCGGGTTATGGGCCTGCGTCCTGTAAGATCATCTACATTGGTAGGACCGGGAATCTTAGAAGACGCATATTGAGTTAACATAGACGGGGCAATATTGAGGGAAGCCAGTTTCGAAAATCGCTAGGACAGAATTTTGGTCTAAAATCCGAGGCTGAAATCACAGACTACATCTTGAAGGACTGTAGCTTTCAGTTTAAGGTTATAAAAGAAACTGAAGAGACGGTAAGGCTGGAACACTTTGCGACAGCGATTCTAGCTCCGATTCTTAATGTTAAGCTAAAACAGTAGAGGAACCTATGTCTTAATCAACATGGAATGCATACATTATGTTTTTATCGAGAACACGCGAGTGCAATGACTTGGTGAGCATTGAACTGCACGTCTGACTAAGTACTGAAAAATGAACTCGCAAGACTATTGTATTAGGAGACGATAACTGTTCAAGGAAGAATGAGCTGCAGGTAGGACAATGCCAATAAGAGAACGTTTGGCGCGCTTGGTTAAGGGTTTTCGAGAACGAGTTTTCAGGGTGAAAGGTGATTTTTCCATAATAGATTGGAATACTGTTAATCCCATTGCGCCAGCTCAATATCAGCTTCTAGTCGAGAGGCAAATTCCAACATTGGAGATACAGGTCAAAAATACTTGGTCCATTAGAGTTGACTTTCGACTTGAAGCAAGACTACAAGGTGTCTCGGTAGATTGGCATTCAAAAACCTATAGTATAGCCCCCAACAAAACCGATACTTTCCGCTTAACCCTCCCGCTTTCTCAGGAAAAGCTGTTTGACCATGAAGAAAAAAACCTGGGTCTTGATCTAAGATGCACCTATACAGACCCACATGGCAAGAAAACTGAAATCTCCGATATGAAACTAGTGAGGGTATTAGCAAAAGACGACATGATTTGGGCAATTGAACGGGAAGGAAATATAGAGGATTTGAGTCATTTCATTGCGGCGTGGGTCATGCCGAGAGACCCTGAAGTGCAAAAATTGGTTCATAAGGTTGCAGATGATGCGGAACTACAGTCAATCGGTGGTCTTATCGGATATCAAGAAACTCCTAGAAGGAGGGTCTTTGATAAAACCACCACGGTTCCTCCACGAAGAATCGAATACTTCATGCTTCACTTGAAACGCGGAGCAACATTAACCATTTCGCTAAGAAGAGTATCCGGAGGAGCCAATAGTGACATAAACTTCTATATTTTTAACTCACTTGATTTCACACAGTTTCAAAGAACCCACCACACTCAAGCTTATTCTCGCTTTGGACAGAATCGAGTAACGGGTAGGCATTCAGAAAGCTTCCAAGCTGATATTGAAAATGACTACTATTTGGTTTTTGACAACAGATTCTCTGCTTTGTCTCGCAAGAATATTCAATGGCATGTCGAAGAAGTAGAGCCATTGACTCATGAGGAAATCGTCTTCATCCAGCTTGGTGCAATCTATAGAACAGTCCAGAGAAATGGAATGAAATATGTAAATGCACACATTAGCTACGCGCCAGGAACCTCTCAACGAGTCAAAAGACCATGTGACACTATAAGGTTGAGAGGAGGGAACTGTATTGATGGATCAGTATTATTTTCCTCTTGCTTCGAAGCTGTCGGATTTGAACCGATCATAGTGATTGTGCCTGGACACGCCTTTGTCGGTGTGAGGACATGGAGTGATTCCGATCGCTTCTTCTTCATAGAAACAACTATGGTTAGTTCCTTTAGCTTCAATGACTCCTCCCTGAAAGCTACTCAGGAATTTGAACAAAATCCACCCACAGACCGAAAGATAATTGACATCAAGAAAGCTAGAGAACAAGGAATCAAACCACTAGTCTGAGAATATCTGGGGTGCACGCGATCAACATGCAGCTATTTGCGTTTTCTCATAGCGTATAGATAAACCAGTTCTGATACACCATACGTAGCCAACCATGTGATAACAAAAATCTGGACAAACTGCTCTGGAGACAATACGATTACAGTAGTCAAGGCTGCAGGAACCAGGAAGCCGATGTAGAGGGCCAAGGCTAGGATAGCAAAAAAGCTTGAGGCAACTGGTGTCACATCCTTTTTGAAAATCAGAAATCTGACAGCGTAGAAAGCGAGAACCTTTCTTTCAATCCATACCATGCCAACAAAGACCAGTAGGGTAACAACAGCAGCCGCTGGAAATGTGTATTCATGGAGAAGTTCACTTGCATTAAGAAGAGTTGTCACAACAACAAGGAAAAGGGCAGCATTCCATGCCATAATCATGAGTTCAAGCGAAATGACTCTTGCGGTTTTTGACCGACGCACCTTTCCAACAACAGCACTGTAATATCTTATAATGCTCGACGCCAAAAGGAAAGCGAAACCGAGACGGAAGATGTTCTGAGCAATATTGGTTGCCTGATCTGGTGGAAATCCGGTGTAATGCTGAAAGAAGAGACTCAAATCCTTGGGAGAAAGAGTGACAAACAGAACTGCAAGCGGAAAGACAAGAGCAATGAAAAGCTGATCTTCAGAGGACGACCTCAAATCTCTTTCGATTCGCCTTAGCCTCTCTTGTATCTTTTCAAGAGTCTGTGATGAAGCATTATCATCCTGCTGCAACTTCACCTGCACCTTATGACTGAGTAACGAAAGATGCCTTATTTACTTTCCAGATGTGTTTGAAAAAAGGGGGTATCGATTGGGGCTTGCATCATTTAACGATCTGAATCAGCCTGTAGGTCGATCCTGCCGGTCGTCCAGCAGCTTTGCATGTACTGCAGGGAGGGAAATTGTCATCTTTAGCAAGAGGTATATCGTTCTTTTCCCCTGCTTGTTCGCATTGTTGGCAACGATAAATTCCTGAAACTGGAGCTTCCTGACCCGTCTTATAGATTGAGCCTATAGACATAACCAATCATACTTAGTTTATTCATATAGGATGTATAAAACACTTCAGGAATTCTCAGAAAGGGCGCACTTCAGTGTATATACACTTTGTCTCAATACATATATAATGGAATACAACTCTAGAACATTCTTCTACTTCTCATGCATGTTCTATGTCCCTTAATTGACTATAAGGACGTGGGAATGAATATATTCGCCATATACAGAGCTTCTACGTGGATTAAGTGACTAATCCTCTCATTCCCCAGCGCCATCTTTTAGAACAGCAAGAAGTAGACGAGATGCTTAAGCGAGCTGATGAAATAGAAGACACCTACTTTCGCCTCAGAAGCAAAGCCTTAGTCTCCCTCTTTGATCTCACAGGGAAGAGAAGAATAGAGGTGGCCACCCTCAAACAGGAAGATGTCGAGATAGAAGATGAGTATCTGCGGATGACTTTCATTGTGACCAAGAAGAGAACAAAGAAATCCTCCTCTAACAGAAGAACCAAGCTTCTACCACTAGGAGACTGCAGAACACAATACATAGTGGAATATGCTAGGTGGATGAGAGAGCATCATCCAGAGTGTGAATATCTCTTTCCTCGCACCCACAACATCTTTGGAGTAGGTCTCCTCTTCTATCCAGGTGAACACATAAGTGGAAGGCACGTTCTCAGATTAGTCAAAGTTCTAGATCCAACAGCTTGGTGTCATCTATTCAGGGAAAAGGTTGGAGCTAGCATCGTTAAGAAAGATCCGACCATTATAGCACCTTTCAAAGTGATGAGACGGTTAGATCTAGAGTCTTTCACCACAGCCTTCAACTACATGCGCAGATACGCCGAAGATATCATAGAATCTCAGGAAAACCGTCAAGAAGAAGGGGAAGAGATTATCAACTCGGTCTAATCGTCTAGCGCTTTGAGATTTCAGACTGTTCTATCTATATATATCTGAGCCTTCATTTGTGCGCACTTGCTGAAGACAAAGACTAGCCAGATGTCAGAAAGTCCAAATCTCTCCCTTAAATAGCCATTCTGGAACTTTGTAGTTCCTTGTCTTGGGGTGATTAGCAAATATTAGCCTCAATGTTCTTACTGCAGAATACGCCTCAATCATTAACTCTCTTTGCTTCTTGAAATACTCTTGCTCAAAAACATCTTCGTCAACTTTGTGAGCTGGCTTCATTCTCATCTTTCTAATCCTTCGAAAAGTCTTGATCATATCATTCTTGGGTTTCGGATCGGGAAGATTCACTTTAATATCCAGCCACTCCTTGAGTAGAGTTATTGTTCCTTTAGGCTGAACGACTATTTTGGCGTCGGCTCTTTTCTCTTCGGTATCGTAAGGTATTTCGTCTCGAAAGAAATCTTTGTTGATGTTATCGGATAGCATTTTGTCAAGCAAGTGAACAAACGAGTTGAACTCCTTGAGTGTCGGTCGTATAAGAAAGCTAAATTCTTTTGGCTTGTTCTCCCTATAGCTTCGGTTGAAGAAATTAGGGCGACCCATCAGCTTCGAGTATTCATTAACTGTATGCAGTTCCTCAATAAATGCTGTGAAAATCGATGCTTTTTTGGGCCAGTGACCAGCTGAGCTCCTTGCATAATCGGGGTGTAGGAGATAATCTCCAACTAGCATTTTGCTGTTCCATACTTGCTGATGTTCTGGTGTCAAATTTGACAAGTAACGATAAAAAACAGCCACAGCACGAGACATTGTCTTCCTTTCATAGCAAAAACCAAATGTCTGAAGTACGATCTTGTCTGAAGGTTTCACCTCTGAGGAATGATAGTATTCATCTGAAATAGAGATCCATCCACTCACATCATTAGCGGAGTAGAAGTAGCGGGGGTCATTTCTATAGAATTCCAATACACTTAGATCAAAGGCTGCGAAATTCAACGTTGGTTCTCCCAATGCGATTCTCAAAGTGAATGGCTTTTTCTCAAATTTGCTGGGATCCACGATATTCTTTAGGTGTTCTTTTGTAGGGTAAGCGCAAGCATCGCAAAGTCCAATCCTATTTACCTTCTCTATCTGTATGTCCTTATCACCCAATTCAAACGCTTTGATGTGCGGATTAGGATGTTCATCTCCAAAACTAATCTCGATTTTTCCTTCTTGCACAAGGGCGATAATGGATTGTTTCTCACTCTTCAGACTGCCGAGAGGCTGTCCATTGAATTCCTCTGAACTAAGATATTTGTCAGTAATTGTCTTCAGAATCTTATCCTTCTTTTTGCCCTTCGACGCTTCTTGCATCTGTAATCCCTTTTTCGCCTCGCTGCCCTCGGGTCATAGTGTCTTCAATGCCGGCTTCTCTGCTTGCCCCACTTCACCACGCAAGTATGAATACCACCGGTCGATTTTCTCACTGTATCCATGGATTATTGGGCTCTTCAGGTTTTTGAGGCTCCTTTCCTTTGCAAGATTTCCATGGTCAAGGAAGTATCCAAAGAAATCCAGTTCATCGATTGCTTGCAGGTCGTTTTCCCGTTCTACCTTGATTCTTTCATCAAGGTATTTGAGAAAGGGGTCTGTTTG
>Ga0224501_10002306_pt1 | contig 14949 bp, 17 predicted proteins | sample SF_Oct11_sed_USG_4_FD_169105 | JGI IMG/M metagenome (GOLD analysis project Ga0224501, IMG submission 169105) | Sediment microbial communities from San Francisco Bay, California, United States - SF_Oct11_sed_USGS_8_1 | ecosystem: Environmental > Aquatic > Marine > Sediment | place: USA...
GAAAGCCTTCAATTTGGTCGCGATAAATGTTCAAAATGCTTGAATCTGCTGGTAGATAATGGTGGACATCGAATCCCCGAGATTGTTAAATTAGCCGATGAAGCTGGAGTTATTTTAGAGTCAGTGGAACTGCACAAACCTACCCTTGACGATGTCTTTCTGTCGGTAACTGGCCGCAATATACGTGAAGAAGAAGGAACCTTCATAGATATGGTGCGGCGTCACCGAATCATGCAACAAGCCCGTGGACGGCGAATCAGAGGTTAAGATAACAAAATGGAAGGTGAAACATGAAATGGTGCAACCATTATCTGGACAAGCGATATATGTGGTCTTATTGCGAGAATTAAAGCGCTACTGGCGAGCTAAGGCACGAGTCATCTCGTCGGTAGCCCAAAGTATCTTCTTTCTCGCCATCTTCGGTTTGGGACTTGGAGGCTTCATCGGCGGTTTCGGTGGCGTCAACTACCTTTCATACATGGCACCAGGTGTAATTGGTATGGGGCTTCTCTTTGGCTCCGTGTTCTCCGGTGTTTCAGTTATATTCGATCGACAATTCGGATTCATGAAAGAGATGCTAGTTGCACCTGTCAGCCGAACCAGCATTATACTCGGGAAAATTCTTGGTGGAGCAACCACGGCGACAATCCAAGGCATAATCTTAATGGCAGTCGCTGGAGTTATGGGCGCATTTACACCAACACTCACATTTGTAGCAGGTGCGTTTGCCGCGATAGGCGCGATGCTTCTAATCACTTCTGGCTTTGTCGGCCTTGGCGTGGCAATCGGGTCAACTCTAAATGATTTCCATGCGTTTCAGTTGCTGTCAACTTTTGTGATGTGGCCAATGTTCATGTTATCGGGCGTGTTCTTTCCCATCGATGTGTCGCCTTTGCCTCTTCAGGTTGCTATGTTATGTGATCCAATGTTTTATGGGGTCGAACTGTTACGTTGGTGTCTCCTAGGCGCTGGATCGCCATTACTTGGTCCATTTGGGTGGCTGATTAGCTTGGGATTCGTGGCTGTCTTCAATGCTTTGATGGTGGGTCTAGGCACATACCTCTTCTCCCGAGCCCAAATCTAACAACAGAATCCTCGACGCTCGCATATAGCCGTCAAACAAGTTTGGCGGTTAAAGCATCCTTGATTCTGTTTGGCTTAACTCTAGTTTTGCTTTTACAAGTTTTTCGTACAGAGTCGCGACTTTAGCAGCGTTCTTGCTAACAACAGCTTTCAGAAGGTCCCCCTCGATTTCAGCCACTTCTAAACGCTGGTAATAGTCTAGCGATTCCTTGAAGTGAGCCAAAACGATTTTTCCCGTTAATATCGGATGGTTGTTGGTAACGTTTGCCTCAGGAAAATGGACCCCGTGTTCAAGCTCGACTTCAAGTCCCAGCCGAAAATCCTCCAATTTAATCTTCATTTCTCCGGTTTCCAGTTCAGACAATATAGCTTCAGCTTCTTCGGGTAACACTTCAGCCTTTTTCAGCAGGGTCCAATCTCTAATTTTGAGTTCAGCACAAACTCTCTTCACTTCTTCTACAGAGACATAGTCCGGGAGCTTCATACAAATTCACAAACAATAATTGACTAGTAGCCAATTAAAGAGTTGCCGGTTAGAAGCATGTGCACACGTATGCGTCACTTTTTTGATCTTCGTTGTATCAGATAGGCGAGATTCATCACTAAGGACAGACCAACAAGGATTCCTTCCACAAAATCTGAAACCGAGAAACCTGAATATTCAAAGTGCACAAAACGTCCAATGAGAATGCCCAGAGCCATTGCCATCATGCCTATTGCCAACATGGTTTCATCCTTGAGCTGCATCATATTCACCCACAATGAGACGATTATATTTGTTTGATACTTGATTTAATAATGCTTCTCATAAACGTGCAAACTAAAAAGATTTGAACAAGACACTAACAAAGAACTTGTGCCGAGGTAATAAAATGAACAACAACTGGGATATGCTCTGATAATTATTGGGTTCATTTTGCTTATTCTTAACGCAATTGATTATATAGGCGGATTTTTTGGGTTATCTCTGGAGATTAGAACAAGCATGATTATTGGTCTTGTTCTAGTTGTAGTCGGCATGTTTATGGCAAAAAAGAAGAACAGCTAATGTTCCTTTCTGCGTTCCAGATTAGGCAAAATCTCTATTGTTGTTGTCTCAGAACCCTGCATAGTAAGGTTAATAGGTCAGCTTTTCATCTAGCATGCTAGTTCAAATTACCAAAAAGTGCAGGGATCCCCTTCATAATGTGACAAAAATATGTTGATAGGACTTTAGGAGAGAAAAAGCATGGGAAAGATAGTGATTGCTTACAAGATTTTTCCGTCAGAATCAGGAATTGACCTTGAATTGTTGAAAGAGAAAATTAAGAAGCAATTATCGGATATTGCTTCGGTTCAAAAATTCGGTGAAGAACCCATAGCTTTTGGTCTCTCTGCACTTATTGTTAACATTGTTCTCCCCGAACATAAAGAGGGAATCCTAGATGAAACAGAGAAACGACTGAATAAGATTGAAGAGGTCGGTCAAATACAGACTCTAGCGGTCAATAGGCTCTAAGTTTCGTTAAAGTTTATATATGAATAGTGTCCTTCGAAAAACGTGGAGCTTCACGATCACACATAAAGGAAGGAAAACAAGTGAGCGAAGTCCAGCTTAGAGTCGAAGACGCTAGACAACGTGACGTTTATAGAGGAATCGCCCGAATCGACCAGCAGACCATGCAAAAATTAGGCATCTCAGCGGGTGACGTAATAGAGATCGTTGGGAAAAGAAACACCGCTGCCATAGCTTGGCCAGCATACTCTGAAGATCAGAGCAGAGAAATTATCCGAATCGACGGATTCACGCGCAAAAACGCGGGAGTGGCCATGCACGAATTAGTTGTAATTCATCCAGCAAAGGTAACTAACGCCACAACCGTAGTTCTAGCCCCAATAGACATGAAACTGAACGTGGACGAAGACTTCACAAACTTCGTGAAGAACCGGCTTATGGAGAGGACCTTTGTGGAGGGGGACACCACCCTCGTCATGATGCTAGGACACGCCATACCATTCAGAGTAACTAAATCTCGTCCCCACGGAATCGTGAGAATCAGTCACGGCACAGGCGTCCAGATCCTAGCTGAACCAGCTCCTGAAACCAAAGGCCTGCCCCGCACCACCTACGAGGATATAGGAGGACTTCACGAGGAGATGCAGCGGATTCGAGAGATGGTTGAACTGCCGCTACGACACCCAGAACTCTTCCAAAGGCTTGGGATAGAGGCCCCAAAAGGAGTTATGTTACATGGTCCGCCTGGATGTGGAAAAACCCTTCTAGCCAGAGCAGTTGCAAACGAATCTGAGGCTAACTTCTACTCCATAAACGGTCCAGAGATAATGAGCAAATTTTACGGTGAATCAGAGGCTAGACTCCGTGAGATGTTCCAGCAGGCTCAGAAGAACGCTCCCAGTATCATCTTCATCGATGAGCTTGACGCCATAGCGCCTAAAAGAGAAGATGTGACTGGAGAGGTGGAGAGACGGGTTGTTGCTCAGCTTCTCGCTTTGATGGATGGACTTGCGGGAAGAGGATACCTCATCGTTATAGGCGCCACAAACAGACCTGAAGCCCTCGACCCTGCTTTGAGAAGACCTGGACGTTTTGACCGGGAGATCGAGATAGGCGTACCCGACAAAAAAGGACGATATGAAATACTGCAGATTCACACTAGGGGTATGCCCCTGAAAGAGGATGTTGATCTGGAGAAGCTCGCCAAGATGTCTCACGGTTACACAGGAGCAGACTTGTCCGCTTTGGGTCGTGAAACCGCAATGAAAGCGTTGCGTAGATACCTGCCCGAAATAAACTTGGAGGAAGAGCGTGTTCCCCCCAGTGTTCTGGAGAAAATGGAGGTTCGAATGGAAGACTTCTTAAACGCCTACCGGGAGATCACGCCGACAGCCATGAGGGAAGTGTACATAGAAGTGCCTACTGTTCGCTGGACTGAAATAGGCGGTTTGGAAGACGTGAAAGAGGATCTCAAGGAGGCTGTGGAGTGGCCCCTCAAAAACCCAGAAGTTTTCACTCGAATGGGCATACGTCCCCCAAAGGGTATCCTGCTCTACGGGCCTCCGGGGTGCGGAAAAACCTTGCTGGCTAGGGCAGTGGCCACAGAAAGCGAGGCTAACTTCATAACCATAAAGGGTCCGGAAGTCTTTTCTAAGTGGGTAGGCGAATCAGAGAAGGCTATTCGAGAGGTTTTCCGGAAGGCAAGGATGGCTTCGCCATCTGTCATATTCTTTGACGAATTCGACTCTCTAGTTCCTGGAAGAGGCATGGGTTACGCCGACAGTGGAGTCACAGAGCGGGTCATCAGCCAACTTCTAACCGAGATGGATGGACTCATTTCTTTGGAGGATGTTGTTATTATCGCTGCAACAAACAGGCCAGACATGGTGGACCCTGCGATTCTTCGACCTGGAAGGTTCGACCGTCTGATCTACGTTCCAGAACCCGACAAAGAGAGTAGACTAGAAATCTTCAAAATCTACACCAAGAACATGCCACTGGCAAAAGATGTGGACCTGTCCCAGTTAGTCATCCTGACACAACGGTATTCTGGAGCGGACATCGAGGCGCTTTGTAGAGAGGCTGGACTGAACGCCTTGAGGAACGATATGAAAGCCAAAGAAGTTGACGCCAACGACTTCAGAAAAGCCACCGAAAAGATTGGTCCCTCTATAATGCCGAACATGGAGACTTGGTACAAGGGCTTCATGAAGCATGTTCGACAGTTGAAGAAGCCCACGACGCCTGTGGCGTAGTAACATATTTCAGGAGTGAAAAGATGATGATAAAAACTTGGAAGCCTCATCCCCTCTATACGCAGATAAAGGAGCTTCTGGAGAGGAAGGGTCCATTGACTGACATGGAATTGTTTGATCTGTTGAAGGGAACTCATGAAGGCGTAGGATTCAGCGAACTGAACAAGACTCTGATGAGGATGGAAATTGAAGGAAGAATATATGTGTCAGCCCGCACCAAAGGGAAAAGAAGAGTTGAATTAACCGAGCAAGGCTAAGAACCGCCCTCGAGCCTCTTCGTGGGCCAGCCTTTAACCATTTAAGGGTGGCGCAGAACTTTGGGTGTAAATTTGAGAGTGTTGGTGCCTAAAACAAAGGTTGATTTCAAGAGCCTGAGCGGAAAGTCTGTAGCCATAGACGCATACAACGCCCTTTACCAGTTTCTAGCAATCATCCGTCAGCCAGATGGAACACCATTAAAAGACCGTTCTGGCAGGATAACCAGTCATCTGAGCGGGTTATTCTATCGAACAGTTAACCTAGTTGAGATGGGCATCAAGGTTGCCTACGTCTTTGACGGGGTTCCACCAGCCCTCAAAGAGGTGGAAATCAAACGCCGAGCCAAAGTCAAGGCGGAGGCTCTCGTCAAGTATGAACGAGCCTTACAAGAAGGAAAAGTGGAAAAGGCTCGAAGCTATGCTCAGATGACTTCTAGGCTCAAGGACTACATGGCAGAGGATTCAAAGCGGCTTCTCACCGAATTGGGTGTGCCATGGATTCAAGCGCCGTCTGAAGGCGAAGCCCAAGCTGCCTACCTAACAATGAAGGGAGCCACTGACTACTGCGGCAGCCAAGACTATGATAGTCTTCTCTTCGGCGCAACTGCTCTGGTGAGAAACGTGACTATAAGTGGTAGACGGAAGATTCCGAGAAAGCCTGTTTACGTTGAAGTGGTACCTGAAATTATGAAGCTAGATCATGTTCTCAAAGAGTTGGAGGTCACTCGTGAACAGCTCATAGATGTTGCCATGCTGGTGGGAACAGACTTCAATCCTGATGGCGTGAAGGGCATAGGACCAAAAACCGCTCTCAAACTGATCAAAAAGCATGGAAGCATCGAAGAGGCTATGCCAGAATTGAAAGATGCCAAGTTTCCGGTTGAACCTAAGAGAATACGGGAAATCTTTCTTAACCCAAAAGTTACGGACAATTACAAGTTAGATTGGACGGCGCCTAACATTGATGGTGTAGTAGACTTTCTTTGTCGCGAAAGGGACTTTTCCGAGGATAGGGTGCGTAAAGCCCTCAAAAAAATGACTGAGGGAATAAAAGAAGCTAAAAGCAAAACAACTCTTGAAACGTGGTTCGGCAAAAGCTAGTCACGGTTCGAAGCCGTGCTTGCCAATTAGAGGAACGAAAACGACTCCCCCCAAGTTTTCCTCAAGGGTTTTTCCGTCCTTTTTCCTGATGCGAACTAAGGTTTGGTAGAACTGGGCGCCTCCCACTGGAACAATCAAGATTCCCCCGTTTTCTAGCTGTTCAATCAAAGGCTTGGGAACCGCTGGAGCAGCCGCCGTAACTAGGATACGTTGGTATGGGGCTTCTTTGGTGTACCCCAATGTGCCGTCTTCATGGATTACGGTGATTCGATCTCCATACCCTGCATTCGTGATGTTTTCGTTGGCAAATGCAGCTAACTCAGTGATTCTTTCCACTGTGTAAACGTGTCCCCACTCTTCCTTAGACGCATCCGAGGGAGCCACAATCTCGGCTATGGTGGAGGCGTGCCAGCCTGAACCGCCACCCACTTCTAGAACCTTGTGTCCCACTTCCAGCTCAAGGGCTTCATCCATTATGGATACCATGTTTCGCCCAGTTGACCGCATTGAATCAACTGAGAGGCGCAGAAGCTGTTTGCCCTGACCCTATAGGAAGTGGACAGTCCATGGCTGCATTAGCTTTCACGTTCTCGGGAAGAAACGGTTCCCGAGGGACTTGACGCAACGCCCTGATAACATTAGGCGACCGAAGAATACCGCTTCTAATCAGTTTTTGAATTAATCCTTCCCAAGCCTGTTTCTCCATCTTTCACCCCAATATGATATGGGAAAGCGTGTGCCTTAAGATTTAGGGCTTGGAATGCTAGCGGATTTTTGGAGAAGCTAAAGTGGCTTTAGTTTTAGATAGTTTTTATAATGTGGTTCTCTTTTGAATAGGCGTTGTCGTCTCCTTTCAGTGAGGTATGTTGATGATCGTAAAACGTTTCACTGTTGGGTGGTTATCCACGAATTGTTATGTTGTAGGCTGCGAAGAAACCAAAGAGGCAGTTGTGATTGACCCGGGGATGGACAGCGAAAGGGAAACTGAAGAGATTCTAAATTTCATAAAACAAAACAGTTTCCGCATCAAATACATCATCAACACACATGGTCACCCTGATCACATATCCGGAAACGCAGTCATGAAAAAGGCAACGGGCGCCCCCATCCTAATCCATGAAAACCATTCTGTGGGTGTGCAAGCCGACAGGAAACTCCGCGACGGAGACGTCCTTCAGGTGGGAACTTTCACACTGGTGGTTATCTACACCCCGGGGCACACAAAAGATGGCATATCCCTCTTAGGCGACAACGTTATTTTCACTGGAGACGCCCTATTTGCAGGTTCTATAGGGCGAACAGACTTTTCTGGGGGCTCGTTCCAAGAGCTAATAAATTCGATAAAAACCAAACTTTTGCCTCTGCCCGACAGCTTCAAGGTGTATTGTGGACACGGACCGTCTACTACTATAGGCGATGAAAAGAAATACAACCCTTTCCTGCAGATGTAACCAACATGCCGAGGAAGAGTCATGGAAATTAAACTGGACAGGTCAACGGTTCCTTTCAGTTTAGAGCACACCTTAAATTGCGGTCAGCTTTTTCGATGGGAAAAACTGGATGATTGGTGGTATGGCGTCGCTGCAGACAGAGTGATTAAGATAAAACAGAGCGGCGAACGGCTGATTTTTCAGGTCTTTCCAGAAAACCCGAATCACGGTTTTATCAAGAACTACCTGAGATTGGACGACAACTTACCCGCTATTCTGTCTGAGATAAGCAAAGACGAGCATATGAGAAAGGCGATCAGGCTTTTCTGTGGATTGAGGATAAGCAGGCAAGAACCGTGGGAGTGTCTCATCTCCTACATCTGTGCAACATACAAGAGCATTCCAGCCATCAAAAAAATGATCAATAACATCTCCCAACGATTCGGAAAAAAGTTAACGTTTGACGGCTACGATTTCTACACGTTTCCGAAGCCAACTGACCTAGCCCAAACGAGCCCCAAAGACCTGCGAAGCTGCGGGTTAGGATTCAGGGCTGAACGAGTTTTGGAGACTGCAAAAATAATTGACAGCGGAGAATTTGCCCTAGAAGCTTTGAAACGTTTGGATTATGGTAAGGCTAGACGAGAACTTTTGTCTTTGCCTGGGGTGGGACCGAAAGTTGCTGACTGTGTTCTTCTTTTCTCCTTAGAAAAACTTGAAGCTTTTCCCATAGATGTGTGGATGAAACGAGCCGCCACAAACCTCTATGCAAACCACTTCGACTCCTCGTTCATTAAAAGAGTTTCCAGCAAAACCTCGATCACGCCAAAAGAATACGGAACCATCAGTTCCTTCGGAAGAGAATACTTTGGAAGATACGCCGGATACGCACAAGAATACCTCTTCCATCTGCTAAGAAAGCAGCAGAAACACTAACCGAACTCACACAGTTTTTATCCTTTTACGACTCCTAATGGAATCAATCGGACAACACGGGTTGCAATTCCAACCTTATCGCTTACATCCACCACCCTGTCCACACTCTTGTATGCTGGATCAGCCTCTTCGGCTAGAACAACAGAACTGGCTGCTCTGACAACGATTCCTCGACCCTCCAAATCCCTTTTCACGTCTCCTCCCCAGAACCTTCTCTTCGCAGCCGATCGACTCAACATGCGACCAGCTCCGTGAGCCGTGGAACCAAAAGAAACTTCCATGGCCTTGGTCGTTCCCACCAACAACCATGAGCTTGTACCCATGCTTCCGGGTATGATGACAGGTTGCCCCACAGATCGGTAGTCAGCTGGGACTTCCCTGTGTCCAGGCGGAAAGCATCGTGTCGCTCCTTTTCTGTGAATCCAAACTTTGGTTCTCTTTCCGTTCACCGTGTGTTCTTCCATCTTTGCAATATTATGGGCAACATCGTAGACCAGATCTAAACCAAAATCTTCTGCTGGCCTCCTGAGAACCTCTTTGAAGCTCTGGCGAACCCAATGAGTGATGACTTGACGATTGACGAAGGCGTAGTTGACGGCGCAGGCCATTGCTTGGTAGTAGTCTTGTGCCTCGTCGCTTGTGGCGGGTGCGCAGGCGAGTTCTCGATCAGGTATGGAGATATTGTATTTGTGGACGGCTCGTTCCATGACGCGGAGATAGTCCGAGCATGTCTGATGTCCGAATCCGCGGGAACCGCAGTGAATCAGAACTGTAACTTGTCCCTCATGAGTGACGCCGAAGGTTTTAGCTACGTTTTTGTCGTAGATTTTGTCAACCTTTCCGATTTCTAGGAAGTGGTTTCCTGAGCCGAGGGTTCCGCTTTGAGGAAGTCCTCTTTGTTTGGCTCTGGACGAAACCTTATCCGGGTTAGCACCTTCCATACGTCCCCCCTCTTCGCAGTGCTTGACGTCCTCGGGTCGCGCCATCCCTTTTTCTACTGCCCAAGGTACGCCTTCCATGATCAACTGTTCGAGTTCATGTATGTTCAGTCGGAAGTCTGTGCGGCTGCTGCCGAGTCCGCTGGGAACGTTTCTGAATATGGTGGTGGTGAGGGCGGCAAGGTATGGTCTAACATCACTTTCAGAAAGATTTGTGGTTAGAAGACGGACTCCACAGTTGATGTCGTAGCCCACTCCCCCTGGGCTTAATACTCCTTCATCATAGTCTGTAGCAGCGACGCCTCCTATGGGAAAACCGTATCCTTCGTGACCGTCGGGTAATGTGATCGCATACTTGTAAATGCCCGGTAGGTGGGCGACGTTGGCACACTGATCGAGTGTTCGATCTGTTTTAATTTTTTCAATGAGTTGCTCGTCGGCAAAGACCATTCCAGGAACACGCATGCCTGACTTGTAGCTTGTGGGTATGCGCCAGCTATAATCATCAATCTTCTCTAGGGGAACCGATGGTGCTCGTTCTCGGAATTTTCTTTGCCTACTCATAAAACCACCTTTAAGTAAAGACTTGCAGTGGGGAACTTATAAATTATGAGTGGCATGTCGTGTGCTATGTTAACTTTTTTATTTCCAACTTTTGATACAGAGTCTTATGTTTCAAGACATTACAGCCTACATATTAAAACCGCAATCTTTAAGAACCGCTTCTAGTCAATGACCATGTAAATCGGATGTAGATAAAATGTCAGGTGAAGAACCATCTGAAAGTGAAGAGCTGGTAAAAGTAGAAACGTTGACCCCAAATTCGAGAGGCGTCAACACAATCGTGAAAGTAGTTTCTAAAGGTGAAGTCAGAAGCGTCACGGGACGAGATTATTCTGTACGCAGAGTTGCAGATGCCTTGGTTGGAGACGAGACTGGATGCATATACATGACCCTTTGGGATGACAAAATAGACGCAATAAACGAAGAAGCCATACTGAGCATCACTAACGGTTACATCAACCTCTTCAGAGGAAACATGCGCCTAAATATAGGAAAATACGGCAGTTACGAGCTAGTAGAAGATTCACCAATCACTGAAGTCAACACAGAGAACAACCTTTCCGACAAACGATATGAGCAAGAGAGACGTTTCAACAGAGGCGGCGGCAGAGGCGGATACGGCGGTAGAAGCGGCGGATACGGTGGCAGAAGCGGCGGCGGATACGGCGATAGAGGCGGCGGAAGAAGCGGCGGCGGATACCAGCGAAGAAGATACTAAAACACTTTCTTCTTTTCATTTCCTTTTTTCAGTTACCCCTTTTGGTATGTACAATTAGGATTTTCTTTAGAAGCCAATAACTTTGCTGGGAATTGCCCGTTTCTATTCTTCTTTAATTAGTGTTTAATGCGCTCTTTTACGTAATTTAACGTTTTTTTGCGTAAGTCTGTTCGTTGGCTAATTTGTTGATTGGGCATTTTCTGCAGTCGTCTTCGCAGTTTTCACAGAATGTTTCGGCGAGTTCGCTGATGTGAGAATCCATTCCTCTTGTGCCAAAAGAAATGATGTTCCCGCAATTATTGCAGCGGATAGCTGTGAACTGCATGCCCTTGGATTTCGGTCTGAAAGGGTTTAAACGACCACATTTCGTGCATTTGGCGAACTTGAGTTTCTCGAGTTTCTTCCCATGTACAACGTCAACTACGGCTTCGAACATGTCGTAAATATAACCCTCACCAGACTCGAGATCCAAATTAGGCTTCCCTCTCCCTTGAACAACGGAAAAAAGGCATGCAAGTGATTTAAGAAAAATTGCGAGATCAGATATGTTTACGAATCCAGAATATTTTTGCCACGGATACAGTGCCGATGTTTTGGGCTAATCAAGCTGTTGTTTATGTTGTTCGTTTTCGAGTTTTCTTGAAGAGTTGATAAACTTGCCCAAAACAGAAAGAGAGAACTCTGAAGAGGTCAATAAAGGGGTATGCGACAATTCTAGCGAATTTTTTGTTTTGCACTGCCCTGTATGCGTATACTGTCGCCAATATAAGTAAGGGCAAGCCAGTGAATCCGAATAGCAGCCAGAGGAAAATGCTGGAACTTGAAGTAAGAGTTAGAAACGTCAGCGATCCAACTGTCAACAGCCAACTTATGAACCCCATTAGGCTCAGAAAGGACCATTTAGAAACCGCGTCCTTCAGCTTTTTCCTTTTAAGCACCAATCCGCTTCCTTTGCCATACTGAAAGTTTTGTTTCAAAAATTCTCTAAGGGTTGACCTGTGTTTGTGCCAGACCAAAACTTCGGGGTCCAGAACCATCTTGTAACCCGCCCTGCAAACTCTGTCGGCAAACTCAACTTCATCGAAGCCGTACCGAATATTCTCGTCAAAATATCCAACTTCTTCAGCTACTTTTCGTCTAAAAGCCATATTGCATCCTGCTGGATGGCGGAAGAACGGTTTCACCTTTTCGAGTTCTTCCCGTTTTGTGAAGAAGGGCATCAACCGTACGATGCTGTTGTCGGCGTATTGGGAGACGAAGTCGCAGTCAAGAGCTTTTGCGCTTCCGCCTACGCAGCTGACTTTGGGGTCTTTGAAGTTCTCGACGATTTTTGTTATCCAGTTGGGAGGCACTATGCAGTCAGAGTCGGTGAAGGCCACGATTTCGCCTTTGCTGCACTTTATTCCTGTGTTCCTTGCGAGGTTTAGTCCTTTCCTCTTTTCAACAACTAACTTCACGGGATATTTTTTGACTATTTCCTGAGTTTTGTCTGTGGAGTTTCCGTCAACTACAATCGCCTCTACTTTGTTTCTGTCGTAGTCCAGCTTTTGAAGAGAGTCTAGTAACGACTGTATGGTTAGTTCTCCATTTCGCACAGGAACTACCACAGTGACTGAACGGGGTGTTTTGTAGTCTTCCATTAAAATCGCTTCTATTACACATCCGTAAAATACACTCAAAACAATTTATTTTTTACGCCAAAAAAGGCTTAAGTTAGCCTAATCATCTTTATGAAACGAGAAAAAGTGCGGGAACCTAAGTTAAACTTGGTTCCGTAATGGTGGTACGTGTGTCTGAAAAGAGTGAGAGCTATCCTTCCATTTCGATTGTAATCGTAAACTTTAACGGGAGAGAACTCTTGAAGCAGTGCTTACTCACTCTTTCGAAAACAGATTACTCTAACTATGAAATTGTCGTTGTTGATAACGCCTCGACAGACGGGAGTCTCACGGAAATAAAGAAGTCTTTCGGTTCGGATCCTCACATAAAACTTGTTGAAAACAGTGAGAATGTGGGACATGCTGAAGGCTGCAACATCGGCGCGCAAATGACTAAAGGACGTTACCTTGTTTTTTTGGATAGCGACACAGAATTCAATGCTAAGAATTGGCTCTGGGAACTAGTTAAAGTCATGGAGAACGACGGTTCCGTCGGATTAGCGCAGGCTAAGCTAGTGTTGGCAGAGGACAAACGTTGTTTAGATTATGTTTGTGTGGCTGTTGACGCTTTAGGAACGTGGGCTGCAACCTACGGGTCAAAAGAAGAAAGGCTTAAAGAGACTTTCGAGATTTTGGCAGCTTCTTCAGGTTGTTGCATTGTTCGGCGAGATGTTTTCAACCAAGTTGGAGGCTTTGACGCCGATTACTTCATATACGATGATGATACCGACCTTTCCCTCCGAGCAAGGTTGCTGGGATACCGGATACTCTTTGTTCCATCCGCTTTGGTAATTCATCGCGGCGGCGTCCTAAGAGGCATAACTAGCAGCACTCTTTATCATTCTGCCAAAAATCGGATGCGTACAGTTCTCAAAAATTATGAGCTCAGGAACGTCTGGTGGAGATTTTCGGTTTTGACTTTTTTCACGTTTATGGTTTCTGTTGGTTTTCTTGCTTTGAAGAAAAATGATGAGGCTAAGGCAACTATGAAGGGACTGGTAAGTTCGATTAAAGATTTCCAAAAAATATGGAAGAAGAGGCTTTTGCTTCAGTCCAAGAGGCGCGTAAGAGATTTCGAACTTGTTAACAAGGGCTTCATAAGAAACGACTTTCGGTCAACACTGCAGGATTTCAGGATAAAACTGAAATACATGCGGTAGAATGCAATTAATTCGACATCTAGCGTGCACTCGAGTATTTCTTACTCCAACCTAAAGAATGGAAAATTTCCGCGTTTTTCAAGATTAATCTTTACTTGTTTATTCTTTCAGGCTAGATCATGGCTTTAGTTTATTGGTATGTAAATCTCTGTGAGGGCTTCCTCTAAGCCAACTTCTCTTGGGTCGTTCAAATAGGCTTCTCTAATAGGGCCAGCTATTTTCTTTCCGTTCTTGTCGATCCAGGCAAATATTTTGTTATACGTTGTCTCGCATTTGTCGTAAGGACCTTTATGGATTATCTTTGCCATTTTCCCGCCCGGGAGAGTGTAACATTTTATTTCTTCTGTTTCCTCGATTTTTTCTGCGATTGGTGCTGCAACTTCTATGTATGCGGTTCCTGTCTTGTCTGCTTCCATGGCTTCTTCTGGGGTCTCGTGGCAAACGAAAATTGGGTGTGCTGTGAATTTTGCACCTTTTTTTGCTGCGTATTCGTAGAGTTTAGGAAGCAATTCAGCTATTTCCCTGTAATATCCCCTTTTTCTGATTCCTGCAACCAATTGTGGCTTAACATCAACAACAGTTATTTCTTCCATTATAGCAACTCCAAATGCTTATTGTTAGAAGGATTATTCCTTTTTCAGGAATTAACGTTTGCGCCTATTACCTGTTCAACTGCCGAAGAATAGATATATCTCCCACAAATCCCCTCTTTTTTTACAAACTAGCATCGGTGTAGGGAGTTTTGTGTATGCTTTTGTATCCACTGTTCACGCATCATGATTATAACTTGGTATTTCTGCATTAAGTGGGCTGTCCAAATTTGTTAGAAAAAGTTAGAAAAAAGGGGAAGGTTATCGGTCCAGGATGCTTTTTATTCTACTATTTCTGCTCCAAACCCTACTCCCAAAAAGAGAGAAGAGACCAGCGCACAAATTGCAGAAATTACCCAAAATGCCCACCAACCTATGCTCTCCTTGGGCAAGAGTTCAAAGAAGTTTGAAAGCATTAAGAACACAGCAGCCCAAGCAAAGACAAAGCCAAACATCAGGAGACCAACTTTCGCTCCTGCCTTCACTTCCATTTATTTATTCACACTCCTTGCGAGTGTCGTTTGCAGCACTTCTGTTATAAATTTTATGCATGCATGCAAACAACTGATTAACTAAAAGGATATTAGCAATGTTTAAAATGTCGAGAAAAACTCGGGTTATCTCCCGCAAACTCTCTTATTTTCTGATGTGTCCTCTGCCTAGTATGAAGAATTTTGTTGTTGTTAGTTGCTGGATGCTCATTGGACCTCGTGCATGCAGTTTCTGGGTGCTGATTCCGATTTCTGCTCCTAGACCGAATTGGT
>Ga0224501_10002307_pt1 | contig 14948 bp, 5 predicted proteins | sample SF_Oct11_sed_USG_4_FD_169105 | JGI IMG/M metagenome (GOLD analysis project Ga0224501, IMG submission 169105) | Sediment microbial communities from San Francisco Bay, California, United States - SF_Oct11_sed_USGS_8_1 | ecosystem: Environmental > Aquatic > Marine > Sediment | place: USA...
ACCTCTAGCGGAGAAAGCCGCTGGCTGAATTTGCAAATTCAGCGCTCGCGAAGAATTTTTTTACGCGAACATCGCAACAACTGCTGACTGGCTCACACCGGTGTTAGACCTACTTCGAGAAAGCAGGCAGTAACGGCTCACCAAGTTAATGCCGCGATGCATGGGATCTATCTGCTCTCGTGCCTCCCCAAGTGTAGCGTAATCCGTTTCCCCAGCCACTCCGTACATCGGACATTGGGGCACGTGCCGCTGTAGTCAGGTACGTTTTGCGAAAGGCTTAGCATTGGCTGATATTGGCGCCCCTGTTTAACTAGACCCCTTTTCAGAAACTTACTATATTACATTTCCTTCGAAGGGGTGATAAATTAGTATTCATGAGAGCTAAGTGGTAAAACCAATGTATCTGTCCTATTCATGGCTCAGGATCAATTCCCAGTCGTGGCGAAGTATTTCAAGGGATTGTTCAAAATCTCCCTTCAATGGCACTAGGCAGCCAGTGGCCATTCAGACAGACAATTGCTGAGGGAAAGTAAATAGAAGAAAAGCCCGTCACATATTTAAAAGCGTTATGCCATGACCGAAAGTCCCTTCACTTGTTTTCATATTTTTCCTACCATGAACAAATGTGCACAATACCCAGCTCAGGGGGAAGGTGAGATATCGCACTATCCAATGCACATACTCAGAGTTGTGGGTGTTGGCATTGATTTCTCAGCATCATTATGTGCTGATGTTTGGAAAAACCTCTCGCTGGTGCATACTAGACCCGTAGTTACACCAGTCAAAAGAAAGAAAATGTGCGGCAAAGATCTGGAAATATAGAGTTTCAGAGTTCAGTTTCTCACCTCTGCCAGCGAGTGTTAGCGCCAGTATTGCGCAAAGATGGAGGCCCGAATGCAACGGTTTCTATTTAGGGCAAGGGAAAATCCAGCGAAGCACTTCTTATAACTCCAGTTTTCTCCGATATTATGTTCAATTTCGAGTTCTACTCGATGTTATGAGGAAGTAAAGATCACTAGGTTACTGAGCTTTAGTAAACACATTCCATTTCCTTTCTGTTTGGGCCATTTGGATCGTAATATATTCCAGGGATTGATATTCATTTTGTTGAAAAAAAAGACCACTCACTGTCGCTGCAAGGAATGTGGAGTTGCCTCCCCTTAAGAATGGTGAACACAGCTCTGAAAGTGTGTCTACCCTCAACCGTGGCCTAACCCCTTTAAAGTAAAAAGTACAATTGTCAGACATTAAGCCTCTTCGCCCGGTGCTAGACGTCTAGTTACTAAGAATTTATTTATTATTCTTTTATTATTTTTTGGTCAGACGACCATTAAAAAGTTGGTCATGCTGGGGACCTGTTGGGATGTTTTTATGCGTCTGGGAAATATAAGTTTTTCAGGCGCCTGGCCAAGCGAGCAGAGGCAACCAACTACTTTTCAGCCAATCAGAACTGATATCCGGTTAGTACCGCATTAGTTAGCTCGAAGATGAACGCCACCGGTACTATTTGGTCGGCTGATTATTACAATGCAAGACGTTTGGACTGTGTGCTATTCGCCTGTTTTTATTATACTCCGACGCCTCATTAGTGAGAATATCGAACATCTAGCACCGGGTGAATAGGCTTAATATTACTAATCTGTAATCTATGGCAGACATTGACAAGTTGAGAATTTTGGCGAATTAATTGTCATATCCGATACTGAAACATACTGATTCAGTTTGTTCTCGGGAAATCTCTAGTTATCCCACTGTGATCAGAAGACACTAGGGGAGCAGATCAGTTCGCCGTCAACAAAGTTGATCCATAGGCATCTCCATTGATCGCAGCATGTCTTACAAACTCCGTCCAAACTCTCAAAGACAAAGGCCAGCACTGTATCTGTTAGGTACTAAAGCTATGTGGCCATGGCGGGATAAGAGTGGCAATAAAATAGCAGAAATTCCTAAGCTAAAGGAATTGATATGGATCAGCAATTGCCAATCTCAAGATATCGGAGCCACCATGGAATGAGAATTTTAGCGATTCCACCTACTCACATATATGTAGAGACATTACTCACTCTGGATCGGTATTACTAGAGATTCAGTGTATAATATGGATGCAAAAATATGAATATATCCGGTATATTAGTTCATAACATCGTAACAATGTCATGAGATTTTCTGCAGGCTGATAGCTGAACATCGCACACACATTGGTGTAAGGCAGTGAAAAGTACAGAAGGCGAGTTAGATAGAAAACATGACTGCAATAGCATAAGACTAAGGCAGGATCAATGCGTCAACAAACAAAGGGAAATAAATTACTCGCTGTATTTTTATCACTCAGAGTGTCCGAGAAAGCGACGACCCAGCGCTGTGTACTTGACTATTCTTACAAACCCGCATCTACAACAAAATGACAACCAGTGGAAAATGGTCAAGATAGCATCACGGTTGTTAAAGCTTCACCTCTCTTGTCTCGAGAAGAAAAGCGAAGTTTATGTGGGTGATGTGTAAACTGACTTCGGTTGACTGTTACCCAACCTGGCACAATGATACTGTTCCGCATGTGGTGCTCCACGCTCAACTGTAACTGGTGAAAGAACAAGTATCTACCACAAGACAGCTTGCCCGTATATGTGTTAGACACCAAAAGCACAAATTTGTCGAGGAGAGGAGATGAGTGCTGCCACCAGCCTACGGGAATAGGAATACTAAGGGAGAAGAAACAGCCTCTACTACCCTCAAGTCATCCCCTAACAACCACCGAAGCCATGAAACTGATAAAGATATAAACCTTCAGACTAGAGACTGTCTAGTACAGATGTGCCCAATGTTTTTGGGGAGGGCACCATGTGGCAGGCATGCAGGGGATCATTCTTTCGAACTCTACTTGGATTATGGCAAAAGATTAACTGTTCTGTCGGGAGTAATTGAACAGACCTGTCCGGAAAAGCCGAAAGGGCTATAATAACTGTTCGAGTACATCAGCTGCCTGTGTGTAAAGAAAGTTAGGGTAGGCTCATAAACACACTAAGAGCAAGCAATTTTTAGGGAAGGAGCCGCATGCCTCCATTGAGTGGTGGGCTTAGCACACCCGTCTCATGGCTGTCAACTCAAACATACCCTCATGTCAACCTGTTTTATTCACTAAGCACTGTAGGTTGCGTGTTAGTTATAAAAGCAAAAAAGTGAATTGTCTTCTAAACACTTTGATTGGTTACGACACAAGGCTGGACTTCGTGACCTGACAATAGCGCCCCGGGCTTTCGCTGTATTCATACTGAGTTATACCTGCTAAGCTGAATGCTAACTAGTGTTGTGATAAGGCTGGCTTTTGATTAGTTGTTGTTAGGTGACTTTAAGTATAATACAGATTACCTAGGTGTAAGTCCTTGGTGAGTTTAGGGAGTAGAGCGCCATGGGATAGCCGTATATTAACTGGCTCAGTGGGCAGAGTACCTTGGGATAGCTATATACTAGCTCAAGGTATCTCACTAACAAACCAATTTTGTAAAAACCATCTTACTGTATAAATATCTTCAGGGTCTAACCAGAGAATATTTTTGTAAAAAGATAGCATGAAATTAAAATATTTAAATAGATCTTCATGCTGTTTGCTTGTAAAGCGCTCATTAATCCGGTGATTGATTTTATTACAGGGTCGGATTTAAATCAGTTCGTGCAGGGGCATATTACTCGAGTAAATTCAATTGTCTACCCCTGTCCGAAACTCCACCCTTTTTTCATACACCAACCTATGTAAAGTGGGAAAACCCCAGTAATATCAGTGATTGTAAACTTTTTTCTGGTTTCTATGACAGAACAGCTGACAGAGTTGGTCAAGAAATTGATCTACTCAGCCTATTTGACTCAGCGTTTTCTGAGGCGAATAATTAGGAACCTCAGCTTACACCCTGGAGCCCCACAGAGAGGGTGCGTCTTCTTTATTTAACATCGGGATGTGAAACCAAAAAGAGAGATTGTCAACCAAAACACTCAGTAGACATGATTGGTTTTATCTAAATTTCTCTAGCATAGTATGAGCTACATATTTATAGTAAAAACCACAATTACTTGTATCACAGTTTATATGAAGACTGTTTAGGTCTATATATTTTTTCAACCACTCGAATTGATAAAGCACTGAAGTATATAACACACCCCTATTGGCTATTACTGATGAGATCGGTTTAAAAATATTACATTCATGCAAAAAACCATTATTGACCCTTGCAAAGGTTAACAATGGCTAAATCCGACCCTTGACAAGGCTCAATTAGCCAGTCCAATTTCAATTTCAAGCAAGGTAAACCCTTACTTGCCTACTCAAAACAGCTTAGTTAGGGATTTAACCAAGTCATTCAGTCTATCTAAACTGTATGCCCATTCAAAGATATTTCAAGGCGTTACTTAGAATCCGTAAAGCAACATGGATCCCAGAGCCAAAAGGTATGTTATCTTGGGTCAGCCAAAATATTTCTTTGTATCACTTGCGTTTGCTTGCGCCAACAGGTCCCGACAGTCAGTCTATTCATGTCAGGTGATTGAAATGATCGGGGAAATTCGCTGACCGTTTCGACAGCGCCCGACCGCTGGTTAATGGGTTAATAGATGACGATTTCCGTTGATTGAGTTAAACTTATTTGAACTGTCTCCCCGTGGACAACAAGTGCAACTATGATGAAAAGTTGGAAACATCTACAAGAGCAGAAACCTGTGGCCACTAAAGATAGGTGAGAAATTCGGAGTGCGCGCTTGATTTCACCGATTAAATCGATCTCATAGTTTTCATAAATTGTATACTTTATCCTTTAATGTTTATTATTTATTGTAACTAAAAAATTGCTATTAAATCGTAAGATGATCAAACGGCTAGAGCATTTGCCTCATGATGTTTAGAGTTAGTGGTTCTGGTCATGCTGAACTCCCATTGCTCGTGTGAGCTCCTCTCATAATTCTCAACTCCTATACCACTCGGACTACTTAAAGAGACGGCCAGGTACCCAGCCGGCGCATTAAGTTAACACATTTTGCAGGGATTACAAGCATGCATCGTACTGGGAGTTTTGCTTTTAGTGCGGGTATAAAGCAGAAATACTCAATCGCTAGGCGTCAGTTACCTGACTGACAGTCCTACCCTGGATGTTTTACCTGGACTATATTTCTGGCACTCATTTTTGTTTGACTAGATAATATACTCTCTGATTTACAGGGGACCTTATTGTAAACGAGTCCAATGGTCTTATCTTAGGCTATAAGGGAAATTAAAATCAAGGTGACTAGCGCATACCAAAGATTGCTACGATTACAGCAGACTGCCTTTTGAATTTGTTAGTATAGGAATGTCAACTCAGTTAGAATATCATACTTATCTACAAACTGTTGTACTATTTAGGGGCATCTAGGTCATTATATGCCATACATGTGCAGTGATAGTGAAAAAATGGTTTGGTCGTTATGTTTGATAGCAAGATAGCTCAGTGATAGAGCGCTCATCTTGCAAGCACGAGAGTCTGGTCTCAATTCCTTGTCATGGTGGCCCACCATTGCCAGTATTAGCTCCTGCCACTCCAACATGCGAACCTTTAGTATGAGGTTTTGTTGATTGGGATGGATGTGCCGGAACAGAATTCAAAAATGAAATTTTCCCAAGAAATCCAATAGATTCAGATATCTATAAACATGGGACGTGAATTGAACTTTGGTTTTTTGAAACAACAATGACCTGTGTATCAGATTATGAATCTCAGACTTTGAGTTTTTAACTGTTTTTCTCATTCGTTAGATAATGGGCATCTAATATCTGGTTTCTTACAGGGCTGCAGGACTGAGATTTTCAAAAGTACTAGCTGAGAAACGATTACAGAACCGCTTCAAGGAGTTTGAGAGAAACGCCAAGTAAGTTCTGTTTTATGCCAAGTATGTATAGATTACACTCCCATTATTCAGGTGTCATAAAAGGTGTTTAGCGTGATCGGGTTTTGGCATCTGAACTGAGGTTTCAGACAAATTCTCAGTCCCATGACTCAAAAGCGTGCCTGAGGCGCATTTTCACAAACCGACTGGTTCTAAAAATGGATTCAGGCAAACAGAATGCTTTGCCTGAAAGTGGGTAGGCCAGGTTATAAAAATGTCAAAGTTATCTTTTGATTGTTTACCTATTCCATGGTCGCTTGCACTTACCCGTTGTTAAGGAAACAGTGCGCACGATTTTCTGTCGTTAAACACAGAAAATGTTGAGAGAGGACAAATTCAATGTGCCCGAAACTGCTTCAGCAACTTCTTATGTTTTTTTAATGCGTTTATCTCCTTGCGTGATCGCGTCTGAAGTTTTTTGTCTGCGTCTGACTGAAATAATGTGAATACACTAAACAACCTCCTGCCGTCCATTCAAGTACTCTTATAATAGTGTCATAATTATGCATTTATCACCGTAGATTTTTCTTTGCTAGGAGGGTAATAGATCATATTACCTAAAGCTCAGCGGTGTCAAAAAGTTACCAATTAAGTTGACCTCAGACCAACCTCAGGTCTAATATAGCATGGCGTATTGATTCCATAAATAAGGTTTCGGTTCCGCTGAGATTTTATCGTTCAACTGGCACAAAACACATCAGGCGCATAATGGGCATACATTCCCAAAAAAAACATTAGTTATAATACCTATGTTTTATCACTATGCAAAGCTGAAAGGGTAGATCGAGTTAATTGAGCTAATAATGTAGTGAGTTGTGACGGGTTGTGGCCTAGTGCATGGTCTCGGCGCTCGGAGTTGCGGGTTCGAATTCCAGAAAGGCAACGATAATAACAAAAAGGGTATCAGACATCGACCTGCTTCCGAGCTACAAGAATGTCTCACTATTTACCAGGGAGCAAACTCCCTGATGCTGGATAGAGATAAATGATATAGAATCGGATAATATTGTAAAATTAATTCTTATCTCCCTAACAGGACAGCCGGTAAGAGAATGGTGCTGAAATTGGCCTACTGAGTCTTATTCGACACAGGATTTTCCAGGGTTAGGCATTAGAAGAATTTCTGTGTGCCCACTGCGCTCAATAGAGAAATTTACCTTATGGGTGGGTGGCCTCCTTCGTTTACCATTGTGATCCAAAACTGATGAGGGTATTAAGAAAAACATAGTTTTGAATGATCTGGCTGGAGTTCAAGAGTGAAGTAAAAGTCATACCTATGCCCTGTCTGACACCGCCATTGACTTTCCTCTGATTCGAATGCAAAACTCGCGTTACACGAGTTCACTTGCCCCTTACCCGTGTCTTGCTTTTATTAAATTCTATCCAGTTGCCTTATATACACCTGCAGGTGAATGAGGTGGTACTTGGCTAGTGTACGAAGTTATTGATTTTAGTCACAGTATAAACGCATACCAACTTGTCACCAGGAAATGACTGTAATAATATCATTGAGTTTCATCAGTGAGCTTTTACCCAAGTTCCGTTTAATTAGACTCAATTACTTCACCCTCCTGAGCCATTTCACTGCTGGGTTAGCTCGATAGCTCAATGGTAGAGCACTGGACTCACAACCGTGAAAACCGGGTTGGACCCCGTTGTGAGTTTGAGTTCCTCATTCTAATCCTATAAAACTAAAATATAAAGTCAAGTTTCGAGATAAGGTAGAGCAATAAAACTGACATGTTGTTGCTCCACTCACGGTGATTTTCGCTAAGCCGGAACTGGTGAAGAAGCAAGTGTCTAACCCGTCAGCGCTGCCATAATGGCAAAGATGTCAACCAATTTAAAAGAAAAGAGAGCGCTTTAAGACAGTAAGACGCTCTCATAGCAAGAAGTTATTTTAATTTCGAGTTTAGTGCATAACATAATCTTGTTTTGCATTACTGAGCCACTGGCTTGTTTTCAGGATGGATCGTGGTTTGTCCCAAGTCTATGCTCTATGATTAGGTCCCTTATTCTGTAATAATGCGATGTGCATCCAACACGGGAGAAACTAGAAAGCACACATGCAGTGAGGAACACATTTTGAATCGAATCCACCTGGTCCAAAGTCGAATGCGCTACCCATTTAGCCACCATTTCTGTCTTATTTGGATTAGGTAGTTGTGATATCAGCAAGCCTATGCTAATTCGTTAAATCTCATTACAGGTTACGTATAGCTATCCTAGACAAGGAGAAGAATAGAATCACAGCTGAGATGCTGCACACATACAGGGCACGTGTAGACGCCTCAGCAGTCTATATCGGAGGTTAGAGCAAGCGATATGCTAATTACAAATCACAATAAGATCGCAATTTGTGTTTCTGACCACACGATTGCGATCAGCTAACTACAAAGAGTTTTTCGAGCTCACATGACCACTGATTAATGTCTGTACAGCGCGTCAGTTTCTTTCTTTTATTCTTGCCGAGCCGTGCCCCAGAATTCTTTTTTATTTATTGCATCATTTGCGTTCTTATTGTTTCTCAGAGTAGCACACATAATTTGCCCTGCCCTCCGGCTGTTTCCTGTATGTAAGGAATGTTAACAACACAGCTTAAGGGTAAAACCTATGAACACACATAGTTTCAAAGACAGGGTACCGAATTGCCCTGAACATGTAAGCCACACGGTCCCAGGTGCTGGCGCCATGAGCCTGACAAGTTGAAAAAACAACTAGAGTTTCAGGGCTCCGAGGCAACCCAATTTAGTACTGAGAAATCTCTGGTCCCCGTTAGGCCCGAAAATACTGCAACATGAGAGTGTTTTGAAGATTTTCTGTTCTAGTGATTCCAAATGCAAAGAGACCGAGGTTGAAGCCATTACCATGTGATAAGGAGCACATACAGTCAGTAGTGGAAGCTAAGCAAAGACGTTGGAAAAGGAGAGAGGCACTCAGTATCACTGATCTTATGAAGGAGATAGATACAAGACTGGATAAAATCCGATCACCAAAAGAGCAGACAACTCCTCCCGCAAAGAAGAATCATTTTCTAGTCCCTCTGGCGTCCGAAATCAAAAAGGTTTGTACGGTAATACACTTTAATTATTTCAATGATCTGCACCTACTACAGCTGGGTCAATGTACACCGCCGCAGCCATAGAAAAGCCAGAACATCTGCTGCTAATTCGCTCAGTTGCGAGGGTCTGCATCGAGTCCCGAAGAGCTAGGAAGAGCTGGATAGATCATGAATAGTATGCCTTTTCTTTTTTCTCTTAATGGCTTTCCATTCATGCTTTGGCTAGGCAGGGCTCCTGCCTGATGGGGGCTCTGTATGTTTGGCTGTTCGCTCTGACGCTCGAAAAGTGTTCTCTGCTGCGATCTAACCACAATCTCACTGCTGTTCATTTCTTCCTCTTACCCGTGGGCTTAATTCACAGATTTCTTAATCCTCAATATAGCGGCCATCCTTCTGAGGTCTGACAACCATGAGCTAAATGATTTTCACAAGGTCTACCAAAACCCTTTAGCTCATAATGTCCATGGGACAGCGGGATAGCTCAGTGGTAGAGCGCTGGGCACCCAACCATTGGTTCAAACCACGGCAGGCTTTGCTGTGAGTTTAAGTTTGTCACATTAATCCAACAACACACCTCATAGCGGGTGGCGCATTGAGACTCGCCCACTAGTGGTGCTCCATGCTAAGCAGTAACTGGTAAAAAGCAAGTATCTACCACTCGTATTTGATTTTAATCTCTGGTGTTCAGCTCACAGATGAGGACAAACGAGTGAAAGAGAAAAGAACTGGAGAGACTCTCACTCTTCCGGAGATCATGAATCTAGTCGACGCAAACCGAATCCAAAACAGGCGACAAAAACACGCCCAGAAACATCTGGGTAAGTAAAAAATTCGTGACATGCTACTTTTCACTTGTTAATTGTCATGTCAATTGAATAAACTTTGTCACTGGTGAAATCATTTCGTCCTAACTCTGAATTTGGTAGCGTTTTCTTGGCTAATTGAAGCTGCCCCACCTGAAAGCCATACCACAGTGACTGCATTTTTCATGGAGTTATCTTCCATCTGGCTCTTTAAACGCAAACCTAAATTCCAAAGCTTAAAAGCTGGCAACGCAGAAGTGGGGTTGCTGTAAATATAAGTTTGGCTTGATCTCATTTTATCACAAGCCAACGACGCTAAACCAGATGAAAGAAGTTTTTATTTCTCTTCTGCTGAGTCCTCCCATCGCTCACCTCGATATCGTAAGGTAGGGCAGTGGGGTACTAATTCAAACTGTTCACATGTTAAATTTCATGTAATTGGCAAAAAACTGCACGACCTGGTTTGTACCCGGTGAGAAACTACCTTGCCTCCAATATTCATAAAGTTCAGCCTTCGATGTATGAATAATGAGAGTTTGCGGACTTGCATAGCCCACTACAGAACCAGAATTCTAGTGATTCCACCTACTGACGCATATAATGACTCACTCGATGAGCCGTTCACTCACTCAATGAATACAATGCTCACTTTGAATGGGTTTTACTAGTGATTCAGTGCATAATATGGATGAAAATATATCAATATGTTTGGTATAGTAGTTCATAAGAACAGTAATTGCCTACAAACTGCGACATACTCATTTGATTGAGCTAAAAAGAGTAATACGTGTTAGGCATCATTGTACAAAATTTTGAGGAAATTTCATACAAACTGTAACTGGTTTTGCACGCCAATGATGTCAGTTCAGGGCCGTTTTCCGTTTGACGTAGGCGGAAGCTCAACTCAGCAAACTCTCAATGATTCCCTAAAGATTTGCTAAAGGATTCTAATGTGTGAGTTAAGAGTATTGTCTGCGGATAATACTCTTAACTCACACATTAGAATCCATTGCTAGCAGGGTTTGACCTCCCCGCCTAATCTCTACATACACCACGGAGTCCTCATATGATCATTACAGAGGATAAGAAGTTGATTTCCGAAGAGCCGGAATTGACTGAAGCGGCTCTAAATCGTGGCTCAGAGTATCTCCATACCGTGGCGGAAGCGAAGGAGCGGGAGAGAAAACACAGTATTACCAAAGCCACATTAGCCGCTGCAGATACAATGTAAATTATACCACTGTCTTCAGTTCTAACAATTCTGAAGCTATATTCTATCCCGTAGTGCTCTAGCCACTGCATCATACAACGCAATGTGGATAGGTTGCTCAGGAGTTTTCATATCTCTGTAATATAAGGGTTTCCTTCTATTTATTTGTACGCCTATCATAATGATGCTGATAGCACAGCGGAGGATAACTCTATGTCTGATTCCAATTCATTACAGGCTTCCGCCTCTCCAGAGAGTACCACGAAAAGACAACAGACCAAACCTATCATACGCAGAGTGTTCCCGGGCCAGGTATCTTAGACGCGGTACTCCCACTGAAAAGAAGCTTGATCTGAGTGGAGTCTTCCTACGCACGGCCGTATTCTCAAGATTGAGTAGTGAAATATGATCTGCCTTTAACTGGGATGATTCGGATTATCGGGGGGGGGGGAAGGTTCGGAATAAAAATCAAGCACTCACCGGAAACACACATCACCAGCTGAGGCGGAGCATGCTGGGAGATCCTCTACGTAAAGCTCGGTTGGTGTTAGTACGTGTTTCAGCAGTTACCCAAACATTATACCCAGATAACTATCTCTCATTTAAACCGACGGAAACAGGCGAGGGTTAGGTGATGCAGTGAGGTGAGGTGAGGGGTGTCACCGGGTGAGGGGCCCAGTGTACCCATCATTGTCCTTAATCGCCCGATTCGTCCACCCAGTCGCTGATTGGCTGAGTGGCTTCCATTAGTACTTTTTTATAAAAGTATTTGAAACCACTCAGCCTATCAGCGACTGGGTAGACTAATCAGATTATACTTCAGACCCCAAACTCAATCATTCTGTAGTTTTGCCATGCTCAAACCACTTTTTATTTGCGCGGCAGCGGATCACTCTATACTTTGTAGACTGCGAGCCTAGCTTTTTTATCTCTACAAAAACAGCTACTCCGTCCCGTTTTGGCATGTGAAATTGTCGAGTATTGTGTTTGCCCCTCTAGTTGGATCCAGGCTAGTCCAGAAATCGGGGAATTCAGCGGTGCGTTTCCAAAAGAACGGATCGAGTTGGTTATCTTGGTCTAATCTTTGAGTTACCTAATGACTTCATGCTCTATGTCATGGGTTCATACCTGAACGTGGCCAACTCGCTCTCTTATTGGCCAATCAGGAGGATTTCCAGATTTCGTTATTAGCCACTTCCTTTCAGTGGCATAATACGCCACCCCTTCCCTGCTGCATGCCAGCATTCTCATTTCTCAAGCAGATTCCCGTTAACAGAACTACTCATCACTACATCTTTTCTCTCAAAGAGATATATGGCGACCAATTTCCTGTCTTGCCAAAACTTTCAATCTGCTCAATGTGCATATCTTCCATTTATGCCAACAAATTAATCTCATATTCATAGATGCAATTATATTTTATTTTTATAATATAGAACAAGTCAGTCATGATAGCTCAATGGAATAGCTCACTGTCTGTCCTCCCTATGGCCCGGGTTTAATTCTCAGCCATAGCGGAGTATTCCAAGGGATTTTTCCCTGGCTGATCACACTCTGCCAACCCGTCCTGAGCCAGTGTGGCAGAAAATGGCTCAATCTCCCCTCAACGACACCACACAACCTGTGGACAGCGAGAAGGAAGGCCAATGTCCACCAATGGATAGAGGATGGCTGAAAGAAAAAAGAAAAATATAGACTATGAATTTTTACACCAAAAACCTTTCATTCTGCCAGAGCTTGTCATAGGTACTCACTGGGCAAACTCAATACAGTATATGCAAAAATGGGCTCAAAGTGAACATGGCGAGATTTCGAGAAATTCTGGCAAAATTACCAAATAAAACAAGAATTTGCAAACACAAAGTTCACTGGAAATATCACATATAATGTGTGTAAGTATTGTTGTTTTACATATGCTGTAATATTATACACAATGAGTTTATAATGCATCAGATGTTATCTATGCGTGGCAGAAAATGGCTCAATCTGCCCTGAATGGCACCACACCTCGCGGAGGAAGGCCGAAGTTCAATCGTGGACAGACAATAACTGAAAAAAATGGTTTATCATAACTGATAACAAAAACCGACACTAGCAATACAACGCTGAAGAGCTAAGAGAAAAGTTAACGACTCAATTAATTTGTATTACGTTAGTTCATGTAACATTGATGGTTGGTTTACAACTTATTTGGCTACACTCTAAAACGGAAAACATTTTGGGTACCAACAAACGGTAGTGGGGAGATTAATGGTAATTAACTTTTATTGATGTGTCCTATTCCAACCGAAGCATATCGCAAGAAAAAGACGGGTTGCCTATCTCCTGATACTGCCCACTAAAGATTATTTTATGGACGAGAAAGCGTCGATGGTTTCGCGGTCACGGAATCTTTTTATTTTCTTTAAGAATGGCTGAAATACATACAAATTGGAGTCCTGGGCTAGAATAAACCATTTTAACTGGAAGAAACTGGCAGTTTTTAGTGAAAAATACTAGTCCCAGGTTGTTTTGCCTTGTTCTGATTCTACCTTTTTGGAATTCAACTGAAATCGTAACACAACTCGGGTAGCGGCAATCGGAGATAAAATCTTTTTACATTTTATTGTCGATTGCCGGTACCGGCTGAGCTAAGATTTCGGCTCATCCAGAAACTTGTCTACTGTGGCAGTACCATACCAAATCTTTGGCAGTGAGAGTCCACGTTGCGAGTCCCCCTGCGGCGTGCTTCAGACGGGTATTTTGCTGAAGGAGGGTCTGGTGAAGCCATGAAAAGTCAAATTCGCCAGACTGCATATGCCCAGATGATCCCGATATTACCTGAGATAAAATGGCGTATTCAGTTACATCATAGTTATAGTGCGTTTGTTTCTTAAATACAGAATCTCCCCTCAGCTGTCTCGAACACTATTTTGTGGCATACGCCGTCAGGTAGTTCCTTCAGTTGGGGTTGATAATTGCTTGCCAAAAAAAGGGTAAACCGTAAAGCTGTGTTTAAGCGCAGCTGGCACCGGCGCTACCGGCACTCCAAACATACTAAGGCTTATTTTTGTTCTGAGCTAGGATTAATGTGAGCTCAGCACACGCACTCACGCGCGCACACACACACAGCGGGAGCTCAGTGTCTGGGATTGGAACCCAGGTTCTCCTGATTAAAACCCAGCCCTGCACTCTACTCCATTGACGTACGCCTCATGCGCATAGAGATTGCGCCCCATGTGAGCGCAAACAGCCCCTTTGATTGGTCAACCTGTCGCAGAGCGATAACTACGACCTTACTGACACTTGATCTTTACGGCTACCTACTATTCAGCTGACAGCAGTTAGTAACACCACGGTTTGATTTTCCACAAATGGACATAAGGCCATTTTCTATATATACGAGCGTTAGGTGATCTACTCATGTTTTGCTATCGGCTATTGCTAACTTTCTACTGAGCTGATAATTTTCGTAACCTATCTCGCTACAGTTCTCCAGTACACAACCATGAATGAAACACGAATCTTGATCGAACTTTCACCCGACGAAGTCTCATTGCACACTCCTTGTATTGAGGCAACCAGCAGAGTGTAAAATACATATATAAAATTATAACTTATCAGTAATAAACATCAATGTAACATTTAAAAGATAATTAATCACAGGGTTCTGGATTGCTAGGTTCTCTTTTGAGGTGTTTCCAGCAGATTCTCTACTTTGGACATGTAATCCATACTGTTCTCATTTATTAGAGTCGGGATAGACGAATCCAACTAAAAGTACAAAAACCAAAGTTAACCTCTGACAATTAAACAACATTGGATATCATGGGGTATTAATCGCACTAGCAGGCTGCGGCAATGCCCCCCCTAACCTAGGCATGGTCATTTCGTGCGGTTGGGTATGTTACCGCACCGACGTGTTCTGTACAGATATGCATAGAGATCTCGGTTACCCTCGTACAAACCTGGAAGTTCAGTTTTTTAGACC
>Ga0224501_10002308_pt1 | contig 14948 bp, 12 predicted proteins | sample SF_Oct11_sed_USG_4_FD_169105 | JGI IMG/M metagenome (GOLD analysis project Ga0224501, IMG submission 169105) | Sediment microbial communities from San Francisco Bay, California, United States - SF_Oct11_sed_USGS_8_1 | ecosystem: Environmental > Aquatic > Marine > Sediment | place: USA...
AAAAAGCTGCTGTACTTTACTGCCCAAAATAAAACCGGATAGCGATCCATGATTCTTAGGGTTAGTTCACTAAAATCATTCATCTGATAGCATAAAGTCCAAGCAGGGGGACTCCCTGGGGTGTATCAACCACGTCTTAGAAAAAATGGCGCATGCGCAAGCTACTTACTGATATATTGAAAGAATAATACCATCGCAAACCTGGCTCGCGGGGTAAAATTTTCCCCCAGTCTTTTTTTGATAATGAAGTTGCCCGTTTGGGCAACGTTGGCATGTCTACCAGTAATTACTTGAGAAATGACTGAATCATTGTTGAATAATTATTACTATGCAGAATGCAGTATTAGGTGCTGCGTAGGATTTAGGGAGAGCTGGTGGGATCGACTAAATTGCTCGCCTTTAATGAAGGTAGGGCCAGGACCCATGATCGTCGGGGGGACCTAAGGGCTGAAGAAGCTGCATTGCTTCATATTCCTCATATCCTTTCAATAGACTTGATGACTTGGCGGTGCCCGTCTCTTTTCCAAGTGTGTGTGATCAGCCAGGGAAAATCCCTTGAAATTCTCCGCCGTGACTGAGAATTGAACCCGGGCAATGGAGAGGACAGACAGTGAGACGCATTAATTCTCCCACTGAGCTATCATGACTGAGCTATCCTCTACCCATGACTAAATGATTGTGTGAGATAATTCCCTGAGCTAGGTAACTCACTGTAATAGAAGGGTTGAGCCATCTCACGGTGAAGCAGAAATGGGGCGGTGGCTGTGAAGTTGTCCATTAATACCGTGTCAGCAAAGATCTTATCCAGCCCATCACATGATTGACTGTGACCTTTGTATGATCAATGTGTTAACAGCAACGTAATGCAGGCTTTCAAACAAGACACAACCAACAATGCACAAGACCCGCAGCATATGACACACAACACACAAGACATATGAAGGATATAACACATCGCATACAATGCACAGCGCACATACATGTAGACTTGTCACGCTATATCTTTACATTGACATTAGCGCCCTATAATTAATGTGAGATGGCAACATCTAGCTAGCGTACATGTACCAGTAAAAGTTACACAGATGTAAAGTGGATGGATTGAACCAGTTTAGCCTTATATTCAGTGAGGGATACAGACCATTCATTTCTGTCTGAAATGAAACATGCCATATGTAGTTATAAGAGATGTAACACACCTGCACCTGCACCTGCACCTGTACTATGGCCGATATGGCGCTTTCTGATGCCTAGCTTAGCCACATTGATTTGAGTCGTTGGTACTCCGTGTATATCTATGGGTTGTCTTGTAGCAGATTTTATAGCTCGTTTTAGATCCTGAAAGGGAGGCATGGCATCAGGTGAGGACATGATGATATTCACGGAAATTAAGTGTAAAAAAATCACGAATATAATTAGAATAATTTTCTTTGATGCGATACGCATTAGCTGACAATATTGATTTCACATAAAAATGTAACATGTTTAAAAATACATGTACAAGGATAACCCAAATGTCACCTGTAAAGCCATGATCAGCTGATGCCTGTCACAGTTTTGAATAAATTTAGTAAAAAAACATCTTTTAGTTGACTTCGCTGTGGTTTATTAAAAACGGACATGGTGTATATGTTAGCATAGAAAGGGTTTCCAATTGTCTACCCTTGTATCTGGCACAGTGCTCGACTCTTCCATACATATTTTAAAAATATTTATTTCTATGAATTTAAAAATAACCCAATATTAAGATGGTGTGCGATGATAGCACTTGACACCCGGCCTAAACGACCACCACCAGTCCAGGAAATATAGGTTAGACAGGGGAGAGATGAGCTTAAATACATGTTAAAATAAAATCAATTAGTAATATTGGTAATAGGAAAGGACACCTAGTATTTCATTTCATCTGATGACATATGTAAGGCGGAGCTTTGTTTGCAAAACGGTTTGATGAAAGAAGATAAGGACCAATTTTCGCTCTACAAGGAACAGATGAGGTTGAGATCGCTGCATGCGCAGCACATATGTTGATTTATTTTACACTCAAACCCTTATCAAGTTCAGCGATGAAGGCTGTTCATCACCCATAGGCAGTGATTTAGCCTCTGTTTTATACCTGTTTGCCACCAGTAAATGGCATGTTGGTAGAGCTGATCTCGTGTATGAAAGCTTCCCTGTCAGGTTTAGCTAAGGATACAGAAAGTATACTGGCTGCAGCGTATGGTGGTGAGGGGCTCTGATTATACCAAATCAAACTACCATCACTTCCATCCACAACAAACATCTGCAAAAGGCAACAGGCCATTTCCATCTATTCATAAGCTATGATAAGGTTCAAAATCAAATAAGGATTCCCCATGGCGCTTAAAAGTTCTTATGAAAAGCATATCGCTTTTGGACTGATTCAGAAATGACAACCTATTTATTTTTCAGAGCCTCAGCGGAACCGGCTCACAGGAACAGAGGTGGTTATTATAGCCAGAGGTGCCAATTACCACGCTGTATGCTTGGATAAACAAGACGTTGATTAAAAGTTATTGCTCAATCAATCAAAGTCGTCACAGCCACAATGACGATAATCGTCGAGTTCTAGTGGAAAAAACGAGTCAGGGCCCAAAAATCTGATCCTCAGCCTGGTGCTGAGCTTGGTAACACCAAAACTCTCCACTGATAGGCCCATCGTAGATAGATGATGTAATGGGCCATTAAAGAATTGCCCTCCCCTGGACCTGGTCGTGCAGGCGTACTATCCATGGAGGAAGTAAACGCCCACTTATGTCTCCGTCTATTATCCGGAGACACTAAAGGTAGACCATTACTGCTGTGTCATCTCGATTAAAAGTAATTGTTCAATGACCTTGCCTAATGGAACGCAGGCTCATAGCTTTGATGTCCCACCTGTAAGTCACCTGGACTTTACAACAGTTACAGCATGGGATGACCCCTTCTTACCAGTATGGAATCGTAGGCAGGCCACAAACCGCTATTCCACGAGACCATAATATCGAGAATGTCATCATCATTGAAATGGCCAATCCCTGGCTGCCTAAAACAGTGACCAGTAAGCTATCACCAGACCGGGCAGGACTGACCAGCATCGGTGGGCGGTACCAGTCCAACCGTGGGCACATTTCAAGAGTTGATACACATGTTTTGATGAAACATGTTTTTTCTTCTCATGTCTGATCACCTGTGGACAGTGAGGAGGAAGGTCGAAGTTCAACTATGGACAGACAAATGGCTGAAAAAGAATCTGACCACCAACACAATGGCATACCCAGAGTTCGGGCAGACGCTACAGCGTTTTGTGCTCTTGAAAGTCTTTCTGTGGAGACCCTGATCACCAATAGAACTCAATAGCCAATTGACGCAATGAACCCACTTTGGCTGACTTGACTATTTTTTCATCTAGTTTTAGGTATTGATACCTGATAATATAAACTATTCCAATCTAAAAATCTGAGTGGTAATTCTATTCTTTGTTCATTCCCTCCAGCTAGTAGCACTGGCCAGTTGAATAGTTAGGCCAGCCGCAATGGGTGCAGGAGGTCAATGGGCACCGGAGAGGGGGGTCACTCACGTGTAGGTTTCCATAGAGCTCTCATTGATAACGAATGAGATAGGAGACCAGAGTGGACGGAGGTCTTCTCCGGAGAAAGCGGCTAGGGTACCATCAAACGCCATCATTATAATATCCAGGCTCCCATCTTTGTTCAGATCGGCTAGCGTTGCGGGTAACATTACACCCTTACCATTAGCTTTCGGCCTGTAAACAGCAGCGCCATTGCTCTGAGGCTACCGAATGATGCATTGATAATACTAAGCTATGGCTCTATTCTAACCTGAATAGAGAATATATGTATGGTAATAAACTAGGGTACACTGTGTAAAACTGAGTTGGGTTTCAAGGAGGTTGATTGATCACTTTACTGTACTCGCGTACCTAGCTAAAGCACCGATCAGGTAATTCATCCTGCATTTTCCACTGATATAGAATTCCTAATAATGTTCTTATAGTCTCCATACCTATGCAAGTCCTTTACCTGTGTAACATTATAACACCATTTTCATCCTTTTCCTTGTTGTTGTAGTGGTCATAAGCTCCCGGGAGTTTTGTCTTCACTTCAGCACCAATACTCACCAAGAGGTCCGTAAGGGATATCACATAAAACCCGCCTGAAAATACATAGCTTGATGTTAGATGTAAACAGTGCCCACTGAATTAAATATAGGATCAGCTCAATCCTTCAAAAATTTCCAAACGCAACACTTTTTCCAGATAGTGTTAACACGAAGTTCACATCTGAGAATGAAAAATTGTTTTTGTGATACATTGCTCAATTCAAGCAAACATTGAGACGGTCTAGTTTCTTCACCTCTGCAATGCATTTGCGCGAGATGAAAACTCCAATGTTGACACTTAGCAATGTGTTCCGGCGTACCGTTGATGCAGTAGGCAACTGTTAACGACCCAGTTTTCATTCTGCGCCCATCCGCTGGAGGTGAGTATTTTAGACTAATGAGGTGCTTAACAGTCTCAGCTCAATGAAGCTGAGATAATCACACACAACTCTGATAGTAGAAATATGATCTCAGCTCGCTTGGGAGCTCAGAGAGCGGTAGATGTCCCAATAATGACCTAACATGATCACCCAATCAGGGTCAGTAACACAGACAGACAAGTAACCAATAGATAGCAATTGCGTGACCAGGGAAAGCAGGTAGTTGGAAACAAAAACAGCAGCATGAGCAGAGCAAGGATGCGCAAACCTGTACTTTCTCCGTAACTACAAGCAGCATGATATCAGAGTAACAATATCACAACCCCTACTGGCATGGTAAGGCTAGTGAATGTCATCCGAGCTCACTCACATACATCTTTCAATTGTCCAAGGAAAAGATAACTTGTGCATTATTAGTACACACAACTAGTAGCTTGCTACTAGCACTAAATTGGTGGTAGTACATTGGGATCTCCTAGCCCCTGACTTGATGCGCGAGTGATCAGGAGATGTGACATTATTACCAAGAGTACAGTCAGGCAGCGGTGTGTCTGTCAGAGCGTTAACCTATAACGTTGATTGTACCTGCTCTGTATACCTACCAGGTACAGTTTCACCTCCACTCCCGAATAATATATACTGGGAACGATCTGGTTTTGATAAGACCACCGGTAGGGAATAAGACTCCTTGCCATCAGGCATCCTGAATTTTCCACCGATCCTCTCACCCGTAGCCCCGTTCATTATTATCAGCTCATTCACCTTCCTGTCGTGTTCCTGGGGAACAATTTGGAGATAATTCGTTAGTACCTCAATCCATCCTACTGATGCTGTGGTTTTATATTTACATAATAGCCTAGAAGTGCAGTAGCGAATTGATTGATTGTACTGCTAGAACATTTCTATGTGCCTAAGGAACAAATCAAATATTTGAATCGTCTCTAGACTTGATCAGTACTGTTCAATGTGACATCGGTTTTTCTGATCCGTAGACGCAGCCTCCCCTGAGTGGGCACCAAACAGGCAGCAAACCATAGAGACTGCAATGACTTTCCTTCACAAACCTCGGGCTTGTAGTTTGTATCACCACCATGAATGGCTACTATCTCGCTGACCTCATCACCATCAAGGTCATGAACCAGAGCCGAGGCGAATATATTCCAATCACCTGACAGGTGGGTGGGCATTTCCCAGATGACAGTGCCTGTAAGGAAACAGATGTGAAACTGATAATTTGCAGAGACTTTCTAGCTCAAAAAGTTCCAAGCTCAACACTGGAAACACCGTCGAAGCCTCTCCAAAAGAAGGTCTTATCTCTGTTGTCCTTCAAAATTAGAGGTATCTCCAAATGGAGTTATCTCTGGAAGGCACAGGCTGATTTCACAGAGATTGTTACAACTCCGAGGTGGTAGATGAGAGGCTGCCTGCTGACCTGTATGAGGGCTGAATGCAAGTACTGTCCCGTGTCTTCCTGAGCCTATGCAGTCAATCTCTCCATCATTATTCATGTCGAGTGCGGGGCATCGCAATTCAAATACTTCATCTTTGGTCGGAATGGACCACAGAAGACTGCCATCAGCGCCATCTAGTGCTAATATACCACCGCGACAACCTTCTGCAAAGATAAACATCACAAGTGGTGATAGGGAGACTGCTTACAGGCTGAAAGTTCAATGGTCAATGGATGCACAAGGTATATGTAGCTGTTTGGTACTAACAATCCTTTCCATGTAGAGTGGTCCAATATAACATGTGTGATCGTAGCTGTTTCAGATATGAACAACAAGCCTAATCCGAGTAAATAGCAGAAAGCACTAACTGGTGAGGGCATGTAGAAATGATCTATTCATACATCGATGTACCAGCACAGTATCTTCGGTACTCTCGTGTAATATTCATATTGTATGATGTATGCCTTGATACCTTGGTAAACTGTGCACTTAGAGGTTGTCTTGTCGACTTTATCTTGACTGTATGTAACTCCGAATAGTACATCCATGACGCCATCACCATTAACATCCACTGAACGCAATGGGGATTCACTACCTGAAAAAAGGTGAAAAATATTTCTAATTACTATTTGTAATCAATCATTTCTCATCGATCAATCTATAATTAGCTAACTGACCCACCTGTTCCATCCAGCTGTATCTGCCAGTCCGGTATGGTTGACCCTGGACTGGGGGTGATATAACTGTTGGTAAAATCAGGTAGTATGCCATTTAGTGAGAGCTGTCCAGTGACCAGCAGGCTGCTTGCCGCACAGACCAGGACAAGAAGGGAGCTCAGCACGCATACACAGCATTTACCTAGAAAAGAGTATCATTCGGTAACAAAAGCCTGATAGATAGTTTTAGGAGCTCTGTAAGCTTGGTCATAAAGCATAAACAGCCGAGCTTTTACCATGCTTGTGATCAAAGTAAATTTGCCATATCGGACCGATGTGGGAACCTAGTTAATCAAATGACTTAGTTACTTGGAGCAAAGAATTAAACATGAGTTCCTTACCAAAAGCAAGCTTCCTACTAACGTGTCAGAACTTGACTACACTTTCACGCATACACAAGAAAAACAGTACGTTTATTTACCTAACAATCAGTATACTATGATTCACATTCATAATCATGCACGTCAAAATCTCTGAACCCTTTGTTTCAACTTACAGCGTAGAGGGTATGGATATGGCTGAAGAAACCTTGTTTGAGTTTTCTGGATCAATTTTAGTGGGTCTGGACGTTCCGCCAATAAGCTGACTTCTGCACCATCTGAATCATCACTTTCAAGGCCCTTGAGCAGCGAGTATCGAACCTCATCTGTCATGCTAGTGATGCTACTACAAACAGATACGTTGGAGTGGTGACAAAAGAGGCAACTACTCACATCGCACACAATGTGGCAACAATGCTATGGTACAAGATTGAGGGAGTTTTTGTTCAATGATGCTGTATCAGCTATTTCACCAGTGACACACCTAAAACGTACTTGATTGTCAAGCTACCGAGTTGGTAGCTAAAGATTTAGTAAGCTCGCTTCCCCAACAACGAGCGAATGAATAGTTTTATGAGTACTACGTACTACGAAAACGAAGAAGGGGTGAGTGAGTCAGTGACTCAACTTGATTTTTATTCAATATGAGTACCCTTTTTATCAGTTTATGACTCATTACTATTGGTTTTATGACTGAAAGGCTTATTAAACACTAAACAGCGCTAGTTTACCCACGTTGAAACTCAACCTGACAATTGAAGGCGTTGTCTTGCCAGTTGCTCCAGCCAACTGGATAACCCACAAGTTACTACGCCTCAATTGTTTACTGTCTGTGTCCAAGCTGTCAATTGGTCATTCAGTAAATTAACACTGGAAGGAAGGTACTCTAAATATAAGAGACAAGTTACCCTTCTGTCTATGAATTCGCTTGTCACCATATCAAAGAAATAAGAGTAACCGCACTCAAGAGACGATCCGTGTCAGTGACGATGTAGGAAGTTCCCGCAGGTGCTATTTAAAGTTCCGCGGCTGACCACATTCCATAGAACGACAGAAAGTTAGATAATCGATTAGCGTTTTGGTGACCGGGCTTACTGGCTAGACTTAGGCAGGTTACCTGGCTCTTCGGGTGGGCAGGGTAGGGTATACTGCTTCACGCGCCCGCTACCCTGCCCGCCCAAAGACCCAGGTAACCTGGCTAGGCTAGTGTACGACAATCAAAACTAGACGCCACCCATAAAGGGGAGGACAACTCTGAAACCACTGGTCCATTGTACACGGAAGGATGATGTTTGGTCTATGAACCATGATATGGTTATTTTATTATGGAGCCTGTATTTAACCTTTTATTTACGAACAACTTGTAAAATCCACTGCAGTTTGTGATGGAAATTGTGTACCCAATAGTTTTATTAAATAAACAAATCTGTGAGATAGACCGGTGACGTCATGTCAGCGTTATTCTTCCCATTCATAAAAATCCTAATCCGGACTTTTGGTATACATGCTGTTGGGCGGCTATTTCACTCATTTCTTGTCACGTTTAATTTTCTCATGCATATTCCTCTCAAACTGCTGGCTCTGTAGGTCAGCGATAATCTTGTTGGTCTTCTTTTCCCGCTCAGCATCCCTTCAAAAAGAACTCGGGCATTGAATAAACATACAGGCACACAAATGGTGAGTCAAGCGGGACACAAAAAGGGTGAAATAGCAGGGAACATGTCTGATTGAAAAAATACTCTCAGTCACAGCGATTGAAACAGTACATCTGGTCTTCTCAAACCTACGCTAATGAATTTTTCGTTTGAGAAAGCAGAAAACTCAAATTGAGTATTCCATGAGCATGCAGTGCAAGTGCATCTGCTTGGTGGCAGGGCCAGACAACGAATATGGTCATTGTCATCTCCCTGTTTGCGGGCGAGTTGTAGCTTACCTCTGTCGTCTGTTCTGTATATTCTGACTAGCCACAAACTCGCGATCTCTTCTCACTTCTCTCATGGTTGACTTGAGTTCCTTTTTGTATTGCTGTCTCAGTTTCTGCCTCTCAGCCACCACTGAATCGGAGGACTTCTTCTTTCCCAGAGTAAATCTGCAGTAAATAAAATTCAATCAGCCGATCATGAACTGAGGTCTGACTACAGATGTTGTACAACCAGCCTCTTCCCCAGGACATGAGACGGGCAAAGTGTGTCATTTTCAATTTAATCACTGCATGTAAATTGAGTTTTAGAAGGAATCCTATATCGAAGATAGTATGAAAGGTATAGTACAGGATAGTAGGAATCAGTTTCTGATGTATTTTTACTTAGAATGGTGAAGAATGACATTTACTTAGTGAGGGTATGCCATTGTTGGTTACACAAAAATCAACTTACGTTTCCTCGAATGTCGGCTCATAGAGTCGAAGAAGCCTAGGTTTCTTACGTTCCTTACATATGTAATCTATCAGCTTAGGGCCGAGTGTGGATAGTCGATCCTGCAGAGATGACAGCGAAGTCTACAGAGAACACAGTGCTGCTCAGTGAGTAAGCAATACAGCTGACTGCTCATAGAGTAAGCAACATGACTGACTGCTCAATGAGTAAACAACATGGCTGACTGCTCATTTGACGGAAACCGGCTACCATCAGCAGTCAGTAGTATTAAATGAGACGCACCTCAATTCAATTTCAATGTTGACAACTGAGCTAAACTGGTCTGATAAAGATTAACACACTGGCGGGACAATGTGCTGTTTGGGGCTCTCATTGACTTGACAAATAAAGGTTAGGTGAGGCCGGACTCTATTAACTCTTCTAAACCGGCCCCATATTAGGTAGTAACAGATACCTGCAGTTTATCTGGATATATAGATGAGTCTAGCTGACGCAGGGCCGACATCGCTTGACTAAAGAGAGCCTGACACGATGGAAGCTGTCTGCTGTGAGTGGCCGTCAAGTTTAGTAATGTACATGTTGTGTGAAGTGCGGTCAGCCTGAACTCATCTGTGTTATAAATAGAATTTCCTACACCGCGCACTATGACCTTGTTAAGATCAAAAGGCTTCACTTCCATAGCCCTACAAGGAAGAAGAGTGTGTATATAACGCACAAAGGGGAAAACGCACTTCGGGGGTAGGTAATAGGTATTCAGCAATTATTGAGGAGTTACCGCAAGGCGAACAAAATGAATTCAGAGTTGTCTAGTCGTCCTACAGATTCACTGAACCCTATACAACGGTTGCGTTCTGATGACTTCGTAACATAACGTTACTATCAATGGGGATCAGTTTACTCACGGAAACCGATGTCCAAAACCTTGTCGACTATTGAAATCTTTGGGGAATTTTGGGATTTTCGACAACGGGGTTATGTACCAGCTTACTTGAGTTCATCCGCTGTTGCCTCGCAGCTCAGCAGACAGGTTGTACAGACACTGGTTCCAATAGTGACTACAACAAGAAAAGAGCATCACCATCTGTACATGAAATAAAATATTCACTGAAAATGTTTCTCAGAAAAAAAAGCAGAGCCTGGCATTATTAAAAGTACTTCCCATCAAAATCTACTATCACTATTGTTTGTTAACATGACCAAGGGAATTATTTCACAGAGAAAGAAGTCATACCTTTTTTCTGAGGATGGTTTGGTATGGCAGAATGTAGTAACGAGGTCAGCAAATTGATGCATTCTGGCATCATTTTTTTTGACAAAGACAAATACTGAAAAAGGAAAGGCAATTAATGATGATGAGGGCTTACCGATAGGAAAGGAAGGTTTCTTATATTTGAATATACTTGAAAGATTTGATTCACAGCGTCTCTTCTAGAGCAACTCGGTAAAAGATTGATTCCTTTTTTAGTATACGGTCTTGTTAACTGTAGATTATCTATACCAATAAAACACCGTTGAACTGAGCTGTCCATCAATAAAAGTTAGTTGTGGATTGTAGCAAAAAATTGCATATACAGTGAAACTCCGTTAACTTGAACTCGGAAAACTCGAAAACTTGCTCAACTCAAACCAAGTTTCATGGTCCCTGCCTGGGTAATCTCGAACCTTTAGTCATAACTCGAACTGACAACTGCGGTTAGTGCCATCAAATTAGCTTTGATGTGGCTGGGTGTGTTAACATTCTTGGGTAACAAGCTTAATTTCATTGTTTTCTTTTCACTTAAGAAGAAAATCTCACAAATTTTAACCAGGAAATGGAATACAGTAGAGCAAAATGGACTCGGGAGAGCATAACTCATAACTCTGGTTAAAGCAAAGGGAGAGCATAGCTCATGACTCTGGTTAAAGCAAAGGGAGAGCATAACTCATTACTCAAACTTTTTTGGTGGCCCCTGACGTTCGAGTTATCCAAGTTTCACCGTATGTTGAAAAATTGCACCAATTCTTTACCAAACATGCTACATAGCTCTAACTTTTAACTTTAGCTTTTTAACTGTAACTTCTAAATTTTCAGAATATCTTGGGACTGATGCGACGTGTCATATATATTTTTAAATCTTATTCCTTATGGATTGTGTTCTGTTGTATTGTATATTATCATTGTATATGTATTATATTCACCTGAAGCATGATGGTACTGAGAAGAAGGGAGACAGCCACATCCCTGTGGTTGTTGACAGCACAGCTTGCGTATATCTCAGTAGCGAATAACATGACAGGGGTGATAACCTCGTGCCGATAATCAGACGTCGGGTAAATGGAACCTAGTAACTTCATATAAAATAACTACAAAAATATACAGCATGCGCAATTATATAATATAGACCTTCATCAGGCTTTAGCCATATGCTCAAATTAACAGAGTGAACTGTGTAAATGGTGATAGCTGCACTCAACCTTAGATAATCACATTTAATGCACATGGCTCACTTAAAGCAGTGTTCACCCTCTCCATGATTTAAAGAATCCAAATGAGTTACTTAAAGTAGAAAATCATCTGCTGCCAATTGTAGTAAACGCAAAGGCTTTCAAAACTGCCTGTGCAAAGCCGGAAAGGCTTGATACACAGTTAGCAAACACAGTGGCTACTCTTTTTGTAATTTTCATACTCAGCAGAAGGATGAATGGTTGGGTGAGTGAGTAGGTAAATGAATGGCTGGTTGGGCGAGTGGGATGGCTGGTTGGGCGAGTGGGATGGCTGGATGAATCAAGGTGATTAGTGACAGGAACAGTGTGGGCAACCAAAGAACCTGGCCATAATCGGCATGTGAGCTTATTATCTGCTGCCATGATGTAAAAAGCTGCGGCAAACTCACCACATCCATAAATGGCCAAACTCCTCTGCCATTTCTGCTCTCACAGTATGCTGAGAACAGACGCTGTCGTTCTGTGATAATCCGTTTACTCAGAGCCGATGTCTGACACGGAAACTGTAGTGCGAGTTGATACAGGTGTCTGGTTAGGTAATCCAGCAGGGTGATAGGCACAGGAGATCGGAGAGACGCATCACCAAAATATTCCAGCAGAAATCCGTATAATCTCTATAACAGGAATTCATATAACCTCTATAACTGAAACACAACCGAGACTCCTAACAAAAGTACCGTACTCTCAGAGGTATGTGGGTATCATCTGGGGAGGGGCATGGGCATACAGTTATCCTCTATGGGTATGGGGAATCAGTATACATCTACCTTGACCTGCCACTAGCTTACCACAAGTAGGTCTTTATTCTCTGCAGCAAGACTGGCATGGTTACATTTTCTCATTCTCTCTAAGACGGTGTTCTGCTCAGTAGCTGTATATTTCTCCAGTAATGATACCAAATCATTGTAAGATTTGGGTACTGTAAAGGAGGATAACACAACATCACCCACAAACACACATATTGACACCTGTAGTGCTGTCAGCAACTTGTTTTCTATACCCCTAGCAATTGGTCAGCGCAGTAGCCTGCTGCACTCGTGACTGCAGTACTGCTTATATGTTGGGGTAATCATTCCCACTGAATGATTCATCAGTTTCGAATTGGTTGTTGCGATTGCATCTAGTTATACAATGCAAGATCCAATGAAAAAGTAGGGCTGCTTTATCCTTTTACTTTTTGTGGGCAATTAAACAGCCCGACTAAACATGAATCCATAATCTTCTGATTGTGAGCTAAGCGATCGAGCCACTGAATTATCTCCCTAATATTACGTTGCTTGATTTCACTGACTATTGCTTATGTGGGCCAGAATGTGATAAGATGAAGACCATGTAATACATCGGGTAAACAAAAGCAGACAGGTTGTTGACCTGGCAGTAAGGACAACTCCTTATCTTGCAGCATTTGCGGGGAAGTTTCCGGCGTGCCCTTTTACCAATGGTTAGTAGCATCATCATCTTCAGCTGTCTTCGTTCCGCTGCTAAAGAAAAGGCCTCCCTCAGAGCTGACCACGCTGCTCTGTCCTGTGCCGACGTGTCCATTTTCTATCTAGGCCTATTATACCTTCTACCCATCTAGTTTTGGGCCTACCCTTTGTCCTTTTACCTGCTGGAGTCCAACTTGTGATTATATTCGCCCAATTATCATTAGCTCTATCTGCATGTCCAGCACATTTCCATTTGGCTGACTTGAGTAACTTTAGTGCGTTTGGGAGTTTCGTTTGTTCTTTGACTAATTCATTGGTCACTTTATTCCGTCATGTGATGCCGAAAATTCTGCGCTCCATAGCAAACTGCTTGGATCTGATTTTATTATTCAGAGCTTTCGTTATAGCCCATGTTTCAGCGGCATAAAGCAGTGTTGGGATTACGCAATGTGTGAAAATTTTCTTTGGGGATAGCGGGAATTTTTCATCCTGCGGGTACTTACTCAAATTGGCAAATTTTGACCGACCATGACATTGTTATTCGCTTTTTTATTTCACTTTTCAGACTGCCCTGCATGTGGATCATCTGGCCAAGGTAGATGTAGTGAATTACTATTTCAAGCTCTTCGTTGTCGACAAGGTGTGTGGGAAGTTATTAAACATAGTTTTAGTCATAGATTTGTTCATTTTAGCCCTATTTTGTGGTTTTCTGTGTGTAGTTGATCATGGCTTGTAGTTCTTGTGGGGCTCTTTGCTATAAAAATGATATCGTCGGCAAACCTAAGGTTGTTGATATATTCTTTTTCTATTCAGAAAGCAAAGTTCTTTTTGTTCCATTTCAGTTTGTCGAAATGTCAATGGACAGCAAACATAACTAAAATGACACTTCCCATGACAAACATGGTCATGGAATATAGATCAAATTTGGCTTTGGATTTAGTTTATCGTCCAAACAAACATTTTATAGCTTCTCGCCGTGATAATGCATACCATTGAAGGTGAAGGGAAGTTGGGAAGTCGGTTCTGGTGACGGCGGCTTGCTCTTGGTGGATTTTCCTCGCACTGTTTTAGATTGTATCTGTTCCTGCTCACTCTCTGACTCGACGACCTCCTCATCAGATTCCAGATCACTGTAAGGCAGCGTGACAGCAATAATGTATAGCAGATATGCCTCAGTCACCAATAAATTCCAGACTACCAAGCACCGCATTGGCCATGACATCTGGCTGATGATAATGATACTGATTGATCACAAAACATATATTTGGCTCGGTGAGAATATTCGAGGAAGCAAACATGATCTATATTGAACATTTTTCTTGTGATCATAACTGCCTGTTGGTCCATCAGTGACCGATCTTCCTAACTGACCTGTATTCATCTTCTTCACTGCTTTCCCCTTCCGACCCGACCTCCGAGCTGTTATCGCCCTTTGACCCAGAAACACCATCCCCGTCCTCCATTAGATCCTCCATTCTAGGCGGGGCTGTAAGATAACTGAGTCAAATTAGTTACCAAAGATTATACCAAGAAAGGTCACGAGGCCTGTTTTCCGAATGACAGAGCTGGGCCTTCATAGGGGCTCTAGTTACAGGGGTCTATGATACTGTAACGCTTTACGCAATTCACATTGCAGCTAGATCGCACATAATGTCAACGTCTTTGGGCCGTCT
>Ga0224501_10002309_pt1 | contig 14947 bp, 12 predicted proteins | sample SF_Oct11_sed_USG_4_FD_169105 | JGI IMG/M metagenome (GOLD analysis project Ga0224501, IMG submission 169105) | Sediment microbial communities from San Francisco Bay, California, United States - SF_Oct11_sed_USGS_8_1 | ecosystem: Environmental > Aquatic > Marine > Sediment | place: USA...
GAGACGACGTCGTGCGCAGCTACAAGCAGCTGACCCAAGTCGAACGCTGCTTCCGTTCCATGAAGACGATGGACCTGCACGTACGGCCGATCTATCACCGCACCGAGGACCGGGTACGCGCCCACATTCTGCTATGCACACTCGCCTACTACGTGCGTTGGCACATGCTCGAAGTTTGGCGTCCCTTGCTGTTCTGCGACGAACAGCTCGATGCGAAGGCCCAGCGCGATCCGGTGGCTCCAGCCAAGCGATCTGCGGCGGCTGACGACAAGGCCGCTACCAAGCGCACTGACGACGGAGAGCGGGCCCACAGCTTCCAGACGCTTCTACGAAGCCTCGCGACCATCGTTCGAAACACCTGCCGACGACCTGCGGCCAAGGCCGCAGAAGCAACCGTCGACGTGGACACCCGGCCCACCGAACACCAACAGAAGGCTCTCGATCTCGTCGCATCCATTCAACTGTAGACAGAAGCGAGCCCCATGATTTCAATCCAACGGATTAAAATCATGGGGCTTCTTGTCTGCACGCCGCTGGAACTTCAGCCTAAAGTTGCGTAATGCAATTCGTGTTGCTTGATACACTCAAGACGTTCTAGTAGTGTCGCCCGCCATAGCTCCAGAAGAGCGGGGTAGGCTCTTGAGCGCCGCGTCATGTGCACGCTGGGATTCTTCTAGTTACGTAGACATACAAGGGGTCGTAATGAGAGATTTGAACCACGTTCGCCACATGTTTTGTCATGCTGCCGTTGGTCTTGCGCTTGGAGTCCTGGTGCAGGGGTGTATGACGGCCCCTTTCGACGGAATGCGAGTCGCCGAGCGCAGCACCGCGTTCAGCATGGGCGGCTACATTTTGGGGCCCAACTACACCGTTCGTGTTCAGGCGCGCAATCCAAGCAACGGAAGCTGGGTTGAGATCGGCCGTACCACCTCTTCATCGGTCCCCAGCTTTGTGCTCGCAGACGGAAACACGGTGTACCAATGGACGATTCCGGCCCGGTCCCTGTCCAACACATACTGGCAAAGCGGAACGGGAGGCTACTTCGCTAGAACTCGTGCCCAAGTCTATTACATCGACGCCTGGTACAATATTTCCACCGTGCGGCAAGACGCCCTTGGGTGCATCCTCGAGAATTGGACCGCCCAAGGCATCTCGGAGAATTGCTTTTCTCATCGAGGCGAGAGCTACATATACACCGAAAACTACAGCATTGCGCCAGCTTCTTGTCCTAATCCGAGCGGCTCGACCCCGACTAAGAACGGCCATTACCTGCTCGAAAATATTCCAAGCTGTGCACAATCGATCATCTACAACAAGATGAAAGAGAAGATCTCAAGGTCCATGATCGACGGGCACTATCAAATCGAACACAACGACCCCGCATCCGCTCATGCTACGAGTTCGGTAACTGTAGGCGGTAGAACGTATGGACTCGGCGGTTTTTTTGGTGGCCACGAGATGTACATCCGCAACATGAAGCGTCACGTGATGGTCTATGATTACACCTGGATGCCGAAGGGGGAGATTCCTTCCTGGACGCCCGATACGACAATACCGAGTACTTTCCGCCAAGGAGTTGCGGCACCCAACGGGGACTGCACGGCAGCAGACCCGGCCAAGCGGGGCCCGAACTGTTGCAGCTCGGTAGCATCGGGCTGTACCGCTGGTTGGTATTCCGGGATCGTTGACGACGCGACACCAGGCCTCTCGAGGTTGCCACCGTCGTTTCCCACGAACATGTGCGCGGACGTCACCTCTGCCGCAGCGCTGCACACGCAAGTCAACGGCTGGCATGGCGGAGTGCACTGCACGGTCGGGAACTCCGACTATAGTAATTTTAGCCATGCAGACTTTGCAAAGAGCGTGTTCTGCTCATCATTCGACAACCCTTCCTTTCCTCTCTTTTTGCTCTGGCACAACCACGTAAACGACATCTGGCTTGATTGGAAGGCGTGCGGACACCCGATTCCCTGAGCATCGTGTAAATAAGAACTCGGCGCCCATTCGACGACGGTATTCCGAAGGCCGGGAATCATGTCCTATCGCGGCAAAATCGCCATGTTCCTGTGCGCGATTTGCGCTCTGTTCTTGTGGACCGTGGCAATTTGGGATCCTGAGGGAGCTGAGCCAAGAGGTGATTCCCATGCGAGCGCGCGCAACGAAGAGCGCCGGACCCCGCCGAAGAACGCGCCTGAACCTTCGGCGGGGACGCCCGCGTCAGAATTAGAGCCCCAGCCCCATTCGCAACAGCCGAAATCTCTTTCGGCAGCCTTGGACCACTCGGGCAATCCCCTGGGCTCCTTCACACCGGTTGAGGATGCCTTGGCCGATGCTGATTCTTTGCAAGACGCCTATCGCGCGGCCTCGACTGCTCAAACACCCGAGCAGATCCGCGCTGCAAGACTGGCGCAAATGCGCACGCGCGCAGCGGCATATGATGCGCTGTTGGCGGACGCAGAAGAGGACGTCGAATGGCAGGAACGGTTCACCAAGCGGTTGGGCTTCGCATTTGACCAGTTCGATGGGGCAGCCAGCGTCGAAGACGCTCGCTGCGGTTCGAGTATTTGTCGCCTGCGAATTCGGCCGCGCGACCGGACAGCGTACGCCGCTCTCCTTGGGTATTCGAGCGCAGCGCGGACGCTCCTGGGAGCGGCAGGGATGTTGATACCCGCAGACGACGAGGACGGCGAGGAGATTACTTTGTACGTTGCCCGGCCGGGCGAGGAGCTTCCCGATCCGGCTGCCAGCAGTGCCGATTCGCCCTTGTAGCTTTGATCGATCGCTCCGATGCGCGGCAAAAAAATCGGCAAAAAAATCCGAATCTCGGACAACTATCAGTTGACCGTTCCCCATCGGCTCCAGGTTCCGGGCCGCCAATTGGCCTGATTTTCCTACCGCAGCACCCGATCGGCCCCGCAACGCCCCCATTTTCCGACTTTCGACGTGCCGCGAACGCACCGATGCGCCGCGAGAGCCGGATCTCGCGACGCACGCCCCCGAAGGGCTCTGACTTCAGTCAGGGGGATCGGAGCCGCTCCGGGTCGGGCCGCCTGGCGGGCGGCCTCTTCGCTTGTCACGAAGGATCACCAGCCGCCGAGACTTGGCGGCTTCTTCATCGTCGACAAGTAGGCTCAAGGTGGGTCGGGAGCCCCGGTCGGGAGTCCAGAGCCTGAAGAAAGCTGCTCGAAAGCTCGGCCTCTCCTTCTGGCACTATCTCCTCGATCGCACCCGTGGTGACGGCCAACTACCCGCGCTCCCTGAACTCATCCAAGCGCGCGCAGGCTCCCCCTGAGCCCGGCACCGATATTGCTACGCGACAGCCGCCAAGGCCGCCGGGGTCTCGCCCGACGAGCCTTCAACTCCCATGGCCTCCGCCGTCACCCTACGGGCGAACCGCTCAGCGAAAACGCGGCCGACAGGGGGCGACAGTCGCCCCCTGCCACGACTTTTTGAGAAGCTACCCTCCATCGAAGAAAACGGCATCAAAAACATCACCGTCCACGCCGTCGGCCTCGGCGCCGAACGCGCGAAGCTGCCCTTCTTCGCGCCCCCCGACGAAAACCTGGGAACCGGATCCTTCGTCGACGGCTACCACGCGGAAAATCGCCCGCTTCACGAACTCGAAATCGTCGTGGGTGACGAAGCCCTGGAGACCGCCAGCGCCGGCCCCATCGCAATGCTCAAGGTGGACATCGAGGGGTATGAAAAAGCAGCCCTACAGGGCTTGACGAAAACCCTGACGCGGGATCGGCCCATAATTGTAATGGAGATTACAATTGACCAAAAGACCGAACACACTTTCAAGAGCCGGGAAAAACTCGCGGGCGTCCTTCCGGAGAGCTACGAGCTGCTGAGGTTCGCACGCGACAAGGGCCTGGACGTGGAATCGGGCCGCTATCAGCTCGCTCCGCTGCAGATCGACTTCGGCCACGATCAACAGCTGGATATCGTGGCGTTACCATCGAGCCTGGTGGCCAAGCTGCCCCGCGAGGGTGGGCCTCCAAAGGAGCCGTGATGGCGTCGACCGGTCACCCGTCGCGCAACGGGTGCGCTGCGACGCGGACGCAGACGCGCCGTGCTGTTCCGCTTCCTCCTCGACCCGTACCTTCTTCCGCCCAGCACCACGACGCCGACGGTTGTAGTCCTCGGTGCGGTCAGCGGCGGCGTGGAGCAGCGCCTCGACCCCCTCCTCCACGACACGCTCGATGTGTTCGCCGGTCGCGCTTCCTCGCTCGTGTTGTGAGCGATGCTTGCGCCGCTCCCGCGCCTTGCGCCGCTTTTGGATGCGTTTCTCCGCGCGCTGCAGGTCCGCCTCCGTGGGCATCAGGTTGCGGATCAGGCGCGCGCCCAGCATCACCGCACTGCCGAGCCGCCCCCAGTGGTAGAACGCTCCGGGGCCGGTCATCCTGTCGATGGCCGCCACGATGGCGTTCACGAAGGCGAGATCGACCACCTGGTGTCCGAATCCGCGACGATGCGCGCGCACGATGGCCGCCCGCGCCTCATCGGTGTCGCGCTCGAGCTCGACTTCTCCGGCCGCGTGCTCCACCGCCTCTCGTTCGACCCAGAACTCGGCGGCCGCTGCGATCAGGTCCTCATGACGGATGCCATCGCCCTCTTCGCGCTCGATGGCCGGGCGCAGGATCTCCTCGCCCTGCTCTCAGCTGTAACGGCCCACGGCACCGCGCTCCACCTCGATCTTCTCACCCCACACCGCGGGCTGCAAGGCGGGAGGCAACCGCTGTATGCTGCCCGCACTTCCGCCAGGCCCAAAGGAAGGCCTACGAATGAAATTCGGGATCATGTTCGCCAACGCCGGCCCCTTCAGGGAGCCCGAGCTGCTCCACGCGAGCGATCCCTCCGACCCACCCCAGTGCCCGGCGAGGCAAGGGCCCAAAGCAGAGCTAGGCCCTAAACAAGCGCATGTGGAGGATGAGCTGCGCAAAGATGTTGTGAAACAGGAGTTAGCGAAAAGCGAAATACGCAGGTGCCGCGGGTCGGAGGGAGCGAGCCAACTTCGCCCGGGTGGTCTCACCCGCCGCCCTCGCCCGGGCGCCAGGAAGTCCGGAGCCGGAGTCAGTGGACCCTGAAGTCGAACGGGCCCTGCGACCGCAGATAGACGACCAGGGCCCGTGCCTCCACGTCGCTGGCATCCCAGGTGTGATGGCACTCGTAGACCTCGAGCGGAAAAGGCGAGTGACGCTCCAGGCCGGCCGGCCTCTCACCCTGGTGATGATCCCGATGAGTTCCTCTCCGGGAATAACCCCCGGTTTGCTGACGGGTCTGATCGATGTCGAGGGCCACGGCGGTGGTGGCATGGCAGCCTCTGCAGCTGAGATCGTCGAGCCCATCGATGCCTGCGGGAGGCGCGCCGCTGTAGCTGATGGTGGCACCGTAGAGCTGCTCACCGAGCGCGTACTGTTAACCGCGCCGATAGGGCGCAAATTCCCGCCGGCCATGACGTCGGGCGTTCAACTCGGCGAGTTCCACAGCCGAATAGCCGAGCGCGGTGCCCTGACCCATGCGCTCGCGAATGAAGTCCTCGATGAGCCGCTGGGCCTCGGAGCCGAGTTCGTCGTCGGAACAGTCGTTCCACAGCGCGAAGACCGCGAGCCGCCGCTCCGCCGTCGTCGCCGCTTCGTTATCCACGATGCCGACCAGCTGACCGCGCAACGTGCGCAATCCCCGTTGCCGCCGCGCCTGCCAGTCGACCTCGGCGAGTTCGCGGCGAAGGGTCTCGGTGCGATCGAGGAAGTGCTGCTTTTCGGCCGCGTAAAGCGTATTGCCGACCAGCGAGCCCTCGATCAAGTCGCCAATGTCGAAGTTGAAGCGCAAAAACTCGAACGTCGGCTGCAACTCGGCGGTAACCGCGGGCCGATCCTCGAAGTGCACGCTACCGTCGCGGGCGATGGTGGCCGAAAACGCGTGCCCCTGGTAGGCGTAGCTGCCGTCGACTTGGCGCTCCAGCTCGGGGTCGGGGCGGCGGCGAACGTGGGGCCGATCTGCGGCGGCAGCTCGCAGGGCCTGCTGGAGGCGGGCTTCATGGATGTCAACGTCGGTAGCACCTGCCGCCGGCCCATGCTCCACACAGGCGGCGGCCAGCTCGCGACCATCGGCTGCGCCACAGCGGGTGCCCTCGCGCTCGAGCAGCCCCGCCGCCACAGCCGCAGGTGAAAGGTCGAGCGGAGACCCAGGGGGTGCTGCAGGCGCGTCGTTCACCACGACTGCCGAGGCCCTGGGCTGCTCTTGCGCTTCGACGGGCTCGGGCACGTCGGCCACCAGCGCCGCTCGCGGCTCCGGCGGCACAGCCACGACCCGGGCCTGGGATCGCGATACGCGCCTCGCGGTTCGGTCAGGCGCAACCACCGACGGCGCGGGCTGCACCAGCTTCGCCTCGACCGGCGCCACCACCTCGAGCCACTGCAACTCGAGCCACTGCAACTCGAGCTGGCGCAGGCTGGCCGGCGTGGCCCGCGGCGGCCGCGATGCGCGCGGTACCAGCGCGACCAACGCCAGGTGCAGCGACAGCGAGGCCGCCGCAAAAACGGCGAACGCGACTCGGCGTGAAGGTCGCACCAGGCCACCCTACGCGCGGCCCAGGGACCTGTAAACGCGCCTCCCAAGCCCTCAGGCAGTCGCCGATGGGCTCGCCGGCCGGCGCCAGCCGCAGCGCACGAAGCGCAGGGGCCCGCGCACGCCCAGGCCCCTGTAGTGCTCGCAGTCCATGCAGGTCGTGGCGGCCAGCTTGCAGTCGCGCCGCTCGCAATAGACCGCCAACTGCAGCCCACACCTGGCGTCGCCGCCTTCGATCCGTTCCATCGACATCATCAGCTCGCGCATGGTTCCTCCCACGCTGGGGACAGGCCCCGAGCATGCGCCCTGGGTGCCGGTAGTGCTTGACCGAGCGCAAATGGGGCTCGAGCCACGTGAGCGCCGGCTGCGCTTCCGGTCGGGGTCCGGAGGCGTCGGCATGGCTCGTTGGGAGGCGCCCCGCCCCTCAATGCGGGTCACAGATCGCCTCGCGGCGGACCAATTTCGGCCAGAGCCCCCTCCCCGCGGTCGCCCACGGCGGACTTTTGCCGATCCGTCCCCGGATTGTCACCGGCCTGTCACATGGCGGCCGTAGCGTCCGCGCCATCCGAACCGAGCGCTCGCGCCCGGAACCACGAATCCAACGAGTACGATTCATGCGAAACCAGACGATTTCACGCACCTGGCTGGCCTTGACCCTGACGCTTGCCCTTTGGCCCCGCGCATCACAGGCCCAGGAGGCCGCTCCGGGCGCCACGCAGCCGGCCGCCGAGGCGCCGGCCGAGCCCGCACAGCTGGCCCAGGCGACCCCGGCGACCGAGCCGCCCGCCGCCGAGCGAGCCACCGCCGCGCCGGCGCCCGCCGACGCTCCTGCCGTGCCGGAGCCGACCGCTGAGGCGACCGAAGCCGAGGCGACCGACGCGAACTCCGAAGCCGAGACCTACGCCGACCCCGCCGTTGCCCCGACTGCTGCCCCAGCCAAGCCGAGCGGCGACCACGACGTCGACAACAGCAAGACCCGCTTCCGCCCCGGCAAGGGCCTGCACGTCGAGAGCGCCGACGGCGACTTCGCCCTGGCCACCCGGCTGCGCGCTCAATTTCTCTACACCACGGAGAAGACCGACCAGTGGCAGCAATCCTTCCAGATCCGCCGTGCGCGCCTGCAGTTCGGCGGTCATGTCTTCGGCAAGAACAATAAGTTCAAGGCCGAGTTCGCGGTCTCACCGCGCGACATGGGTATGAGGGACAGGCCCGATGCGGAGGCAGAGCCCAAGACCTCACCCCTACTCGACTGGTACCTGGACTTCACCCAGCTGCGCGATCTCAGCCTGCGCGTCGGCCAGTACAAGATCCCCCACAACCGCCAGCGCGTGGTTTCCTCGGGCAACCTGCGCCTGGTCGATCGCTCCATCGTCAACTCCGAGTTCACTCTCGACCGCGACCTGGGCTTCGACCTGCGCTCGAAGGACCTCTTCGGCCTGGGCTTTCTTCGCTACTACGCCGGCATCTATGTCGGCGAGGGCCGCAACCGCAACACCATGGACGACTTCGGCATGCTCTACCTGGCACGCGTCGAAGTACTGCCCATGGGCGACTTCAAGGACTACTCGGAAGGCGACCACGCGCGCACGCCCGAGCCCAAGCTGAGCATCGGTCTCGGCTACGCCCACCTGGAAAACGGCAAGAAGGACCGCGGCGTGCTCGGCACCCGCCCGGCCGATGGCGGCGTCACCGACTTCGACAGCCTCACCGCCGATGTCGTCTTTCGGCTGATGGGTTTCTCCTTCGAGACCGAGTTCATGTACCGCGATGGCAAGCGCCAACCGGGCAACGCGGTCGATCCGGCAACCATGATGCCGTTCCCGGTGTCGGGTCCCCGCAACGGCTACGGCATCATGGGCCAGGCCGGCTACCTGCTGCCCGACCTGGACCTCGAGGTCGTGGCCCGCGTCGGCGCCAATCGCCAGGCGGGCGACGAATCCGTGCTCGACGAGCAGACCGAGCTCGGCGGCGGCGTCAACTACTACTTCGCGGAGCACCCGCTGAAGCTGCAGCTGGACTACTTCCACCTGACCGAACGCGCCGGCGACGACCCGGACGCGGACTGGGAGTCGGAAGACCGCATCCGCCTGCAGCTGCAGGCGGCGTTCTGAGCTGGGACTACGTGCCCAAAGTCGAGCCTCAGACTCAATCGTCTTCGAGCAACTCGAAGTCGTCGAAGTCCTCGTCGATCTCGATGATGTCATCTTCATCGACGAGGATTTCGAGTTCCGAGTCTCCGGCCCCCCCGGCGTCCTCGTCCCCATCCCGATCCCCAGCCGCCGCCATCGGCTCGGGCGGGTCGGCCGCGGGGGTCTGGGGGAAGTCGCTGGGGTCGAGGTCCTGTTCGAGCAGCTGATCGACCGCGGTCGTCACGTCGTCGGCAAGCGTGTCAGCGGTCATCTGAAGCGTGGCTTCGGGATCGTCGGGCTCCGGCGCAGCCGCCAACGTCGCTTCGTCGTCGCCGACCTCCTCGGCCTCGGGCAGCTCGGATGGGATGATGCTGGGCTCGAGCAAGCCAGCCAGTCCCCCATCGTCGGCCCCGGCGTCCCCGGCGTCGGGGCCCACTGCGGAGGGTGCCGACGTCGCGATCTCCATGCGCTCGTCTTCGTCGACCAGCTTCGGTACCGCCGGCGCCGTCAACGACGGCAGCGCCACCGGCTCGGCGCCCCGCACCGGGAAGGGTGAGGGCTGGGCGGCCGGCATCGGGGAGGGGTTGAACGGCGCGGCCGGCGGACTCGGCACAGCCGCGGCAGGTGGAGAAATGGGTGCCGGCGCCGGAGCCTTGGGCGCGGGCGCCACCGGCGGCGCCACCCGGCCAGTCCGGGACCTGGCCGGCATCCCCGGCGCGCCCGGAGCCCTCGCCGGTGCAGGGCTCGGCAGAGCCACCTTCACGCCCGCAGCGAGGTCATCGAGCAGTCCGTCGATGCGCTGCGCGCTGAGATCGGCCTCGCCGTAGCGGGCCACCAGCTCCTCGATATTGCCCGGAACCGCGCCCAGGGCGTCGAGTTGTCGATCGATCTCCGCCAGATCCGCCATCGCGGCGATCATCGCACGGGGGCGTCGGCTTGCAAAATGCCTTCGACACGCGCGTAGATGCTGGCGAGGGCCTCATCGAGCTTCGACGGATCGTTGCCGCCGGCCTGGGCGAAGTCGGGGCGACCGCCACCCCGCCCGCCGACCTGCGCGGCGACATTGCCGATCAGATCCCCGGCGCGCAGGCGATCGTTGAGTTCCTTGGAGACGCTGCACACCAGCACCACCTTGCCGTCGCCCGTGACCGCCCCCAGCACCACCACCGCGGGCGCCAGCCGGTCGCGCAGGGTGTCGGCGAGCTCGCGCACGGCCTTGGCCTCGGAGAGCGGCGCGCGCGCCCCGAGCACCGTGACGTCCCCGAAGCTGCGCGCGTCGGCGCTCAGATCACCGGAGCCGCCGCTAACCAACTTGCGTTCCAGGGCGTCGATCTTCTCCTGCAGGGCCCGATTGCGTTCGAGCAGGCGCCGGGTGCGCTCGGCCACCTCGGAGGCGCTGCCGCGCAGGAGTTCCGCAGCGCTCTCGAGCTCGCCCTCGAGCGACCAGCTGTGCTGCAGCGCGCGCAGTCCGGTGGCGGCCTCGATGCGCCGCACGCCGGCGGCGATGCCGGCGTCGCTGAGCACCTTGAAGGCGCCGATGTCGCCGGTGCGCCGCACGTGGGTGCCGCCGCATAGCTCGATCGAATCGGAGATGGTCAACATGCGCACGGTCTGGCCGTACTTCTCCTCGAAGATGCCGATGGCACCGCGCGACTTGGCCTCATCGATCGGCAGCACGTCGGTGGTGACCTCGGCATTGCGAATGATGTGGGCGGTGACGCGCTCTTCAATGGCCTGGATCTCGGCGCGGCTCAGGGGCTGTGCCGCCGAGTAGTCGAAGCGCAGCCGATCGGGCCCCACCAGGGAGCCTTTCTGCATGGCGTGGGGCCCCACCACTTCGCGCAGGGCCAGGTGCATCAGGTGGGTGGCGCTATGGTTTTGGCGCGTGGCCCTACGGGCGGCGTGATCCACCTCGAGTTCGGCCGTGTCCTCGACGCGCAGGACGCCGCCCTCGAGGGTGCCGCGATGGACCACGAGGCCAGGCCGCGGGCGCAGGGTATCTGCGACCCGAAAGCGAGCATCGCCCGCGCGGATCTCGCCGCGGTCGCCCATCTGACCGCCGCTCTCGGCGTAGAACGGCGTCTGCTCCGTGATCACCTCGCCGGCTTGACCGGGCGCGAGCGAGCGCACCGCTTGCCCCTCGTGCAGCAGCGCGACGATGGGAGCGCTGGCCAGCTCGGTGTCGTAGCCCAAGAACGCCACCTCGGGTAGCTCCTGGGAGAGCTGCTTGTAAACGGCCGGTGATCCCGCCTCGCCCACCTTGGAGCCGGCGCTACGCGCCCTGGCGGCCTCGAGCGCCGCGTCGAAGCCCGGCTGGTCGATGGAAAAACCCTGCTCGCGCCCGATCACCTGCTGCAGGTCCAGGGGAAAGCCGTAGGTGTCGTAAAGCTCGAAGGCCACCGCGCCGGGCAGCTGCCGCGGGGTGTCGTCTTCAAAGGCGTGGGCCGCCAGGCGGTCGAGGCCGCGCTTGAGCGTGGCCCGGAAGCGCTCCTCTTCCTGGCGCGTGATCTCCTCGATCAGCGCCCGCCGTTCCCGAAGCTCCGGGTACTCCGCCCCCATCAGCTCCACCACGCGCAGGGCGCAGGTATGCAGGAAGGGCCGGTCGATGCCCAGGCGATGGCCGTGGCGGATGGCGCGGCGCATGATGCGCCGGAGCACGTAGGAACGGCCCTCGCGATCGGGAAAGACGCCCTCGGCGATGAGGAATGCGGTGGCGCGGGCGTGGTCGGCGATCACGCGCATGGAGACGTCGTCGGGCCCCTGGCTGGCGCCATAGGGCTTGCCGGCCAGCTCACCGGCCAGCTCCACCACGGGCCGCAGGAGATCGGTGTCGTAGTTGCTGACCACGCCCTGCAGCACGCAGGCCAGGCGCTCGAGACCCATGCCGGTGTCGATGCAGGGCGCCGGCAGCGGCTCGAGGCGACCATCGGCGTGGCGCTCGAACTGCATGAAGACCAGGTTCCACAGCTCGACCCAACCGCTGCCCGCCTCGTCGGGTTCGTCGCCGAAGCGCGAAAGATCCGGCTGGCCTTCGCCGAAAAAGTAGTGGATCTCCGAGCACGGTCCGCAGGGGCCGGTGTCGCCCATCTGCCAGAAGTTATCCTTGGCGTCGCAGCGGATGATGCGCTCGGCCGGCAGCCCCGCAAGCTCGCCCCACAGCTGCTCGGCCTCGGCGTCGGCGGGCAGGTCGCCCTCGCCGCCGAAGACCGTCACGCACAGCCGCTCGGCCGGCACGCCCATGACCGTGGTCAGAAACTCCCAGGCCGCCTCGATGGCCCCGCGCTTGAAGTAGTCGCCGAAGGAGAAATTGCCGAGCATCTCAAAGAAGGTGTGGTGGCGCGCGGTCACGCCCACGTTCTCGAGATCGTTGTGCTTGCCGCTGACCCTGATGCACTTCTGGGAGCTTGTGGCGCGGCTGTAGGAAGGCGACTCCTGGCCGGTGAAGACATCCTTGAAGGGCACCATGCCGGCGTTGACGAAGATCAGCGTGGGGTCGCCCTGGGGCACGATGGGGGCGCTGTGGGCCCGGTGATGCTCGCGGGCGGCAAAGAAGTCGCGGAAACGGTCCCGGATTTCGCTCGAGCTGGGCATGACCCGCTGCAATTAGCGCAGGCTCCGGGCAAATACCACCGAGGCGGCGGAGGAGCCTCGCAGCCATCGCATGGCCCGGGCGGCCGTGCTATGGCTCCCCCTCCGGAGCGCCCACGTGCTGACCTATCTGAGGGTTCGGAACTTCGCGATCATCGACGAGCTCGAGGTGGAGCTCGACGCAGGCATGAACGTCGTCACCGGCGAGACCGGCGCCGGCAAGTCGATCCTGATCGAGGCCCTGTCGCTGGTGCTGGGCGCCCGCGCCCGCCCCGAGGTGGTGCGCGGGGGCGCCGAACACGCCGAGGTGGAGGCGCTCTTCGACATCGCCGACGACGAAGCCGCCCGCGCGCGCATCGAGGCCGCTGGGGTAGGCGCGGGCGACGAGCTGGTGCTGCGGCGCCTGATCCAGCGCTCGGGACGCTCCCGGGCCTATATCAACGGCAAGCTGGCCTCGGCCAGCCAGCTGGGCGAGTTGGCCGCAGGCCTGGCCGACATCTCTTCCCAGCACCAACACCACACCCTGGTCGACGCCAAAAACCACCTGGATTTCCTGGACGCCTTCGCCACCCTCCAGACGCAGCGCGCCGCCGTGGCCGCGGAGTACCGCCGCTTCGCCGACGCCCGGCGCCAGCTCGACGACTTCCGCCGCGAGGCCGGCGAGCGCGTCGAGCGCGAGGACCTCTTGCGCTATCAGATCCAGGAAATCGAAGCGCTCAACCCCGAGCCCGGCGAGCACGAGACGCTGCGCGCCGAGCGCGACCGTCAGCGCCATGCCGAGCGCCTGGCCAAGGTCACCGCCAGCGCCGAAGATCGGCTCTACGCCAGCGACGAGGCCCTGTGCCAGGTGCTGTCGCGCATCGGCCAGGAACTCAGCCATGCCGCCGAACTCGACGCCGAGCTGTCGCCCCTGGCCGAGCAGGTGGCCGCCGCCGAGGCCCAGCTCGAGGATGTGGCCCGCGAGCTCGGGGCCTACGCCCGCCGCGTGTCGCTGGACGAGGAGCGCCTGGCCGAGGTGGAAGATCGCCTCGACGGTCTGTCGCGACTGATGCGCAAGTACGGCGGCAGCCTGGAGGCGGTGCTGGCCCACCGCGAGCGCGCCGAGCAGGAACTGGCGGCCCTCGAGCACAGCGAGCAGCGGCGCGAAGAACTGGAGGCCACCGCGCGCGCGGCCGAGGCGGAGGTGGCGGCGGTGGCGCGCAAGCTCTCCAAGGCCCGCGCCCGCGCCGCCAGGAAGCTCGGCCAGGCGATCAGCGAGGAGCTGCGCTCGCTTTCCATGGGCGAGGCCGAGATCACGGTCGACGTGGCCCAGCCCCAGGGCGGCGAGGGCGAGCTGTGCGTGGACGGGGCGCGGCTATCACCCACCGGCATCGATCGGGTGGAGCTTCTGATCGCCACCAACCGCGGCGAAGCCCCCCAGCCCTTGCAGCGCATCGCCAGCGGCGGCGAGCTGTCGCGGGCCATGCTGGCGGTCAAGCGCGTGCTGGCGGGCCTGGGTCCGGCCGGGCTCTACGTCTTCGACGAGGTCGACGCCGGCGTCGGCGGCGCCGTGGCCGAGGTCATCGGGCGCAAGATCAAGGACGTGGCCCAACATCATCAGGTGCTGTGCATCACGCACCTGCCGCAGATCGCGGTCTTCTCCGACGCCCACTACCACGTCTCCAAGCGCGTCGAGGACGGCCGCACCCACAGCCACATCGCACGCCTGTCGACCGCCGAGCAGCGCGAGGAGATCGCGCGCATGCTCGGCGGCATCGAGATCAGCGAAAAGACGCGCGCTGCCGCCCGCGAGATGCTGAAGACGGCCCGGCGCTGAAAGTCTACGCCGGGATCAGCACCAACTTGCCGGTGGTGCCGCGCCCCTCGAGGGCGTCGTGGGCCGCGGCCGCCTGGGCGAGCCCGAAGCGGGCGCCGATGCGCACGTTCAAGCGGCCGTCGGCCACGCCGTCGAGCACCGCAGAGGCCCGCTCCAAAAGCTCCGTTCGCGTGGCCGTGTAGTGAGCGAGCGAGGGCCGCGTCACAAAGAGGCTGCCGCCGCGGTTGAGCCGCTGCAGATCGAAGGGCTCGACGGGACCGCTCGACTGACCAAAAAGAACCAAAAGGCCGCGCGGCCTGAGGCACAATAGCGAGCCGTCGAAGGTCGTGCGGCCCACCGAGTCGTAGACGGCGTCGAGACCGCGGCCGTCGCTGAGCTGCTGCACGCGCTCGGCGAAGTCGGTCTCGGTGTAGAGGATCACCTCGTCGGCGCCAGCGGCGCGCGCGAGCTCGGCCTTCTCCGGCGTCGAGCAGGTCGCAAACACGCGCGTACCGGCGGCGCGCAGCATCTGCACCAATAGCGCCCCGGTGCCACCCGCGGCGGCGTGCACCAACACGCTGTCGCCGGGCCGCGTCTCGCGCACGCCATGGGTCAAATAGTGGGCGGTCATACCCTGCAGCATGGCCGCCGCCGCGACCTGCAGCTCCACCGCCTCGGGCACCGGCACCAGGGCGGCCGCAGGAGCCAAAATCTCGCTGGCATAGGAGCCCGGGGCCAGCCCTTTCAAGGTGCGTCATAGGCGACCTGGGTGACGTCAACATGACATCGGGTGAAATCATTCGGCCAGCAGTCGTGCGGTCGAGACGTGAGGTCTGTTTTTGAAGCGGGTTCGTTTGGGAAC
>Ga0224501_10002310_pt1 | contig 14941 bp, 11 predicted proteins | sample SF_Oct11_sed_USG_4_FD_169105 | JGI IMG/M metagenome (GOLD analysis project Ga0224501, IMG submission 169105) | Sediment microbial communities from San Francisco Bay, California, United States - SF_Oct11_sed_USGS_8_1 | ecosystem: Environmental > Aquatic > Marine > Sediment | place: USA...
CCTATCTTCAGAACTACACCCCCATTCTGTCTCTTGGTATGAAATGAATGTTTTCATAAGTGTATGTCATTTTGGTTATAAATGAATTTTAGGCAAAGACCGACAAGATGGCGCCTTGGATTGGAAAGGAAATGCCCGAGATGGATGTTGTGTTGGAGGCGCGTAAGAAACTCAAGACTCTGAAATCGAAATTAAGACACAAGCTGGCTGATCTGCAAGACTTACAAGAGGCGAGTGTCATATTTTCTCTGACGGTAGAATAATGCAAGATATTTCTGGAGGCCTATAGGACACTGCGCCTTTCTATGGACTGTGGTCCATTTAACCACCCGCAACAGCATAAATGAGTGAAATGTTTATTAATATCAAAGAGTGCAACCACAAAATAATGGTGCTCTGGTAGCACATTACCGTCAGGAAAGGCCCATGATTTACCTTTCTTTCTTAAAACCTTTCTCTAAAAAATTACATTGAATAATGTGCAATCTTTTTGATACCACGACCTCCTGTTTCAGGACATAAACCAAAAAATTCTCAATTGAGGATCGGTTTTCACCAGATTTGTTATCAATCTCGCACCCAGAGTTTGTGATTCAAAAAACTAAATAAACTTGTAAAATTAGTGTAGTATAGGCCAGGGTTTTCACCCTGGAACTGTTGAAGCACCTACTTCGCTATATATTACATGTCATGCCCTTCGCAGAGCGATGAAAATTCTGATCGTGATGGAGAGCTGGCGGAAGTGGAGGGTGAGGTGACACAGATACAGTCGACCATTCACAGTCTCCTGCTGACCATCGAGCAGTCAATGGGCGAGCTGGCTGAACTGAGCTGCGATATCTTCCCAGAACTCAATATTAAATATCCGGATCTCTGCTTGAAATCTGTCCGGGTAGGTTATGCGGTCCACGAAGTGTGGTGCATCCTTGTGTTTTGGGATACACGAATCTCAACAAAGAAAGTTACATAAAATGTAGGCATAATGATGGCATGCCTATCATTGTTATGGTAAATAGCGAGGTGTATGTGAGAAGGCTTCTCAACCCATCGAGTGAATTCAATTCTGCAAAGACTCAAACTATTTGTGTTAATTGTAACACGGTATGGAATTTTTAGGCTGGGCTTGGTGTTGTTCGACCTCTGAGAGAAATTTCCTTCTACAATATCAAGTCGGAGACTGGCATAACAACAGATGGCAAAGCCGTGTTCAATGAAGAACCCTGTGTTATAAAGGTAGCGCATAACTTTAGAATGTTGTAGCTTCGACACCATTCATTGTGCTTAAGGCTGCTTACATAACTATGCCAGTTATCGTGTGTGACATGTGTAGTGACATATGGTCTGGACAATAGGAATTACCTCCCTTTGATAGGCCTCAAGATTAGAGCCTTACCATCCAGTGATGAGTATTGTTTGAGTGCATTGTGGTTACACAATGGCCTTGGCAGAATTACATATATTATCCGGGAGAATGGTTTTGGGACGTCAGCTAGCTGGTCGCCAGCTCATTCGCTTAGTCATTGAATAAAGTAGTTAGTTTGTCAGCTATTCAAAGACACCTACATCTAAAATATATGGACTCATGGGGGTAGTAGAGAAAATCATCACAATAGTGGACGCTAATAACGATCTTATTCTCATCTCCGAAGCCTAAAACCGCCTCGACAGGCTCGACTAACGTCACGCTAACCGCTAACAATTTTATACGGATCACCGTTTCGATCTACGCTTTAGTCATCTATACCTACCTACCGTCGATTAATTTACCTCGTACGCAGCGCTACATCGTCATCTGATTCACTAGTTCTACCGACATAATGAGCTTCACAACCCATGTCTCAATTGCTGAAGCACGGTTTGTCATGATGAGCTAATTCTTTTGGATGGGGAAGGGCGCTGCTAAAAAAAATGTTATCCTCTGGACCATGCAGTATGTATGCTGTTATGTATGTCTGCTTGGATGGTCACCTATCATACGAATATTATGTATTGTATTTAGTTGTGTATTATATTTGGTTATGTATTCACTTGGGTATCCTAGTATATTATGTGTTAGTGGTAGAGTTGCATGCACATGTGGCCTATATACGTAGTTATGATCATGCCTGACCACTTGAGTATTCATTCCTATGGCATGGAGTTCCATAACACTGCGTTTTCTGTGTAAGTTTTATGCTTGGATCACCGGATCGGCATAGATTGGCACATTTCTAAGTATTGGGGAGATAAATTTTTACCCTGAACTGGATTCTCGCCCGTGTGAGCTCGTAATAGACTAAACCCTCAAAGGATCATTATTTGTTCGTCTGTAGACTGTTGTGACAACTTCTAGTCACACCATTCCTGCTGTGGTGGAGCAACTGAGGCTCGCAGAAGCAGAGTTGGTGCTGATTAAAGTAGAGGCAGTCTTCTACTCAAAGGTGAGACAGCCGCGCTGTATTACAGTTCTGACCCCTGTAGAATTCCTGAATTGGTTAATGGCTCAATCAATTGGGTGGTTTCTAATGTTGGAGTCTTTGGGTTTGTGTATCAGTGTTTTGTCTCCCAGTTATGCATTGATATTTATTCACCTTGATAAGATAACTGTGGTCTGTATGTTTTCGTGAACCTGGGTGGATTTCATGCGGATGACCTCTGATGCTCAATCATTCTCTGACATCAACGTGAATGACCCTTTGATTGATCTGTCAGCTGCCACATTTCCAATACTGAATTGGAATGTTTTGAAAATGACATGCCCATTTCTAATGTCTAAATAAATTTGCCTGCGAATTTGTGATAGCTGTTTCACGCAACACTGGCAGTTCTAGCATGCTGAATAAAATCGCAAATGGTACTTACAAGGCGCACGCTGATTGGCTCGATCACTTCTATAGCCCATGGAAATCAAAACGCTATAAAGTAGAAAGTCAGAATGACCAACTACGTCTGGCTTGAAACCTGATTTGCGCCAGTTTGGGAGCAGCCATCATCGTAGATCAAGAAACTATCAAATTCACGAGAACCAGGGTCTCAGAGGTGATAATAAAATGATATCTGGCTGAATTTACCTGTGAGTAACGGCTAGTTGAGTCCGACTACCAGCACAATCATCACGCACGATTCTTAACGACAGTTTGACCAAAAATAGAACCTCGAGACTACATCAACTACGCAATCTCATTGGCCTCGGTCATGTCACTGCAGGAGACCCTAGTTGTTCGTGAAAAGTGATCGCAATCGTGTGGCTAGGAACGCGAATTGCAATTAGCTTATCGCGAAATCACCATCGAGTGGCAGGCCCTTTAAACCATAATGAAAACACGGCTCCGTCCTAATCCAATCATCCTATCCTAGGATTTGTCCTCGATGTAAATTATCAAAGTACTCTCTGGTGCGCATGTTAGGCCACCAGGTTGTTCATTGTTCAGTCTTGTTGCTGGTCATCTGATGCGAACTCTCATTTCACAGGATGGCAGGGATGCCTACGTACAAATCTCATCACCACGCATGGATGTCTTGGATTTTCTGGCAGCACAATCTACCATCGATTTGAATGCGATGGGAGCGTTTATAAACAGTCTCTTTGTCAAGGGTAGGCCATCGCCAGTTGATTGTAATTGTCCTCGCGATTTTGCCGTTCTCAATTCACCCCGCGTTTTGTTTTTGTCATAATGTCAGTGGATGCAGATATTGCAACATAGAGTGTGAAGTAAGCGGCTAGTTTATTTACTTGACGGAGATGATCACCATTATAATGAAAAACTATAAACAAGCACTACCTTTGGGCACCTAATGATGTCTTGGTCCGTTCAGGCTGTTCAGAACGGTTTTTAATTCACAGATGCTGAAGAGACATCTTTGGAGGTAACTAATGAAGTGCTGTATGAGAAGACAACTTCAGAGTGTTCAGAATGATACATCACTGGTGCACGGACTGTCCAGGCCAGTCCGTAGTAGATATGTATATTAGGAACCAAGGCGGGTCAATTTATTTTCACAAGGGTTTGCATACTTTTGACTACGTATTTTTTCAAACTTGCCTGAACCAAAGAAGTATTATTATTTTACGTAAAAATAAATATGAACAAAATGACAGTAATTATAAGATACCGGTAGTCTGTTAGCATTACTGTTTTATACCAACGTACTTTTCCCAAAGTTTTTCAAATACATAAAAATATTTCTCAATAATACGTTTGTCAGATATAAAGAGGACGTTTTCATCATTGCCTAACATAGCATTTCGAGACCAGTTAAATGATCCCGTCATCAACCGCCTGTTGTCCACTAGCATGAACTTGTGATGCATGAAAAAAGAGCTGTCATTGGTCCTCACTTCAATACCTAAAATGGTTCCACAACATGGTAGGTGGTGTGTTTATGGTGCGATGAGAAGTACTACAAAGTACAAGGTGTCATCGTTGGTGTGAGAAAGGTATAAAATATAACCGAACCTGCTGCTCGAAGGCGTGCAATTTGCTGTGGTTGCTCAGCAGCTTGTGCTTGATCGGTCACTATTCTGATTAATGCGCCGTCTTCGTGAGCTTTCAGGACTGCATCAGTGAGTTCCTGGGATGCTATACAGTAAACGCATATGTCCATAGAGCGCTGGGCGGACTTGATAAAGTCTAACAGCTTCATCGTGGATGTTTCCTCGTGCGCCAACCAACAGTTTTTATTCGTGCACCCATACGAGAAGTGAGCATCGCACGCTCTGGTTGAGTCGGGAAAGAAGATAGCATCAACACAGGTGTTTGGTTGGTCGTCGTGGTTCTTCTTCCTAATCCTTAGTTGTGTGAAATAGTATATTGCTTCGAAGGCAGTGCTTAATGTAACCGCGTATGCCAAGTTTTTGAGCCAATTTGGCACAGAGGAATCTGTAAGCACCATTCTATTTCTAGGTCCTGTGGTAACAATGCTTGATGGTAAACATAAAAGTAGGCAGGACTTCTAAGTTTTACGGGGACAAGCAGAGAGTGAGAGACGTTGAGCGGTCGGCTACGTCTTGGTGGCGAGCGTGCGTGATTCAGGCCGGTCAGTGATTCAGACAAACCTATACAATTAGAGAATGTCTGCGGTGTGTTATGGGGTCGCACTGCCTATGGAATGATGGGCCATAGGCTGTTATCGCCAGACTGTCAGTCTAGTACGATGAGATCTTATACTGTCCATACTCTAATACCCATGAGGGAAAATTAGAAATGTTTTAATTTGTGCAGCTGTTCTAGGAAAACCGGATACAACAACGCTGAAGTTTGCAATCACAAATTGAGCAAAAAGTTGCGCTCCAGTCCTGTGCTTTTAGTGGCCTACTTGCAGTCTGCTTGAGCGATTTTGGTAGTTTCAGAACATTATAAATGTTACTACTTATATCAAGATAATGGCAGACCAAGTTGTAAGTGTATTTCTTTGTAAATGTGACCACGAATCACCGTCCCCACTCCGTCACTACCGCCCGATGGCGCTCAGTCACTCAGTCACAGTCACTCACTGTGAGTGTGACTGTCACTCACTCACGGACTCAGTCATCGACTGACTGACCCAGTCATTGAGTGACACAAACGTGTCAGTAAGCGTTATTCATGGTCAATGAGTCATGTTTTAAAATTAAATTGATTGAATCATTCATTGATTTTGATGTACCCGATCACTGACAGTGAGTGTGACAGTGCTAGTACTAGTAGTAGTCTGGTGACTTACTCAATCGTCAACAGGTTCAACTTCAAATAATCATTCATTCACTCTCATCAGTTTTGATTTTGATTTGAATTGCGTCATTGTGAATAATGATGTCATTGGGTTGACTGATCTACAAGTACAACACAAGTTTATTCAATTCTTTTTATACATGTATATAATAGTGGGTTAAGCCATGGTCGAGAGTAGACGTACTTTCGGAGGTGTTTTCCCCATTCTTAAAAGGAGGCAACTCCGCATTCCTAGCAGCGATAGCGAGTGGTCTTTTTCCAGAAAGCGAATGTCGGTCACTCGAATAACTACAGCTCGAATAGGCCAAATACATGAAGACAGAAAATAAGATCTAATTACTAAAACTTAGTAACCTGATGATCTCTTCTCCCTCCTAACATTGAGTAAAGTTCGAAATTGAACATAATATCGGAAAAAATAAAATTTTAAGACAACCTTTGCTGGATTTTCTCTTGCTTAAATAGAGGTCTGTGCTTTGGGGCCTCTATAATTGCGCAATTATGACACTAACGGTTGCTGAAGAGGTAAAAAACTGCACTCCGAAACCCTATTACTATATTATTGTTGCTTATGTTCTTGATTCAGACTTGTGTAACTACAAGTCTAATAGTAATACCCACCTGTAAGAGATTTTTCAGAACATCAACGCGAAAGCCGGGTAATCAGTGCAAACACCAACAGCTCTGCGTTCATTTCCTATCTCGAGGCCAATTCTGCTGCGTCAACGGTCTGAAAAGTGTATCACAAAGGGCTCTAAGTAAGCGCAATATATAGGGCTATATCTGAGCTTCCATTTGATCTGGGTATTGGGCCCATTTGTTCATGGTAGGCTTCAGAATCTGAAAACAAATGTGGTCTCTTTTGGCCATGGCTTAACCCCTTTAAGGTTTGTTGCCGAGTGATAAGGGGGATGAATGAAATGCTTTTTGATAGTGTGGTTATTTTGACTCATCACTGATTGGATTCATTATCTAATCGATAGAATTTGCTCGCTGAAGAGGACGATACTATAGAGTTTGGCTCGGAGAGTGATACTAACACCAGAAAGAGATTTCCGTAAGTGGGTATAGCTAGACCGTTCATCATATTGAGTTAGGGAAGAAGATGTCTAGAAATCTATCAGATTTGCATTCCAACATTAAAGCGTATCAGAGGTCGCGTCGGATTCACCTTAGACAATCGTTAAAAACATGGTGGGCCGAGTCAAACTCTTTGTACTCCCCATCTTACTTAGCAAACTAGCCATGTGTTTCTACCACTTGCTGGCAGGCAATCATGATGGGATGTCTGTGGTTACTTGTTATTCAGTTCATTGGTAATACCTAATAAAGACCATTTGTAAGCAATAGCCCTTGCTAACGGCGAATGATTGTTATACCCGATTTATCGGTGGCCATGCTGACTCCAAATTATTTTTTCCGATGTTTTGTATTCTCATCAAAAATTCACAAAAGTTGGCTTATATCATGTACAATGAAACTCTATTAACTCGACCTCGGATAACTCGAAAACTTGCTTAACTCAAACCAAGTTTCATGGTCCCTGTCTGGGTAATGACAATTTGCTGGGCATATCTCGAACCTTTAGTCATAACTCAAACTGACAACTACAGTTAGTGCCATCAAACTACCTTTTATGTGGCTGGATTTGTTAACATTCTTCTGTAACAAGCTTAATTTCATTGTTTTCTTCTCACATAAGAAAATCTCGCAAATTTTAGAAAGTTTAACCAGGAAATGGAATACACTAGAGCAAAATGGACTCGCTACAGTGGCCACATGGTTAAAGCAAAGGGAGAGCATAACTCATAACTCTGGTTAAAGCAAAGGGAGAGCATAACCCATAACACAAACTTTTTTGGTGGTCCCTTGCAGTTCAAGTTATCCAAGTTTCACTGTATATCATTGTACATTGAGTGAAATTTAGAACAAATTGCTAAAACAGCAAAAGCAACTTCATTTTCCGCTTAGGTCATCCGTATAGGCCTACATAGTGAGTCAGCAGCTTGACTACCGGATCCATGTTTAGATCGGGACAAAACAGACTGGAAATCATCATATTTTCTCATGCCTTATCAAGCATTTGAGGCAGCAGGTTTTGAGCTGGATCTTCCAAGTAATGAGATCAAGGGTACATTGTGAGACCATGTTTCTCGATTCACTACCTACCCACCTTATCTAGTATAGGGCATACAAAGGACTATCCGGGAAACAAGCCATTGGCCTAGTGATGTTATCCTTTTTACAGACTCTAATCCTATCTTATCCCACCTTATATCACTTTATGTCTGATTTGTTTTTACAGGCATCCTGTAGCTGTGATATTCCATGTTTTGTTTAAAGCTGGAGCTCTTCTGTCATTCCTTCTCTGCAATCTCTTCTCATCGAATTTTGTGCTTAACTTTGTCGTTGTGATGATGTTTGTTGTGATGGACTTCTGGACCACCAAAAATGTATCCGGTAAGTCCTCAATATTAGATTTGAGTTGAGCTGTTCATTATGACTCTCTTGGTCACACCTTTTGTAACAACATGCTCTTTGGTTTCAGGTCGTCTGCTTGTTGGTTTGCGATGGTGGAATCAAATTGATGAAGAAGGCAAAAGCAAATGGATGTTTGAATCAAAGCAGGTAATGATCATATAAGTTTCTCCACCTTTGTGAGCGGACGGCTCTTGTTAACCAAGTACCAAGATCAGCATGGTTGTGCTCACTGTACACGCATGTTGTTTGAAAAACTATTCAATGTATGTTTCTCATGGAGGATGACGCGATCAGTTTTTTGGACACACTTACCCATAACGCATCAAACCTGATCAAACATTCTCTAGGTTCCCATAGCTAATTCGATTTATTGAGTTAGTTATCTTTGGGAGGATAACTCTGTGATCCGAACTACTGTCTATTTGTCCATCTGATATATAACATTGGCTACCTATTCCGCAGGGTGAACAGAGAAAGAGAATAAATGCGGGGGAAAGCACCATATTCTGGGCAGCACTCGTAGTAAACCAGGTCTTCTGGATTATACTGTTTTTTGTGTACATTCTGCACCTTATGTGGCTGGTACGTATAGCAAAGTATTGACACCCACATTGACGTGTAAACCTATAAAAACTAATACAAAGAGTATTTGACAATAGAGTTTGCGGCGTTGCGATTCTGTATACGTAGACGGAAAACTGCACCGAATTGACGTCATTGGCGCCCAAATGCAGACGAGTTACTGTACTATTCGTTCGAAATTGCCTCAAAATTCGGTACGATGATACCTAATACATCTTGCCGCAGCTTGTAGACAATCACTGATGTTATGAACTAATATACCAGACATATTGTTATATTTACACCCATATTGTGCACTGAATCACTTGTAATACTGATCCAAAGTGAGCAAGGTTTTCATTGAGTGAGCGAATGGCTCACCGAGCCAGCCATTATATGTTAGCAGGTGGAATCAATAAAATTCCGGTTCCGTATCGGGGTACGCAACTCCGCAAACTCTCTAATACAAAAACCATTCCAACTGCTCTCAATTCTATATATTGGAATCAGTGACACCGTCTTTGCATACTGTTATCATTATTTTATACAGCCCAAATCATCTGAATCTTATTCAATGCAGTCAGCGATTAAGCTTTTGTGCGCTTTGAGCTACTGCAATCATCTTCTCACACCTGCGGCCTTTGGTAGTATAGAAAACTGTGATATGTGGGAATAGAAGCTGTGTGATCATTTACCACACAGAAAACCATGGAACATTTGCTTCCAACAGGTATTGATAGTAATGGCTAACCTATTGAATGGATCGAATCTCTATGGCTATATTAAATGCAGAATTGGAGCAACCAAATCTATAAAGGATTATGCTAGCAACATGGTCTCCCGGCGCATGTTCTCTTCAGTAAGTTGAGTCATCGCTGACTTTTCAACTCAAAGGATACCATGCTGAATTAAACTAATCATCAATCTTTGTAGTTCACGATCGACAGGCCTGCATGTCTGAACTCAGACCTTTTCGCTTAAAAATTCAGGGCTACTGTATTATATATCTTGGCGCTGGGCAGCTTTTCCTCTACCCTAGTTCACTGCATTCAGTCCCAAGAACGAATAGTTTCCTGATTCCTTACTCAACTACTCCATCACATATGGGTGTGGTTTCTGTGCCTGGTACTATGAGTCAGTCTTTATGGAAAACTTGTCTTTAGGGTGTTTTTGTTTGGTGTTATATTAGGTCATGTCTCATTTTATTATTCTAGGCCATGTCCATGCTGAGTAAAAACTCTAGAGAATCGGAAAGAACATCTGAGAACATTGTCTAAAAGCTCTTCCATCCCAACTGAAATATCATGTTATGGATGTATGACTCCTGTCCCCTTTTGATTTGTTCTTTTGTATCCACATTGCGTATTATCATTAATTAATGTTCTTGAGAAAGAATTTGCGATGCTATACATAACCTATTTATTTTCCATAATACAATGCTTTTAACAAATGCCATCAGCATTTTATAATTATTTTAGCCAGCTCCAAACGCATGAGCCCATAGGTAATCTCAGACTTTGTGGTTTAATCCCGTTTTATTAATATGTTAAACTAGTCCAGACTGTTCTATACGCTGCATCTCAATTGTATACCAAGAAACTGGTGAAGTCTTGCCATCATGATAACATTGTGAAATTTTCTCCGTGCGCGAGTTACACACTGGTCAGGTGACCGCATGATCGAGTTTCCTAATTTTCTTGGTAAGATCGTGCTCATCGCCATATCGGCGTATGATGTTATCTTTCATTATTTCAGCATTTCCTATCATTAATCTCAGTTTCTGCACATTGCTGCACGTTTGAGACTGTCCGATCCTAATTCCATTTAAGATGGACTATTCAGTGGAGTTTTGCCAGATTATTCATGGCTTTCTTCAAGTTGCGCTCTGATTTATGCCAGAAAACCAAATCGCTCACATGTCCGAAGCATTGATATGAATTATATACATCAATGGTCTGACGACGGAACAAGGGTTCCGCGGTCTGACGTTACTGGGGAATACCTTGCGCGAGTCAACCTGTTGTCATTTAAGAGTAGGGCGCTTTCCTACTGAGTATTCGTCAATTCGTGATTAGGACGAGAGTGTAACGGGACAACATTTCGTATAATTCGTAGTTTCCTTTTCGCATCACCAGTCAAAGACTTTACCAGTGCCGTGAGTATAATCTTAGCACCAGTGGCGAGACTATCACCAAGTCTGTCATTGCAAATAGTTGTAGACTTTGCACTGTCTAGACTCAAAATCGCTGACAGAAAGCATGGTGACTGTGACCGAAGTTAAGACATATCCTTTCCAAGACCAGAAACCTGGAACAAGTGGCTTGCGGAAGAAAGTCCATGTATTCCAGCAACAAAACTACACCGAGAACTTCGTGCAAAGTATTTTCGACGCAGTGAGCTGCACCGACCAACTGAAAGGATGCACTCTTGTCGTTGGAGGTGATGGCAGGTTCTTCGGAGATGTTGCCACGAGAATCATTGTGCAGATGGCTGCGGCAAATGGGGTAATGATGATTGCCTATCACTCGGTTTCTATCATTCTACAATCATGACCACGAACACGCTAACTCTCTTCTCATTCAGTCACGCAAATGCATAGTCAAACCAGCATGAAATGGCAGGACACGTTAGGTATTGTCATATGTGTCAACAGGAATATGCTTTTGGTTGATTAGGTCGATGTTTTATTTTAACCAATTTGATAACTAACTACTGTTTTACTGTAGAGTAAGTCAAGTGCTGTGCTTTGGCAATGATTACCACAACAAACTATGTTCTAGGTTGCCAAGCTGCTTGTTGGTCAGAATGGTATCCTCTCCACACCAGCCCTCTCCTGTATAGTCAGAAAATATAAAGCTCTAGGAGGTATTGTTCTGACAGCAAGCCACAACCCTGGTGGCCCAACAGAAGACTTTGGCATAAAGTACAATGCGGCGAATGGAGGTAAACATCTATGGCTTGCATTCTTTTTTCCCCTATACGACACTGCTAGAAGACACGCACGCAGTTCAATTCACATCTGGGTACTGCGATACTAGTTAGACTGGAGGGTTTTGAGATTATTATGTTGATTTCTGAAACACACCGAAGCTGAAATACTTCACCTCAGGAGATGTCATCGTTTCCAGGTCCTGCAATGTCTAGCCTGACCGATAAAATGTTCAACATCAGCAAGAAGCTAACTGCTTATCACATATGCAAAGATCTTCAAGTAGACATAGGACAGTGTGGCATCCAGGAGTATGAGGCTCCCTCTGGAAAGTTTACTGTTGAGGTAAGATCAAAGAGGTGAACATCCCTAAGTACTGACAGAAGTGTCTATAAGCGCACTTTTCATCATATAGTCTGGCACTAAATCATGGTAGCTTATGTTACTTACTGTATTATGTAGGTGATCGATAGTGTAAAGGACTACTCTGAATACATGCAAGAAATCTTTGACTTCCCAGCGATTAAGTCTTTTATAAAAGAGAAGAGCTTCACTGTGTTGATCACTGCACTTAATGGAGGTGAGAATGATGATGTCGCCGGTGACAGGAGCATATGGTGCAGACTGATTCCCCTATGGAGTGGAACAGAGTAAATAATCTATGATGCTTTGACTGGTTTATCATGATTCTACATACTCTGATTGGCCATGTACAACTGTACTGAGTTTTTGTCATTCAAGTCATTCCTCACCGAGTCAGTTGTTCAGTTGGTATGCGACTGTTGGTCAGTGACTTGCATATACTTAGTTATTGTAAATAGGTCGACTGTTGGTCTGTGACTTGCATGTTTCTGTGGCAAGGCTCTGTCTGCGTAAAGGAATAGATTTAGCAAATGTAAAATTGACATAACTGAATAATAATAAGGCTTGCATGTAACATACAAGAACCGGAAGACCTTTTTTATGTCAAAACAATAACCTGTCCCGGTCAGTGTAGATTTTGGCACTAAAGTACCCTCAGTATTGTTTATCCTGTTTTTGTTTGGCAGTTATGGGGCCTTATGTGAGGGAGGTGATGTGTACGCAGCTCGGGGTACCGGAGTCAGCTGCTGTGCAGTGCTCACCACTGCCTGATTTTGGAGGACTCCACCCTGACCCAAACCTCACCTACGCCGCCTCCCTCGTGGATGCCATGAAAAGTGGCGTATATGATTTTGGAGCAGCTTTCGATGGGGACGGGGTAAGTTCATTGTACTTTCTACGCGAGAGTCCCTAAATTTGATTTTTATGACCGCTCTACCTTGTAAAGCTCATCAGTCTGAAGGCTCTTCTGGATTGATAGAAGCTAGGAATTCTGGCTATTATAGGCAAGAATTCTGCCTGTTGAGCTCTAAGGTGTCTTGGATCACATTTGAATGAAAGTCTACTCGGTTAAAAGCTAGCTCCTCTGGTTGATTTCTGACTAAAGGTCCCTTAAAATAAGCAGTTGTTGTCGGTACTGTCCAGGGTTTCGGAAATTGCAAGCTCACCAACTACTTCTCCATATCTGAAATAAGCTGGCACAGATTAGTACAAACCAATGTGTGCTGATTGAGGCTCTCGTCTTATTGGAGATGAGACTGGTCCAAGTCATTCATTATAGGAGGTTACTCTAGAGAGTCTTTCTTTTACCAAACTTTTGTTTTTGAGTGGAAAGCTTCTTTTAAAAAACTATGTCCATGCTTTTCATCAATGCACCATAACACTGCTAGTTTTAACCACTTACAAACAGGAAAGATATACAGGACCCAAAACAGTGTTGGAACAGATTTTCGGCAGGTTCCAATACTATCGGGTGTCAAATATATTAAAACTCACTATCATGCTGTCTTATCAAACAAACGGAATTTGGTGAGAGTGACAATGTATATGTAGGTTACCCTCTGGTTTAATTTTGTAGGATAGAAACATGATACTGGGTAAAGGTGCATTCTTTGTCAGCCCTTCGGACTCCTTAGCTATTCTGGCTGATTACTTGGATTGCATTCCATATTTTAAGAAGTCCGGTGTCAAAGGATATGCTCGGAGTATGCCCACTGCAGCCGCCCTCGATAGGTATGGTAGTATAAAAGTGCTATCAGACTTGCTGATCTCCTGATTTAAGACTGAATGATCATTGATTATCAGGATTCAGACTACCTCGATTTTTCCTTTTCAGATTCAGTCACAGAGTTGTCTTCTCATTTGTTGCCCAGTCGATGAGTTATCAGCTCTAGCGAACTAATCATTGCAGTGGAAATAAAAAGTGCCGGTTGCGCAATTCAACAAGTCTGCAATATTACAGTTTATAGCCAGTGCACTATATACCGCCATATTGGACCAACCTGGGATTGCTAGCAAAGGTATTTGTTGTAAAGAGTAAATCCCCGCATCTTTTAATAGAGTCGCTGCAGCCAAGGGCTTGCCCATGTTTGAGGTACCAACTGGATGGAAGTTCTTTGGCAATCTCATGGATGCTGATCAATTGTCCCTGTGCGGAGAAGAAAGCTTTGGCACGGGTTCCGATCACATCAGGTAAATAGCATTTTTCGTCTCAATACACAACCAGGCTATGGGCGTTTTGGCTGTTTGAGCATCTGCCCATTTTTCTCTCTGGACTATTGCCAATACGCCCACACTCTGATGATTGCGAAATGAAGCCCAAATGATAATGAAATGATACAATAGTGAAATGATAATTTAATCTCCACGTGTCATTTGCATAAAGGGCCTGCCAAAAGATGGCAAATCTGCGACTTTGTGATATGCTAATCGCTGATCGCAATAATTTCGCAATTCGAGTTCCTAGCCTCTAGATTGCGTTGCCATTTCCCACCGCCACATGACCGCCGTCAATGAGACAGTGTAGTTGGTGCTGTACCTGGGTTTTATTTCCGGACAAAATGTTGTTAAAAAATTATGTGTGTATGCTCGTAGTCAGGCTCAACTAACCCCTAGTTGCAGGTAAGTTCGGCCGTATTTCATTTTCTAATCGCTCTGATGTTCTGGTTCTCATGTATTGCCATTGTTTCTTGCTCTGTGACGATGACTGCTCCCAAACTGGCTCCAATAAGGTTTCAGGTCAGACGTAGTAGGCCATTCTGATTTTATACATTATAGCCTTCGGAATCCCACGGGTTATAGAAATTATTAAGCCACTCAGCGCGGGCCTTTGCGAACTGCCAGTTTCGCACGAAACAGCTATCGGAAATTCGCAAAGCTGTTTCTTCGCGTAACATTATTCTTTTTTTTGAGAATTCCC
>Ga0224501_10002311_pt1 | contig 14938 bp, 12 predicted proteins | sample SF_Oct11_sed_USG_4_FD_169105 | JGI IMG/M metagenome (GOLD analysis project Ga0224501, IMG submission 169105) | Sediment microbial communities from San Francisco Bay, California, United States - SF_Oct11_sed_USGS_8_1 | ecosystem: Environmental > Aquatic > Marine > Sediment | place: USA...
AGAGGTTTTCAACCTTCTTGGATCAAGGCATCTTTTCATCAATGGGTCTATGATTGCTGATAGGAGTAAGTAGTCGTTTGTTTTTACCTGTTCGGCCGAAACGACAGTCGAGAGTTGGTGAAATCAAAGGTTTGACCCAGCTCATCGTGATGGCTGACTTGATAGGTGAGAGCCGCTCCTACCGGCACAAAGTCCAATGGCCGCGTGGTGTTGAATGCTGTGAGACAATTCAATTGGACGTAACGGACGGGTTTTATCTACAAGCAATGTCACGGATGAATGCGAGTCATTACAGGCAACCGGGCACCCTATTAGCGCATGCTCATCTACATTCAACCCGGTACAGTGATGGGAAAAAATGGTATCTCTGGTCTTCAATACACAGAGATGGACCTAAGTAGTAAATATTTGCCCGCCAACAGCTCTGTGTTTTGTTTGATGACATCAGCATGCATGGCTGATTGTAACTACAAGCTGCTAGACAAACTCAGTGTGAATGACATCATTGCATCAGGCGTTGCAATGTATGCAGGTAGACCAGTATAGGGTTACATCTAGGTTCCAATTATAACCAATAATTGTCACAATGCCAGTGGCAAGCGGTATAAAAGGAAGGGGTGCACGGACTTAGGACATCGCAATTCTACACCGGAGACACATCAAGTGACTGCAACTATCCACAAGTGACTGCAACTATCCACAAGTGGTAAATTAATTTCTTTATTCTATATAAAAATCTAATTGTTCGATTCGATTTTGACAGTGGAAAAAAATCACGGCTAAATTGTAAATTGTTTGTTGGAGGAAGTTCAACCTCATTAGGAAGATGTTTGCGGCCTCCACTAGAGGCCAAAGTAGGTTACAAGTACCTTCGGCCGTTCACCTACATACTTTAGCGATATAGATGTTTTGTCAGTTTGTGATAAAATAGTTCAAGGCACCGGTAAAAATAACTACATTCACCTACCCACTCCCTTGTATAGCTGCCAAAAGCATGGACACGAGGATGGTCACATGAACTCTTACCGTGTGTGTTCCACACTGACCACTACGGGGTCAAATTTACCATGTGGGGGTATAAAAGCTTAGATCTTTTGTAACTCGGGACATTGGTTTATTTGTAGCTTAATCATGATGTTCATCTATTCGCTGACTTGGCTGTTTGTGGCACTGAGCGTGGGCGAGTGTACCTGCTGTAACAACGCCTTTCCGCACTGCCCACAGCCCAATAAAGGCCTGGCCCTAATAACGTTCAACACTACACTGAATCAACGAGCTTTCATGATCCCTGGCGAAAACTTCTATGAAAATGTGAGTATTGTTTTAAAATATAAATTAAACTTAATTATTTAACAACAAAAATTCTGCATTTCTTCATTTTGCAAGTGAAAGTTTATTTAAGGGGTTCAGCCATGACCACAAGTGTCATTTAGGGCAAAGCATTTTATTATAACTTCAGTTTTCTCTGAAATTACGTTCAATTTCAAGTTCTACTCGATGACATGAGGAAGTAAAGATCATTAGGTTACTCTGTTTTAGTAATGAGATCTCATTTTCTTTCTATTTGGTCCATTCGGGCCGTAGTTATTCGAGTGACCAATATTCGCTTTTTGGAAATAGACCACTCACTATCGCTGCAATGAATGCCGCGGTGCCTCCCTTTACGAATGGGGAACACAACTCCGAACACAACATCCAAAATATGTTTTTATAGATTCTGGGTTATAATGAAAGTCTTATGAAAGAGTTTAAGACTGAAGCACTGCAATATCTCACAGATACGTTCGGTCTGGTCAACCCGGAGAAAAACAGCAGCTTCATAACCTGGTTATACCAAACCAACCCTGCAGCAGGTATGTCTACTTAAGTGAGCCAGGTCTATCAAAAGGTTTTACTTTGAGGAGCTTACCTTCCAAACGGTAACTCAATATCACTAAAAACTATTGATGAAATAGGGTTTGTAATCTACAGACGTTTATCCATAGAAAAAAACATGACCAATTCGAGGGACACTCAATTCAAGAGTATTTAACGACATATACATTCGGTGTCCTCGATCGTATTTAATTCGCTTTATATATATTTCAGATATGAGATGTGTGGTTTTGAGTGGTGAGACGTATTTGCCACAGAATGGCTTCACTGTTCTCGATGGAGGCTGGATGGTCATAGTCAATGCCTCACAAGGTATTGTGGCTTTAATTTGGTTTAAACTGCTCTAGCTGAGAGACCAATATTACACTGTGACCATTGGTGAGCGCCGTGTAAGTGTGCTATACAGAGTTAGGTTCTTTTAATAGCCCCTCCCCCCCCCCATCAGGTAGAATTTACAAATGACCATTGTTTGGAAACCCTGGTTATACCCGTATGGCCCAGACCTGCTCAATTTTTCAGGCATTACTCTGGGAGGAGCGTACAGCGGCATGCATGTAAACTATGGCACCACATTCTCCGTGTCTCACTGGCTGATTCAACGCGTCGACTCGGTGGGCACACCACGCCCATCACTGCTATGGAAGGTACGGAGCACAGCACCAGGTATCACCGCATTCAGCGGTGTCACCACCATCTCACATGGCGAGCTGAGTGTGAGCTCCAACGAGTGGGGAACGGGAACCTCTCTGCACATGACGAAATACTCATACAGAGGAAATGATGAGGCGCATGCCCTCTTGAGAAATACCATCACGTTCTGAGTGTCACTAGCAAATGCGGCGAGCTGAACTTTTATCTACTCATTCCATTTTTATAAAAGAAAGCGTTTTACCTATTTATCTATTGTATCTTCAGTTTTTATCCACAGTATTTTTTTAAAAAGAAATTTTTAAGGACACATCGGTTAACTTGTAGTCCGCTTTTCCCCCAAATACAACTGTACTATAGAACATCCCACTATTATGCTTGTGCCATCCATGAACAGACACAAGGAAAACAATTCAGTCTATCATCATGAATCCATACACCAAAGGCACCATCAATCCTTCCAGTGCAAAACAGCCCACAGCAATTCAAAGACATTGGCATCTACTATTCTTAACTGCAGAACTGCTCTAAATAAACAGCAGTTGGGTAATTGAGGTTTTTTTTTGACACACCAATCAGCCGTGGAACATTACCTTGACCAAGATTATTGCAGTCTGGTTTGCGCCGAAAGCTTCAGTAGCAGTGATCAAAATGGCCACCGTTCCCGTCTGACTGCCACTAGATATCTCACCTGTGAAAAACAGAAACAATCTCCTACACATGGGTATCAAACAGCAACTATAACATTTCTTATAGGGGTGAGCCAACAATTTTATCATTCTCAAAGCGTTAAACTCTTTGAATGACATGCTTTGGCTTGAGCTTAGTAATTCAATAACCGGTGTACGGGTATCAGGTGTCCTAATTATTCAGAGGTTATCAACACACTTTGCGTGTTTGCGGACACCATATTGTATGATGCTAACTTGCTACAACATCCGTCCCTTAACGCATAACATACAACCAAAACAACACGACGCAAGCTTCTATGTTTTCTGGAATGGATCCCAAATAAAGATTTATGTTATCATAAACCAAAGCTGGTGCATGAAAAACAAAATGAAATGAAAAACATCAACTGTCAACCATTAGTCTCAATATCAGCAGTCAAGAACTTTGCCTACCCTGATCTGAGACGGTGAGCAGGGTAGAATCAGCCGCATCCTTCAGTTTATAACTCATCCTGGCTGTGCTATCTCGGTTTGTTTTCAATCGGGCTTCTGTGTTGGGAGTTATAAGCACCTGGCCATGACATGACATTGGCGATAGAAGATTCAACGCATTGAAAACCTGTAAAAATATATCCTCAGTGTCCCCTGTTCAATATTACCATACAGAAAGACTACTCCAACTGCGTTGTCATTGAAAACACAGACATATCAAACTACTGCGGTGTGCAAACGGCTGTCAAAGCCTCTTTGTTACCTACATACAAACAACTGCTGTTTAGGTTGGTTGGGGAAGACCCGTTACTTCCAGAAAATAAACAGACTTACTGCGGCCAGGATGAGAAACGAGACCGGGTGATGAGCACTTTATGAACCCATTCCAAGAAAACACTGCTGGTAGATATACCTGTATGTGTGCCTCATCAGTTAGAACCTTGTTGTCCAGTAACTGCTGAGCGCGGCCAGAACCTTTTTGGGTGACTTTGACTTGCAGTTTTACGGTCACATGGCCCTCTCGATGCGAGTGTAGCTGTTGCGAGAATCGAGATTCAGATGGGAGCTCTATGTCGCTTTGATAGTAGACAGATCGAAGACTAGCCACCTCGCTGTAATGGGCAGACAGAACATGACAACCTGTGAGCCATCATAAATAAATTAGTAAAATATCACAACGCCGAAAAACTTCAGCATCTGCATAGTCAACCATGGTTTGGATGGAAACATACAGTTAAAATAACCAGAGTGGCTGGTTCCCGGATTGAGAATTATGTGCTTACAAACGTAAGTTCACTTGGTAAATGTGAGACCGCTGTGTCTATGGATGCGACCTTAACCAGATGAGTCCGCACCTGTTGGTAATGGTCCATGTATAAGCCAATGGAGGAAAGACGTTGGCAAATGAGAATGGGGTCTCATTCTCATTAACTCCCATAGCGTACAGAGGCATGCTACTGTCAGTCTGCAGTCTGGTGAGGGGAGCCAACAGGCGAATTCCCATCAGTTTCACCACATGGACCTACCAAGAAAACAAGTCATGCGACACGTGCATAAAGATTATAAATTTGAATTGGGCAGAGAACTGCGGGAGAACCATCAACCATACATTGTATGGGATCTATGTCGCTTAATCGATCGAATGCCAACAGTTCCGCCGCGCCGACAAGCTTAGGAGGTTCGTTAAATGGGATGATAGTGAAACAATACAAAAGCCAGTGACTAGAATCTAAATAAAAATGTTTTTCAGTGCAGAGTATGATCACAATTACCTCCCCAGTATCCTGTGAATAAACAATTCTCTCTCCGGTCTCCAAATCGATGCCGACAGCCTGAGCCGTCACCGTGGCTTCACCAATCGCACCCGCCTCAACCAGTCCGCTTCCCGTCACCGCCGCTACAGAATCATCTCTGGTCCTGAGAGTCCACTCTATGGCCGATTGGGGCTGCGGGCCGCCAACTGCCTGCAGCTGTATGACGGCCCCTACCAGTAAAGTAACATTCCTCGGCTCGAGTCTGAGTGGAGGAAAGACCTAAAACCGAAAATGTGTGAACTCACATTGGCGATGTGAGGCTTAGAGAACCAGGCCATTGGTAAAAGTGGCTAGCTACGCGACCACAAAGTTGGTAATGAATTATATTCAATTCTACAAGACTTAACCATAGATGCATAATATGTTTGTACGTCTATGGGGTAAGCTGACTAGTACCTGAATATCCTCGGCGTTACTGATGACCACAGAATTAACCTGAGCTTGGGCTGTGAAGCTTAGACGAGCAGTACCCAGCTCCACTCCTCTTACAGCAAACATGGCTGTATGCGGGTCAGTGGACTCGATGCGTGTAACACGAACATATGATCGCGAGCGAGCATCCATCTTGGGCACCAATCCCATCAGCTCAAAGTGCTCAGCGAGCAGGAAATTACTGGAACGGTCCTGCACCTTTACTGCTGCCAGCAGCTCATCGCCTATTTGAACCTGAAGCATCAGATAACAACACTCAGCATGATGGCTAACAGACATTTTGTTGAGTCCCCAACAACTATTTAAAAGGTGCAAGATTACTTCACTCAATGACGCACAGCACCATCCAATCCTTCGGAATTGTTCCATGGGAATCAAATCCATCAGCCACTTGGTAAATAACAGGCCTCTTAAATAAGTGAATGCTACCTGATGTCGATTGTATTACCAACAGAATTTAGAACAGATGACCGCCAATCCTTCAAGTAATTACTTCAGCCCAATTGGTAACATTCTGAGCAACGGTGCGAATAATGTGATGCGCTGACCCCTACCTTGTCTCGGACTTGTAAATGAACACTATGCACGCCCGCCAGGTGTACAGTAGCGACCGCTCGGCTGTCGGAAGTTAGGCAGAGGTCATGAACGCTGACAAGAAGGTCACCGTCCTTGTTGGGTGAGATCTCAATCTCACGCAACTGCTCCTTATACAGCACCCGGGCGAGGTCAGCCGGGGTGTGTTCCTCCAAAAAATATCCAGATCCTACAAAGTGGGTATATTTTAAACGTGACAACAATATGCATCCCTGGAATACCAACTCTAATGGGCAAACCGAGGATCGCCCTAAAGCCAACAGCCCCTCTAAATCCGCACTGAGCATATTCCCAGAATGAACAGTCTGGTAGATCTGTGTTAGCTAACAAAATTTAAATTGAGGTTTTAAACATACACCGAGAATTTCTTTTACTTTTAAAACAAACCAGCAGTCAAACTCAGGCATGCATTGCAATCCTGGGTAGATTCGCTATTCAAACGAATTTGTGTTTTTGCACAAGATTTCCAGTAGCATTCCCATAACAAGAGAAAAAGATCAGCCAATTGAATAGAACCAAATAAATATGATTTAAACCAGCTCAGTTCACCTCCTTTGACATTGAGATTCAGTTTGTTGTTTGGATGATTAAATATGGTGGTTTCCATGGGCGATATCTGAGCGTCATACACCAGATGTAGAACGAGGTCGTTTGTAAGCTTCCAGTTTACTGTGAGGGATACAGTAAGCTGTCCGGGTTTTCCTTCAGGCACCAGTAGCTGATACCCTGAAACACAGAAAAGCTTCCATCAAAAGTTGATGATTTGAAAAAAGCAAGAAAAGGACTTGGTCTGAAATTCTATTCTAATTTGATCAGGAATATTAAGCAAGGTAGTCTAACAGTTAAATGCACCATCTTACGCAGCAAACAGTGGAAAAATATGTGTATCCTAAACTGGGTTGAATAAGACTCGCCAAGTATGAAGCAGATGATAAATTTAGAAGGAATTCTGAAAACGCCAAAATAAGGAAAAAAATTACACAAAAATTCAAAAGTACGATTTACCTGACCTGAGCATGATGGCTTGCCCAAATTTTCCCCGCCAGCCGGTGGTCATTCAAACAAATTTTAGTGTTGCAATTAACAAAACAACTGCTCACTTATTTACGCTGGGGTCAACAGGTTAGTTTGGGCGTGCAACAACTCAAGTTATCGTGCCAAATGTGTGACCCATCCACAAACAACCTATCTTTAACAAAGAATGCCAATGAGTGAAACTGCAAACCCTGAGAAGAAAATTAACACGAAAGCATAAGAGTGCGTTTGTCTCGCCGTTAGTTTTTCCCCACAGATTGAATTGGACAAAGAAGTGGCATAACACTTACACGATATCTGCTGAGCTCCATTATCCATGGCCTTCAGCGTTGGCGTTAATGTTTCTTCGTTACCAAAGTGAGCTAACTTTCGATCGGAGATGTGCCAATCAAAGTGAAGAGAACTGACATTGTCGAAAGGTCTACCTTCATCATCTGACACAATCACCTATATACGGTGAAACTCCGGTAACTCGCGCGCCGCATCAAATTACCTTTTCTGTGGCTGGATGTATTTACATTCTTGTGTAACAAGCTTAACTTCATTGTTTTCTTTTCACATGAAGAAAAATCTCACAAATTTTAGAAAGTTAAGCCAGGAAATGTACTACATTAGAGCATAATGGACTCGCTACGGTGGCCGCATGGCTAAAGCAAAGGGAGAGCATAGCTCATACTTTTCATAACTCAAACTTCTTTTGGTGGTCCCCTACAATTCGAGTTGTCCATGCTTCACTGTAGATATATAATGGTCAAGATAGGGGTTGTCTTACTTTCCTCAACAGTACGTGCGCCATTATGCTTTCACATATGTGTCACCTCCCAACACATAATATACAGAGATAAATTCTGTGATATCCGGTTGAAATCCGGCAGGCTGGCGTGAATGACAGGCTTGTTTTGATAAAGTTTGGTACACCATATTATGGGCTTATATTTACCAGAAGTCGCAGATCATTGTAGCAGTGCACAGGTACCGGTTGACCAGACTCAGCGGTAACAGGACAGGCTGGTAGACCAATAGGTGAGGCTATCATGGGATGAAGCTGTAATCCAGCAGGTTCCTTACAGTAGACTCTGAGCGAAACAGGAGAATTGGTGATTCCTCATACATGCGGGAGCTGACGCTGCCAAATTATCTGAGTTATAATAATATCACAACCCTGGGATGTATTCATTGAGACAAACGGCCGCACATTTTCCAAGATAGGATCGCTAACAATTTTCCTTTTACTAAGGAGCTTGACCATACTATTTAACAGACCTCCTAAGCTTAAGGCTTATTGAAGCATTAGGAACTAGAAATGATGAGCTCATTCTCACAGTGGGCGTTCAGCATGACTAAGACTTGAACTCAGGAGCTTTCGATCTGGGGCCAAGCAGTCTAGCCAGTGAGCTGTCTTGCTCTCTTCTACATAGTGACTGAACCTTACGAGACGTTCCCTGATAGCGACCAATCAACATTAAATTTTCTGACACGATTTACCTGACATTTGCCGATCGTTTAGCGGGGAACCTGTTTGTGGTGGTTACACCATTACCCACTGTAATGGTCAGTGTCTGTTCACCGAGCTCCGCGCATGATACACTCAATCTGTGCTTGCCCATACTCGCCTTCTGCATCAACAACTCGACGACCTTGCTATCCTCAACTCGCGCTAAAGTGCAAGATGGGCTGAAGTTAAACTGAGGTCAGGTAGATCGCGGGCGCGGTCTGGTCAACATTCCAGCAGTAGGCGTATAGGTGCATTCTGGCTATGTATTGATGACGCAACCCAACACAAAGTCTTCAGTTTCCCAGAACATGCTGTGACATCATAATCATAGTGATGGCATAAACAATGTCAGACACAAAAAGTCAAAGTCATTAACAGTGATGTTTATAACAGAGTACTCTAAACAGTCATAAGGAGATACCTTTTTCAAAGTACTGTGAAGAGTCCACCACCCAAGGTGCTGGGCCGCCGTGGAATAGCATTTCTCGGGATGAGCCGAGTGCAAGAACTGTGTATTCCGCAGGGTCAACAGGCTACAAAACATTTTACTAGTCAAGTCTCCTGAAATACTTCACTTGGGGAGATATCACATCAGCAGAGATTGACAGGGTGATTATGCAGGAGCTTCACATTTGACATTAGAAAACTGTCCCGTAGACTTCTCTCATTCTCAGATATGGAACGAGACTAAGACCAATGATAAATACACAGCAAGGGTATGCAACCCTCTGTATGTGGGCCAAACCCATCCCTAATCCATCCTAGTTGGCCCACTAAAATAAGGGCAATGATAAATTAGAATCAGGTCTGAAACAAGCAAAATATGACCCTTTAGTTTCAGTTTCAGCACAGAGGGGCTATCGGCTTCATGTAAAGGTCTGGTAGAGCACAACTCCGAACACATTGTGAACAAATCTGCCGATAATAAGACACATTGAAAAATTACAATATTACTAAGGTTTGAGATTACAGGCAAACAACAGCATATCGGATTGCAAGTCCAAGTTATAGACTTTGAAATCTAGTAAATAAGTATAATAACCTAACATACCATTCCTCATAACTTACCCTACACACACCTACATCTATACACCTACCCGGAGAGGATCAAAAGCGGCGACAATAATCTTTGCCTTCATCTTCACACCACCTTTATTATAACTGGCCTTCACCTCCACATGGCCGGCCCTTTTGGCCTGCAGTCTAATGGTTGTGCATGCCTGCTCATCACCTATTGGTAACTCGGCATGAGAGTCATGCACAAACACATCATTCTCCAGAGAAAAGGCAAGCTGAAGCTGACGACAATCCGTAAAGGCAACCGAGGCTGAAACAAAGAGTATCCATCTTATATTCACTAACACAGGGACGTGGCTTGATTCATCCACAATCATTGTAGCTTCAAACCCTTATTCACCCCAAGGTTGAACTCAATACACATGTGACTAATCCTGCCGCGTCAGAGATCTAGCCAATAGCATGGGAGAATTCTTGTCCCAACGAATAAACAGGCATTATCTAGTTCTAATTTATTAAGATGGGAGAATGAACAAATACAAAAACAAACCTCCGTGCACATTGCCATATATGGCAAGGGGCAGATCAAGAGGTGATCCCACCTCCACTTCCACATACTTTTCCCGAAACTCCATGCGCTCTGGTGGCAACACAAACACCTACAAGCGGTGAGCAGGCACATTGGTGCGCTATAGTGTGACAATAAGGTATGTGATGACCAATCTGCATGAACGGTTTTTTGTTTTGTCTGGGAGTTCAGAGTTCAAACAAGATCAGGGAAGAATCAGTGGGTTAGTCGGTAGCGCATTCGGAGTTGGACCAGGTGACCTGGTTACGATCCCAAGTCTGTCGGCCACTTTGTGCATTCTCCCTCATTAGATCCGGATCGTGACATCAGACTAAAAGAGACTCGCATAGAGTGTACCAATCCTACGGGGCAACTCGTGTACCATCCTGAAAACAAGCCATTGGCTTAGTGATACCATTTATGTAAAACAAGATGATCTTATCTTATCTTACCATGGCCTTACTTGGTTATTCCATGAGTTTTGAAGAGATGGTAACATACCTCAGCCAAAGCCTGATGAGCCGAGTTCTTTACATCAGAAGCAGTAATGGTCGTCATTCCCAGCTTGTTCTCGGTAGTCAATTGTCCTTTAGCATTAATCACGGCAATGCTGGTGTCATTTGCCTGCCAACTGTAATCACCACTGCCACCTTCCGCCTAAACAACAAAGATGGTATATTAGGGCTTTCCCCAGATTTTTTTCCTCCGTTCATATGCCATGTAACCATTCCTTGTGACGGGTGATAGGCTTTGCTCTATGGTAAACGGGAAGACTTTATTGGCACTCGGGCGAGAATTGAAGACAAGACGCTTTTCTCTGTAACAACCATTGAATTTTCTGGGATCCGAATCAACAATTTACTGAAAACGGAGTAATGTATTCCAGCTACCAACCCTTTCTGTCAAAAAAACGCTCACCAGAACATTACAACAGGTTTAACAGTCCCTCTCACCTTAATTTGGGATTTGAAGATCATCTCTTGATCAGGAGTCCATGGGAAAATAAGCCGTTCTGGTATAACGCGTAGAGGATCATATATATCTAGGGGCTGTATGCCTCGAATGCCAGTTATCTTATAAGGCGTTCCGTCCTACAAAATATCGAATAGGCCAGGTAGGATATTAGGTTAGAAGGTTCAACCGATTAACCGAATTTACAAAATAAACTAATGCGTAATAAAAGGACAATATATAGAAAACTAATGACTATAGTAATACATGATAAATAAAGACTATAGAAGGCAGGAGGGCAAGAAGGCAAGATCAGGCACATCAGGGGATCTGGCGCTAAAATCTCACCTTCGATCTGCATGAACTAGGTTAACACGTATCTGAAAAAAATTTACCTTCAAACAACAGGAGATAATGACTCACCTTTTTGATGACGGAATTTAAAGCTGCGTTGATCTCTGTTTTTCCTTTCTGTATGGCAGTCACAACATGATGGGTACCATTTTCAGTCGATTGGTGTACATCAAAATGCTTCATCACAAACTCCGTAAGCATGCGTACATTCTACAATCAGTTATGGGGTGAAGAAAATTAAATGCCTGAAAACAACTCAGTATTCTGGGTTCACATTTTTCTCGAATCAGCACACACCAGTCACCTGAACCAAAAGACAAGTATTCCGTGTGACGTTGCAGGGATACAACCCTGTTAGCTGGAAAGAGACAACATTAAGAGTCTGTCACAGACAGGCTTCTCACAAATAACCGCATCAAATATGGGTTTTCTTGGCAAGTGCTAACTTTCTGTATTTCAGGGTGATCATACTACCAGTTTGCCCTTGCACATACTAGGAAAGCCGGGGCCGCAATGAGCTTGCGGGGAAGATATAAAACTTACCCGACTCAGGTGCATCTTGTGGCTGTCCTGATCATAAAGTTCAATGGTGATCTCGTATTTGCGTCCACTTTCCAGCACCCACTTGCGACCTGGCATCACTGTGAAGCCTATATAGGCAGGCAGAACCACATGGACAGTCGCGGTTGGTTGATGAATAGCATTTAGAAGAGTTGGGGGCATGTCTATTATTTAGTTAAGAAATAAACCTAGAAGCTAAAAGAAGCCCACGCACCGATCAAACTATACTTTTATCATCGCATATATATTCTAATAATGTAGATAATAATAACAAAAAATGCACTTGGCTATCAGACAGTCAACTTCTGTTCTCGCCCAGAGAGAGTTACTCTACTCCGAACACTGGAACACGCCTCCATGTGACTGAATTACTGCGTATAAATCACAGAAGGATACTTTTATCGCGGAGTACCACATTGGTGCTCCCGAGTGCCTCTCCACTCACAGTAGATAAGGCTCTGTTAAGAGTACACACAGTGTCATTCTCCACCATGAGGTGATACTGGTCAGATGGCAGGGAAATTTCTGAAACACAAATAATATACACCGTAGGTTAATTCGACTCCAGGTGCGGCCACCATATGGCAAGCATTCAGACCTACAGCTAAGCTACAGCATCATCTATACGGCAGTAACGGTTTCTCAATCGCTGCATGAAGGCTCCTCCAATGGATTCTATTTACTTCAACCTTTATTTACCAAATGTTGTGCTGTTGCTCATTTTGGGTCTTTCAGACTTTATTTTGCCAATGCCTAACAAACTCTAGCAACCGGACATTCTAGGTACTCCCCGGTGGTGTTTTGATGCTATGCCCAGGTTTCCATTGAGTAAGATAATAGTCATAATTGGGAGGGTGAAAAAATGATTTACTGAAAACATACCAGAGCGAACGCCTTGCTTGATGAGGTCTGCCCTGTATTGTAGCTCAGAGTTTAGAAGGATATAGGCATCTGGTGGAGAAAGCATCACATTGGCGATGACTATCAGACGCACCAAGTCGGGTTTAACATCCTATAATGAGAACAGTGATGCCAGAACAGAACTATGAAAAAGGAACACACGTGGTGATATTAAGAGTTGCGTTCCCCTGATGATTTTCTGAAAGGAAACACAACTCCAAGTTTTTTTAATGCAATGCAGTATTTTGGATCTTTACATTTGTTGGGAGCATTGTGATGATCAGCGAGAGCGAATTAGCAAAGTAATGGTGATTTAAAGCAGTTTACTGATTTGCTTTATCAATAAAAGTAATCAACAGTAACATAATTTGAGATTTGTGCAAATCCGTCGCTTCGCCTAGGCGAAGCATGCATGTTCGACGTACTAGTCAATTTGGAAGCAAATCACTGAGACAGGTAAACATGTAATATGTACGGCTAGTTTGACACCTCATTTTATTCTCACAATACTTTGCTGAAACCACTCATCTATATCATATTACATAATATTAATCCATGTTCGGCGTGGATGAAAACTGGCCTTGAAGTTGCGCTCTCATTCAGGAAATCGGCCAATAGTGGATAATTTTGAATAGTGCACACGAACAAGAAAATTTAATACCTGAATATTAGTCGTTCGCGTCAACTAAGTGTCAGTTCAAAGGTATCTCACTTGCCAACCCAGGGATATTTTTACCAATGATTTAAAACTGTCAAAACGTTTTTTTCATCCGCTATTTTGCAATATACACGTACAAAGCTTCCAAATCGAGCCACTCTATTCACCAAATGCCTAATGACCTATACCTTATATGCCGAATCTCTGAGCTTAGCCTGCACTTTAGCAGTTCCAGTTTTGACGCCTTCCACAAGAATAGTATCTCCCTGCAGGCCTTTCTTTTCCAGCACTTCGATGTGAGGGGGAGTATCATAACTCGAATCACCAAACGTTGAGATTCTGTAAACAGCAAACAATGCCTAAATAAATATACATAGATATAGCAAATCAGTGACAGGGTCCTAAACAGTAGCTAATTGGCTATAAACAGCTAATTCATGTCATAGAAGATGAGCATGGTGGTTAGAATACACAATTAGGGAGCAGTGAGTCGTGAATCCCAGAAAATTCAATGGTGGTGGCGGCAGGAAGGGCATCGGACCTTAATTCGCTCCCTAGCTCCAACAAAGTCTCCCTGGTTAACAGGGAGACTTTGTTGGAGCTAAGTTGGGATCAATAATAGAGTATAAATGGAGGCAGCATCAAAAACAACATAGACACATGCGATTGCGACAAGGTACGTAGATATCAAGTATTCGTCTGATTACCACTGCTATACCACCATACCACTGCTCACCTAACTAACCAATTCTTTTCCTAATCAGAGTCCTTTAACTTGATGGTTACTAAAAACTTGCACAACTAAAAACATTTTGTTGCAATGAAGTAAAAAGTATTGCAACAGTTCCAACCACCTCACAGTTTCCTGATAAACACTGACCTGACAATGCTGTGGGCATCCACAATAGCCTCAGAACCATTTATTCTATCTGAGATAAGGCTCCATTCAAATGCAACTCCTTCCAGTGTGCTAAATGTGTTACCTACAAATGGAGAACCTCTTAAAATTCTGCTGTTTAGATCACTAAGAACACACTACAGTTAAAATTGAAGATAAAAAATGTGATACATGTGAAGTTACAGGATCGGGTTTTAGAATTCTTCTTCCATGTATACTCTAGCTATGCCACCAAGCATGTATACTCTAGCTATGTCACCAAGCATATATACTCTAGCTATGCCACCAAGCATGTTTACTCTAGCCATGCCACCAAGCATATATACTCTAGCTATGCCACCAAGCATGTTTACTCTAGCTATGCCACCAAGCATGTATACTCTAGCCATGCCACCAAGCATATATACTCTAGCTATGCCACCAAGCATGTATACTCTAGCCATGCCACCAAGCATGCATACTCTAGCTATGCCACC
>Ga0224501_10002312_pt1 | contig 14937 bp, 11 predicted proteins | sample SF_Oct11_sed_USG_4_FD_169105 | JGI IMG/M metagenome (GOLD analysis project Ga0224501, IMG submission 169105) | Sediment microbial communities from San Francisco Bay, California, United States - SF_Oct11_sed_USGS_8_1 | ecosystem: Environmental > Aquatic > Marine > Sediment | place: USA...
TAATGTGTTTTTGATTTAACTAGTTCCAGTAACCAATACAATGATGACAACTGGGAGGACGACGGAGGCACCAACTACTCCCGCCACCACGACCCTAACCCCTGCTAAGGCATGCGGAGGGGACCTGACTGGTACAGCGGGCACATTTACCAGCCAGAACTACCCAGATAACTACAATAGTGAATCAGACTGCACATGGACCATCAGTGTACCTCCTGGAAAGGTGTGTGTATCTACAAAGCAATGATGTGAAACAGGAATGTACAATTCGATTCAATTTTAATCTGTAGGAGAATCTGCATCTCAACGTATTTCTTCAACATTTATTCACCAGTTCGATTTTCTCTAGGCCTGATGAATATGCAATTGATTTCATTCCAACGGATTTAATAAGACCACACGATAATGTTGTTAGGCAAACAACAAACATTTTTCTATGGCTATGAATCTAAGGAATCATAGGATTCTAGTGAAGCACACTGGATTCCATCCGAAAGGCCGTGCACTTTTTTTGACACTGTGAATGCCTGTTGTCAGGACCATGTCACCACTCAAACTCGTTCTTTCAACGCCTTATGGATGACAGAGCTTTAGGATAGGGCTAGAGGGCTTGGTTGAAGATCGAAAGATCCTGGGTCATGCAAGTACCAGTCATGTTGAGCACCCACTGTGAGAGCGAACTCCAAACATCATTCATAGCTCCTACCGCCAAATACCCGTGTAGAAAAATAAAATATATAATTACTCTATTCTTCATTTGAAGAGAATTGAGTTGACGTTTGAAGATTTCCTTTTGGAAACTGGGACAAGGGAAGACGGTGGATCACGCAGTTGTCAGTATGATTATGTGTCAATCTTCGATGGTAGAGTGGGCATTCACAGTCTTGTAGGTAAGTCAACACCATCATCCCAGCAAAAAAATCCCTGTAGCCCATGTAGTGTTGTTTGTTGCCTACACATATTGCTTTGCCCTCGCTAATAAGTAATTGCCTCAAAGTACATTTAGCTGAAAAGAAGTAACCTTTTTTGGAGGATATCTGGTCTCCAAGTTTTTTTCTATCATCACAGCATTACCAATTGTTGGTGCTCTGCCTGACAAAAGCATAACATGGATGGTGGTTTCTTTAGTCCTATACTTCTTGTGGATATCATTCAATTTGATTTTCAGATGGAACTTCTCCGTATTCTTAGATTATTAGCACTATGACTGAATAAATGGTTTGTCATTACGTTTTGTTAGGTCGTTACTGCGGTCAAGACAATCCAGCTCCGATAGTTTCCCGCTCGGATGTGCTCATTGTGACTTTCTACTCTGATGACAGCCTTAACAAAAAAGGCTTCAGCGCTAACTGGAAAGCTGTGGCAGGTAATAAATGTACACCTCCCTTCACTTAGCTTACCCCAATCTCAAAGCCTGATGGAAGGGCTAATAAATCTTCCACAGATTTCAACTTGCCAGTGACATAAACTGGACTTGCATGAATCCAGAGTCACAGTGCTACCTTACTTGCCTATCATTTCATTGTTGGAATGTTTGTCGATCACTATTCACCCAATTGCCAAACATAGAGGCCTTCTGAGGTGACAATTCCTCCGTTTATCCAATTGTTGGTTTACCATTCAGCCCTGCCATTGCCATGCAATATTTTCCTCTCATTAACTATCTCTCTGTCTGTCTTTAGCCCCAACACTAAATAACAACAAAATTGAACAAGCTCAGTCAGGCTGTGGAGGTACGAGGGCTCTAACTGGAGCTAGTGGAGTTATCCTCTCTCATGCTGGAGTCGGAGTCACAGATTATAATGCTTCCGAATGTGTCTGGGTTATCAGTCAGCCACTCGGCACCCTTAGGACCTTGACCTTCAACAGCTTCAACCTGGAGAAGAGTGATAGATGCCAGTATGACTCACTTAAGGTAAGTTGATGGAGTTATCATCCCACTGATTTTTATAGCAGTAAGATAACCTGTTCGCAACAGGTATAAAGCTAGGTTAACGAACAGAGCTTCTCTCCTGTGGCAAGTTCTGCATGTCTATACAACACTTCGCTCTTTATCTTTCTCTCAACGCGCTTGATCTTAGCACACATCTTAGTACTCGTAATTGGACCAATTTGCTCGGATTGCTTTTAAATGTGGTTCCAACCATAGATGTACACTTTATGCCATTGGTTGGAACGTGTCCAGTAATGACTAGTACAAATGCGATTTGATAGGTGTATGAAGGGAGCAGCCAGCAGTCTGCTTTAGCTGGTACATACTGCGGAATTGACATCCCTGCACCGATAACCTCAAAATCAGGATTTTACATCGTCTTCAAGGCTGACTTTACAGCCAATGGCCTCGGATTTAACCTGACCTACTCTCTCAGTGATGCACCCAGTGAGTACCCTTATGGTTTTGATCAACTGTTAACATGTCCCCGAGATGAACCGAATGAAATTTTAGTTGGACGTTCAAAGATGGTCTTTTGAAGCGCGTCTTACGTCTTGCAAGTTGTGGCTCGAAAAGACCATCTCTTCACAGCCAACGCCCACTGTCGTTTAAGCCCGAAACAGCTGTCTTTCTGGAAATCCCTGGGTCCTTCAGTTCACACAGGCCCACTATGAAGAGACTATCAGTACCCATTAGTGTGTTTACAAAAGATCTCGGTGTATGGTGATATTGCGGTACTGTTGAAGGGAATACCGCCGATACTGCACCAAAACCCGTGGTCAACTGCCTCGCTGTGTGACAGCTCCTCTTCCATCAACCATGAGCCTAACACTATCTGGGTTCGGAAAACCAGCGCCAAGATTTTTTATTCATATTTCAGCTACACCCAGTCCCACTGATTCTCCAAGCACCACACCGGGTACGCCAGCTTCTACCACGCCACCAGGTATAAGTGGCGACCCGTGTAATGGAGGCCAGACTCTTACAAGCCCCACTGGCAGTATCCATTCACCCGGTTATGGTGTACAGGATGAGTATGACCAAGAACTATCATGCTTCTGGAAAATCACAGCCCCTCAGGGCAAGGTAATAGCTCAGCTCGGCAATGCTTTGTATTATCAGTGTAATATGTAGCCATCATCCCGAATCACATGCCATTCTCTGTATCCGTTTGTCACAGTGGCTGTTGCTGCATGTAGATGTGACATAACGCAGTGGAATATCACTGCGTAAGGCAACCCAGCAATGGCAGTGTGCTGTTCATGGTTTCGGTGAGGGTTGAGCAAGAAATGGGCGGGCTGCAATGAGAAAGTGCATTTCTATAAATGTATACGAATGGATGATCCGCACCGATGGCCATCCACGGATGGCTATGACCCCGCAGCTTAATTTGGTTTTGGATGGCTTTTGGTCACTACCATGGCTTTCATAGTTCCCCTTCACAATGATGCCTATTTGCATATTTTGAATTGTTGCAACCAAGCGCACTGAATCTTACCTGGTAGACAATTTCATGATGACAATGAATGGAAATCTAGTCGTAGTGCAAAAACATCATAATCCGCACTCCGTGCTACAGAGTTGTACTTGTACTTGTAGCTTTAGGTATTCTGGTGGATTTACTATAAAACCCCTGCATGATATTACAGATAATCGCCCTGACATGGGAAGACTTATCTATGGAGTGGCACTCTTTGTGTGGTTATGATGATGTTTCTGTCTATGATGGCCAGAAGGCTGATGCAGCTCATCTGCTGCACCGAGCATGTGGGGACTCCTTGCCACAGCCTCTTAAATCTTATACCAACAACATGTTTATTGAGTTCATAACTGATGATGATCTGGGCTACGGTGGCTTCAAGGTCTCATACAAGTTTGTTGATATGCCAAGTAAGTGAATACATTTGTTGAATTTGAAATGCGATGCCAAGAAATGAGAAACCCTCCCTATGGGGTATACCATGGACCATGAACCATCTTGGAACCAAGCCACCAGGTCAGTGAGAGCACGAATCCAAATGGGAAATTATATTTTGAAGTCAGTCTTTCTGTAAACCACATCAAGAGAGTGCTATGATGTCACAGTAATCTCAATAGTTATTTAACTTCCCTTGGGTACACTTCAATGACATCATATCATGGCCTGATTTCCAGTGTCGTCTGGGATTGGGTGACCGACCGGCTTTCGGTTGATATCGATCACGCTTAAAGTGTAACCCAACCTTTGCTTTAGTTTCAATCTCTGAATTCAATCACTTTCTGTTGTTGTAGCAACCTGCAGGCCAGGGCAATTCACCTGTAACGATGGACAGTGCATAGACAAGAGGAAGCAATGCGATAGTGTCCACGACTGCGCTGACAGTTCAGATGAGATGCTCTGCTTTTCAGGTATATTTCCTATGGAGCAGTAACACAAAAAATGGTGTACAAATCCACCGCAACTGCATTATTCTAAATTTATAACTACAAGAAATACATGCACGGCACATAACAGGCCGTTGAAGTAAATGGGCAAGTGCATGAGATCTTAATGAATAGACCGATAGTTCATTGTGAAATGGGGTTATCGTACCATACTATAGAGAATCAAGCCATTATTCTGAGCCCATACCAGGTAAAATACTGGATTACCTCACACTATGGTATAATACAGGTATTGATGACTGTGGAAAACCAGACCCGAGGTACCCGACAAAACCAGGCAATACACGAGTTTATGGAGGCACTGAGGCTAGTGAGCACAGCTGGCCATGGCAAGCTTATGTCCTATATGATTACGATTTCACATGTGGAGGCTCGCTCATTCATCCTGAATGGGTAGTCATGGCCGCTCATTGCTTCGAAGAGAGGTAGGACCATTACCCATAGACATATATTATAGTGCAGTGCTTTGGAGTATTTACCAGTATAAATTAGAGTACGGTGCTATAGAATATATATCAGTATATATTATAGTATAGTGCTATAGAATATATATCAGTACATTCTACAGCATAGTGCTGTAGAATATACTAGCATATATTATGGGTTCGAATCCCAGAAAACTCAATGGTGATGGCAGAACAGGCGCCCAGTGCTCCTATGCTTCTAAAAAGTCTCCTTGTTGACCACATAGCAAACTACAAACACACCGGGAAGAGTGGATTATAAATGAGGTAAAACACTAGGGTATACTATTATAGCATACATATATTGAAGGGTAGTATATAACGTGGTAATTTGTGTGTATGTATTTCAAATTCACGCCTTACTTTTAATATGACACCACTCATGTGATGTATTTGATTTCAGGAGTAAGAGAGGCTCTATGTGGTCCGTTATTCTAGGCAAGCACACTATTGGTTTCGATCAGGGACAGGTAAGACCATACACACTTGATACATTTTCATATAAACTTGAATGAAATGTCCAGGGGTAAAACGAAGCTTGGCTCTAAAGAGCGTATACAAGTCCTTGTGCCTTACCCGTCAGAAAACTAGCCAGGTAACCCGGCTCTTCGGCATGCGGCGGGGTGAATAAAGAAGAGCTTCACTCTCGAAACCCACCTGGCTAGTCAAAAACCCAGAGTCCTGGTGTGTTGCGCCAGCCATTAGAAACAGACCTCTAACTTTTTTTTTCATTTACAGCAAAAGGTGGGTGTTGAGAAGGTATTTGAGTATCCACATTATAACATCAGGACTACAGACAGCGATATTGCTCTTTTAAAACTCTCAAGGAAGATCACATTTAATGACAAGATAAAGCCTATATGTTTACCGAACAAGGATAACCAACCTGCAGGACTTAGGTGCTATGCGACAGGCTGGGGAAGCACAAAGGGTGAGACACGCGACCAGTATCATATATAAGCATATTGTAATTCATAATACAAACTGTTTCAAAGTTGAATGGGTGCAATACTAAAGGCTAAATCTCCCGCCCGATGATTGTCTTGGAAACCTCAAGAGAGTTTCTCATAGTCTTTCTTGTGATTGATGTTGAGGCAAGTCATATCATACCCTTTATATAATGATGTGCGCTCCCTTGATATGGTGTCGTATACAGTACATCCATTAAATTGACCGCTACTCAAGCATTTTGGTTGCAACTAGAGCGCTAGAAGATCAAACTACTGCCTCATTGGGAATTTGCATTTGGTGTTGTAGGAACAGGCGATTATGGGGTATTGAAGCAAGCTGCAGTTCCAATCATAAACAATCGACTATGCAATGCCAAAAATTGGTATAACGGAGATGTGACGGAAAATATGATGTGCGCTGGGTACCCCACAGGTGGCCATGATGCATGCGATGTATGTACACTATGACCTTTCTACATATCTTCAGAAATTAAATGCAGATAGGACTTAAAAACTATAGATAAATGCAATGGCTAGGGTCGCAAATCTATGCTTGTAACTGAAATTAGTGCAAAAGTGCTGCGCAAAGACCCCCAAAAGAAGAAAACTCTTCAATTGTCTCAAACCATTACTTGTAGGGTGACAGCGGTGGCCCACTGAATTGCGAGGTTGGAGGAAAATACATCCTGGAAGGCGTTACTTCATGGGGTACTGGATGTGGCAGTAAGTATACAAAAATTCTTGACTTGCCAAGTTTATTTACCTGGACCAGATACCATAATGACCATTCGGTTTCCTTTTATAGTGGCTCAGAGTCCTGGCGTATACACCAGAGTACCAAAGTTTGTGGACTGGATCAGAGAAACTATCACCAACAACAGCTAGAAAGCTGTGCAGTGTGAAGAATGCGGAGGGCAATCAATCACCAGTGGTACTTCCTACCTATTTTCACCTATTATTACTGCTGCCTAAACCTCCTCTAAATAAATTGTATCAATCTTATTTCTATTACACATTTACTATATAATAGTAATGGAATATTCCAAACGCAGTGCTGAGACAAAGCAACAAAATGATATTGAGAGCTGCGTGTATATTCCACAATACACTCCCCAGCCGGACCAAATGCACTAGTCTTAAGTTGATTGAAAAAGAACTTTGTTCTCGAAGTTAGCTCCGACAAATTTTTCCACTCTATTGAGAGCAGGTCACCGCCTCCAAAGACCCTAACTTGAAAACCTCTCGGAACTCACAGGGAGGGATCTACCTAGATGGGCAGATAGCAATGTGGGTTTGTTATTTAATGGGTCGATAAGTGTAACGCCCACTCCAAATTGCTAGTATTGCTTCAGAGGTAAAAATAATGAATTATCTGATCACTACGTTTATCAAAAGATCCAGCCCTTCCTTTTAGTTTAGGCAACTCTGCCCAGGCAGCAACTTGCATTAGTAGCAGTCTTGGTCGCAGTGAGACCGACAGACGACAGCGAACAATACAGTATTATACACTCTTGAATTTTCTGAGCTAAATCAACGTCTCACAAGAATGCATCACTTCAATGATCCAACTTTCCAATTTCATAATCATTTGCAATCTTGACCGGCCATTTAAAAACTAACTCGGCTCGAAGCCGAACTTAGTTATTGCGCTGCTGGAGGCCTATGTAAGTGCTGGCTTGAGTTCTTGACATGAAGCAAATGCAGAATAGAAAGATAAGTTTTCTTCATCGTGAGGATTTATTTACAGTAGTGTATTACCAGATAGCATGAGGTAATAAATCCATAGTCCAGAAGGTAAACAGATTTACAGCTTAAGCTTTGTCCTCCTCCAGTGTCTTCTCTTGGCATTGTATCTAAAAGAACAAGTTACGAAATGCATTGAATGGGGTGCTGCAGTGGAAGGATGATCCGCATGACCAGCATAGAATTATACTTATAGATAGAAGATTAAATACGCGGTCTTAGTCTTACAGTGTTGTACCTGTAGGCCTACAAGGTACTGGTCTCCAAATTCATGTCCAGGTATATTTGGTTGTCTCATTGTCGTACCAACCAAGAACCCTCTAATGTAACCGTCTTTCGTACGGACTCAGTAAGAAGAAACCAAAGTCGAGATTACGGGCACACTTACCGAATTTTGTTGCCAGTCTTCATGCGAGTCCACTGTGGGATCGGTCTGTTTTGCTTCATCTTTTTGGCAAGCTTAAGCTTGATTCTGAGAGTTTTATGCGAGCCCTACAAGGTGATTCAATAGCATCAGACCCTCATGTTGCATTTGAAGTATTCTAAACGCCTTGAGAATCGAATATACTAACGATGCCAAAGGATTACGATTCTACTCACCATTATCAGGCTTCTCGGTATTCTATTTAACCGGAAAAGGGCTGTGCCGCATTGAATAAAGTGTAACCTCGACAATAAACTATTGTATACATTAGAGCAAAGTTTAAACGTTATTTACATTTTATGCTAATATTTAAAATCATTACTTCATAAATAATTGAATTATTTTGTTAGAAGTCACTGGAGCAACGAATTTATTGTTTAGAAATGCAGGAGGGTCGTCGTGAGCGAAAACTGGCACATGATTGGTTCACCACGGTTACTATCCAAGCACCTGTGTGGAGATGGCATGCATGCTGGTCGCCGATAGACCCGAGTCAGAAATTTCATACGCCTTCTGTCGCGGTTTATGGTCGGGGTGACGGTCATATACCTCAGAAGAAGTGGATAGTTTATTCGACGACTTGCACCTGTTTTTTTTTGCTCCAGTCAGTTGCTGTCAACGCTAGAGCTCCTATTCAATCATTTCACGCTCGTCAGTCCCTCACCTCAGTCACGTCAGTCTGAGTCTGACTGTCGGAGTCTGTGACAGTGAGTGAGTGACTCGACGGACTGAAGTTGAACACCCAGTTCAATATCGTCTGATTTGTCTCTACTCTCTACCATAAACAACCTACCTATTGCTGCTTGAGGTCGTGGCCGAGGAGCTCAAGGGCGGGTTTTCATCATATTACCAGTTCAAACAACAGTCAGTCCTGCTCTGATTTGGCGAGCAGACTGTGAATGCTAATAAATAAGCCTAAGTTGCCCTAAGGCAGTGTCGTGTAGCATTGTGAGCTTGGTGCACTCTGACCTCAAAATCTGTGTGACTCGCCAAGTGTAGGGTGAGGTAGGTGTGATTGATACCTCCCCTACTCTCGACTGGGATTGACTTAGCCCGGAAGTGGGCCGGCAGTTATTTACAATTTACAACTCATCAGTCATTGTATCTGGTGGGAGTATTTCTATGATGTGGATGAACTACACTGTAAAAGCAAACAGGTGAGTCAATCTAGGCTGGTGATCAGGGGTACTGCTTCCATAATGGTGCTTGGATGATAGCCTCCTTCCATGTTCATAGTCGCCTACACTTTTTCCATTCCATCGCTAGATACGTGGTTTGATGGTTTAATCAGCTGACCAAAATTTACATCCTTCATTTCAGCTAAAAGATGCCAAGCTATAAGGATTCAGAACCGAGCAGCTTCTCGGTAAGTACCACCAATGCAGTGAGTCACTAGCATATGTTGTCTTTGGAGCTTACCAATCCAGAAAATGATTTGCAACCCTTTACCCATGGAAAATGATTTGAGACGGACTATTCTCTGTTTCATAGAATCCATATGATGATTTCATGAGAAAGCATCTCTCACACTATGGTTATTACACAGGTGAGTTGTATATTTCTAACACCCTATATTAAGTTTTATCAAGCTCTCAGAATCGAACCATTCACCAACCTCAAATAATAGAATAGTTATACATATATTTTATGCAAACAATGTTGTTGAGGCAGCGTCTTGTTGACAAAATTGGTCAATTGTATAGACATCACAAAAGGGCAAGTCACAATCATAGTCAAACTGTCCCAGTTCTGTTACTTCTGTATCAGAAATATAGGATCAATTAAAGAATCCGGACATTTTACTTTAGTACCAAGTCCGAAAATCCAAAGATATAAATAAAGAGTTGAGTCCGAGTTGGTGTCTTCCTCTATGGCCGTAATTGTCAGGATAATGCGCCAGTAAGTCTGAACTTATCTCTTAAAATTGCCCGATCTGACCTGAGGCAAAAGTAACCTTTACATAACCAAAGCATATTTTCTTTTCATGTTGACATCTAATTCAGTTGGGTACGCTGTAAATTCGTATGCCTGAGGTTGTGTGTTTGACATAATTTTAACCAATATTTGCCTAAGAATATTAAACATAAGAATGGGTACGTTTTGCAGGACGAAATGCTAATCATCGATCAAACTCCCTGCTCTTCAATAGATTTAATGCTAACCATGGCTATGAGCTGAGTGACTCCAGTGACAGAGAGAATGCTAGTAATGAAGGTAGGATAATCTCGGTTCTCTATGATAACCTAAGCTCTGTACAAAAAGATAAAGGTTATCCTATAGCCACTGGCCATCTGGGGTACTAGCTTAGAGACAACATGTACTGGCCTCGAGTGGAACAGTATATCAAAACCATATAGAGGTGGGCCTTTGCATTTATCTGCTAGCCATAAATCAGCTCCATGTCCCTTGTGCTGAGTTTAAAGCGTATAAGAAATTGTGTCGGATTCACCTTAGACAGTCGGTAAAACGGTGGGCGAGTCAAACTCATTGTATTATGCGGTCGAAAAGTTGTTGACTTAGAAAACTGGCGATGTTTTTGTACCACTTATACCGGGATCAGACGGGTGAATGTGGTCTGGCGAATCTGAAGCCCAAAAGTCCAGATACACATCTGATAACAATGCGGCAAGGCTTCAGACGGGCGCATTCTTAATCACATTGAAACATTGGAGGCAGCAGGTTTTGAGCAAGATCTTCCAAGAAATGAGATCAAGGGCACAATGTGTGACCATGTTTTGCTGTACACTAACAATTTAACCAAAAAAAGTGGGTATGATGGGGGAACACCCAAGACAGGCCATACCTTATATCGGAATAAATAGGTGAAGTGCTATAATTATAGTGATCGTGCCTATAAAAGTGGAGACAGTTCATAGTAGTATCACCATAAAAATGTTGTGAAATTTAAAATTGAACATGGTTTATACATCGCAGTTGCTCATGATCAGTCAGCAACCCGTGGTATGTCTTTTTTTAAACCAGCCTGAAATGTCTGCTTGATTCACCAGTTGCCACTGTGCATGATACTGCCAAGTTGGTTTCTCCAATGATTTACTCGTTACTAGATGTAGTTATTGTCTACAAGTTTTTAGTAAACACCCCCTTTATTAGACAGGCCACCATAAATCTATATATTTAATCAGACTCTCTGTAAAGTTTAGCTTATCTGGCCAAATCCTTATTGATCCACAAGTCTATGCGTTTGACACTAGACACTCACCACTTTCAATGTACACAGCTTGGGTATGCATTTACCTCACATTGTGGTTACTGGTAAGTAGTTTCCCAGCATGCTACTCACTTACTTCATGTGACATATATAAAACGGCCTATCAAATCAACAGATCTTCGAGGTACAAAGTGTATGTCCATGACAACGTAAACCCTGAATCCAACTGGATTGTAGACTTTGTTGACCTTTTATTTGAAAATTCCTCTGACATGAGGCCTAAAACTTTTAGTTTTAACCATCCATATGGCTTAGTGGTTAGAATACACAACTTTCGTGGAGTGAGTCGTGAGTTCGAAGCCCAGAAAAGTCTATGGTGGTGGGAAAGGCAGTTGACCTTAATTCACTCTTGAACTCTGAGAAAGTGGCCTTGTTACCCAAGGAGCGGACTGTATGACCCCTCACAGAGAATAATAATGTGAAGCATGAACAAAAAGAAAATATGTACCCGATTGAATATACAGGAAAGACTGTACCATGGGTTTGTAGGTGGCTGGCGGCCTGTGCAGCACAGGGTCTTTGAGCCTTTGATAGAGGATCTTACAGTGCAGTGAAATATTCCTTCTACTGTCCAACTGCCATAACCTCTATTCGATTCAATTATAACCCTAAATCTATATTATACTTCATCTCACAACAGCTAGCTATAATGTAGATCCCCATTATTGCGTCAAAAATGAATCTGCATACCTTCAAGTAATTTCAACTAATCTGTGCTGATTATTGATGTAGAGGGGCGAACTTTCTATTTCAGATGTGACTATTGACGTTAAATCAAATCAGTTGGTGCTAAGTTTGGAACAGGGTAAAGTGGTAAGTGTGTCCCACATGATGATACAGCTACTCCCCCACTGTATTATCTGCCCTCTTACTCTCTTATACCTCAAATATTGGCATGTTTATTCAGTTGTCGTGAATTGAAATCCATCATTAGGGCCGACATTTAAACTGTAAGTCTCTCAATGTTGAACTAAATGATTGCGAAGTCGATTGATGCGCTTATTAGCCTTTACTTCCAGGTACCTAAGCTGAAGGAACCACGCCAGCTTTTTGCATTGAATAATCCAGCTTTAGGACCACAGCAGCTCGCAAGATGGCCTGGAGAGTTGGAGGTAGCGGTGGAGGGAATCAAGCATCTTCATTCCCCACCGAACTTTACCGAGCCATTTTATACCAAAAGTAAGGTTTATTTCTGTCACTCAATAAATTATGGTTTTCTAAGGGTAAGCATGCTCACCACTTTATTTTATGATTGTATTGACTTAAAAACATTGTTTAAGTTTTGTACACACTTTTTGTAGCTGGTATGGAGGCTACACCAGTACTAGTAGGATTAGAGGAAGGGAGAATTGTGTACCAGCTTCCAACCAGACCAAGTCCATTCGTAAGTCAGCTAAACATAACCATCCTAATATGACTCTTGGCTCTTTAGGGACAGAAGCCCTTCGAATTAACTCCCATAACAAGAGAATCTGCTCCAGAATGAGCACACGTTATATTAATCAATAATGCTGCTGATAATTCATCCAGATGAGATAATATTCTTTTATTGTTGCCTGTTTGTGGCACAGGGTCATTTTTTATCTGAATCTGGAGTGGTTGGAATGACAAAGTGATATCCAAATGAACAAACCAGAGACTTCCAGTTCTGTCTCTGATGCACTATTTACTAAGCCACTACTTCAACCCTTACTGCAACCATTCAAGGCTACCCATATGCCTTGCAGTTCCTACACTCTCGTGTTGGCGGTACTAGAAATGAACTGAAGGAGGCCGCGGTGCCACTGGAGGGTGCTGATGACACCACTTTATTGTTTGAGTCTCGGTTTGAGAGCGGTAACTTGGAAAAGGCTATACAAGTGTAAGCTATTGGTCCTGAGTGCCGCTCAATTAGACTGCCTTGATTCAACGATAGATGTATCATTTCAATGTATGTTTGTTTCTGTGTACATTTGGTTAATTGAGTGCTGCTTGACCTATTCACTACCAATTCTTAAGTTTGCATTCGCTGCCTTGCTGCGGCTATTCAATAATACATGTTCACACTGTTGACCCAGTTATAAACCTGCGTTATCAGTATTCGTTTTTATGTATTTCGGTTGATAAGCTCTCCATAGCATGACTGTGAGTGTATACGTTTGGTTTTAGAAAACCCTTCTGCTATGAACTGTGGCTTCGTAATGATCTGTACACCAACAAACACACACAGTGGTACTACTTCCGAATACAGAATACTCGTAAGAGACAGAAATATCGATTCACAATATGCAATTTGATGAAGGTAACTGGTCTTTAAATTGCTTTCGTAAACCTTCAATTCAAGGAACACCTAGATGTACAGTCCTTTGAATTGAACAGTTTTCTCTCAGTGACTGCGGAGACTTCTTGTTTGAATTGATCATTTTTCTGAAATTTTCTTTGCCTTTTAAGGGGTATCGATGGTAGTGTATAGACTGCTTGCAATGATATTTTCTTTGAGCTAGCCATGTTGACATTACGTATTGCGAATAATCTACATTGATTGATGATCATCAAATTGAAGTACATCCTCTAATTGCAGTCCAATAGTCTATATAATGATGGCATGAAGCCATGCTACTATAGTGCGAAGGATGCGGAGGAATATAAACTCGGTTGGAGAAGAATGGGCGCTGATATCAAATATTACAAGTCCAATCTCACGTAAGCTGCCAGGCTAAGTTCCAATATTTAGCTACAGATCAGCATTCTGCTTACACATGTATACATGTTTATTTTTGTAGAGAATTTAGAACGAAAATAGGATAGTGATTGAAGTTCAATCGGAAAATGTAGAGTACCATACTTAACTAAACTCGAGATTTCTGCTTGCTCTGGTTAAGTTCCAACTGAATTGTTGATGACTTCGAAGATTTCCAGATCAAATGATCGAATAGCTGTAGTTTCGAGATATAGTCATGAAGCCTAGGCAGTCATCCATTTTTTATTGTTTTATGCGGGCGGGAACTTAGGCTGTTGATCTTGAGGCTTGCTCTGAAGTGAGAAGAGTCGGGATTCAGCTGCTGAGCCCATACTCACAGTAGGAACCTAGGACAACCAGTGCGCAGGATCTGTTGAGCACTCTATCCCAAGATCCCCAATTCCATCTTCTTTTTACAGATATGCAGCTGGTAAAAGCGAACGGCCCTACTATGCGCTTACCTTTACCGTGCAGTTTACACATGATAATGATACAGTGTATTTGGCTCACTGCTATCCCTACACCTACACCGATCTGCAGGTAAGTATGGGAATTTCTATACTTTAAATTGCACTTGGGAGCTCTGGCTCTAGGTCCACTACACTATCCAGTAAGATATTGCTGCTTACCCACTAGAATTGGCTAGGGATAGTGGGATAGCTCAGTGGTAGAGCGCTGGGCTTGGCACTGTGAGAACCTGGATCCAAGCCCCGGTCATGGTGGGATTGCTACGAATGCAAGCTCCTCGCTTGCATCCTAACTCAAAACAAAAAGCAAACCTCACTATGAGGCGGGGCGTTGGTACTGACCTGCTTGTGGTGCTCCATGCTAAGCCATAACGGGTGAAAAGCCAATGTATCTGACCCAGCAGATTCACCATGTCAGTGAAGACGTCATAGAAAAAAGGAAAAAGCTATAGAGCTATAGAGCTGTAGAGCTGTAGAGCTGTAGAGCTGTAGAGCTGTAGAGCTGTAGAGCTGTAGAGCTGTAGAGCTGTAGAGCTGTAGAGCTGTAGAGCTGTAGAGCTGTAGAGCTGTAGAGCTGTAGAGCT
>Ga0224501_10002313_pt1 | contig 14933 bp, 13 predicted proteins | sample SF_Oct11_sed_USG_4_FD_169105 | JGI IMG/M metagenome (GOLD analysis project Ga0224501, IMG submission 169105) | Sediment microbial communities from San Francisco Bay, California, United States - SF_Oct11_sed_USGS_8_1 | ecosystem: Environmental > Aquatic > Marine > Sediment | place: USA...
GATCTTGCCGTCGGGTATCAGAACGAATGCACGAATTCCAGCGCGTGCTGCGTACGCTGCGGCGGCTGCAGAGGTGTTGCCAGTGGAAGCGCAGATGATTGCCTGGCTCCCCTCTTCCACGGCCTTGGTGACCGCCATGGTCATGCCGCGGTCTTTGAAGGAACCAGTGGGATTTAGCCCTTCGAACTTCACATACATTTTCACATCTTTGCCAATGATGTCAGGAATATTCTTTAATTCGATAAGAGGCGTGTTCCCTTCCCCCAGGCTGATGATAGGCGTGTCTTTGCTGACGGGAAGATATTCGCGATACTTTTCTATAAGGCCGGTGTAGTGCGCCATTGGCTTACTGTCCTTTCTGCTTTAATCGTCTTTGTTTAATTGCTCAACTCGAATGCGGGTCACTTTGCCTTCTGTACTGCTCAGGGACTCGATCTGTGCAATGGCCTGGTTCATGGCCTTTTCTTTCACCAGATGAGTAAGCATAATGATTGTGGCGTGGGTCGCCTCATCTGAAGGTTCTTTCTGAATAACCGCTTCTATGCTTATGTTTGCATTGCCTAAAATCTGTGTGATATCGGCAAGTACGCCGGGCTTGTCTTGTGCCCTCATCTTCAGGTAATAGGCCGTTTTGACCTCATCCATGGGTAGGATGGCGGTGTCTGCCAGGGCACCCGGTTGGAAGGCCAGATGGGGAACACGATTTTCAGGATCACTGGTTAGGGTTCTCACTACGTCGACTAAATCTGCAACTACCGCTGAAGCGGTGGCTTCGGCACCTGCACCTGCGCCGTAATAAAGGGTAGGACCCACAGCATCGGCCTTCACGAGAACCGCATTCATGACGCCATCCACATTGGCGATAAGGCGCTTGGATGGTATCAGGGTGGGATGGACACGTAGCTCGATGCCCTCTTCGGTACGTCTGGCAATCCCGAGGTGTTTGATGCGGTAGCCTAGTTGTTCGGCGTAGCCCACGTCCTCAGTGGTAATAGCGGAAATGCCTTCGGTGCTGGCCTTTTCGAATTGCAAGGGAATGCCAAAGGCGATGGCAGCGAGGATAGTAAGTTTGTGCGCGGCATCGATCCCTTCTACATCGAAGGTCGGATCGGCCTCGGCATAGCCAAGCTCTTGCGCCTCTTTGAGCACGTCTTCAAAAGAGCGACCCTTGTCGCGCATTTCAGTAAGGATGAAATTGCCTGTCCCATTAATAATACCGGCAACCCAGTCTATGCGATTCCCTGCAAGGCCTTCGCGTATGGCCTTAATGATGGGGATGCCACCGGCAACGGCGGCCTCAAAGGCTACCATGACGCCCTTTTTCTGTGCGGCATCGAAGATCTCATTGCCGTGTTTGGCAATGAGTGCCTTGTTTGCAGTGACAACGTGTTTACCTTGTTCAATGGCCGACATGACCAGCTCTCTGGCCAGGGTGTCTCCACCAATCAATTCTACTACTACGTCTATATCAGGATTATTGACCACGTCGTGAGGATTGCTTGTGAGCGCAATTCCATCGGTGTTGCAGATACGAGGTTTGTTTAAGTCGCGGGCTGATGCCTGGGTAATGGTAATTTCACGGCCAGCGCGGCGTGCGATCTCCTGGGCGTTACGTTGTAACACGTTTACGGTGCCGCCACCTACCGTACCTAAACCGATTATTCCTATTCGTACCGGAGTGGAATTGGGGCCAGACATATCCTAGATTCCTTTTTGTTGGTCGTTTCTAAACATTTCTTTTATGCCTCGTAGGGCCTGGCGTGTGCGATGCGGATTTTCAATCAGGGCAAATCGCACATGATCGTCTCCGTATTCGCCAAATCCGATGCCAGGGGAAACAGCCACTTTGGCCTCTTTTAAAAGCTTCTTGGAAAATTCGAGCGAACCCATTTCTTTGTAGGGGTCGGGTATGGGTGCCCAAACAAACATGGTGGCCCTCGGTTTTTCAACCTGCCAGCCTATTGCATTGAGCCCCTCGACCAATACGTCTCGTCGTTGGCGATACATATCGCAAATTTCGGCGACACAGTCTTGCGGGCCTTCCAGGGCTGCGATGGCAGCCACTTGAATTGGAGTAAAGGTGCCGTAGTCCATATAGGACTTGATGCGTGCAAGGGCGGCCACTAAAGTGGGGTTGCCACACATGAATCCTACCCGCCAGCCGGGCATATTGTAGCTTTTCGACAGAGTGAAAAACTCAACAGCAATTTCCTTCGCACCGGGAACTTGCAATATGGATGGGGCTTTGTAACCGTCAAAGACGAGATCGGCATAGGCCAGATCGTGAATGACCCAGATTTCGTGTTCTCTGCAGATTTCCACGACCTTTTCAAAAAAGTCCAATTCCACGCATTGGGTGGTTGGGTTGCCAGGAAAGTTCAGGACCAGCATTTTGGGTTTGGGCCAGGTGTCTTTGATCGCTTTTTCCAGCTCGGCAAAAAAATCCACACCTGGAACCAGGGGTACATGGCGTAGATCGGCACCGGCTATAACAAATCCATAAGGGTGTATGGGATAGGCCGGGCTGGGAACCAGCACTGCATCGCCAGGTCCTAGGGTGGCCAGGGATAAATGAGCCAATCCTTCTTTGGAACCTATGGTGGCAATCGCTTCCCGCTCGGGGTCAATTTGTACGCCGTAACGTTCGGCATACCAGTTTGCGATGGCGCGACGTAGCCTGGGGATGCCTTTCGATACGGAATAGCGGTGTGTATTGGGACGACTGGCGGCTTCGCACAGCTTGTCCACAATATGCTTGGGCGTGGGCTGGTCCGGATTGCCCATGCCAAAGTCGATGATATCCTCACCCTTCAATCGAGCCTCTTTTTTGAGCTCTCCTACGATATTGAAGACATAAGGCGGAAGGCGTTTTATGCGTTGAAATTCAGTAAACACAGTTTTTTACTTTTACCAGGTCCAAATGACAAAAAAGCGAAACATTACTTGGGCGCAGGGACGCTGTCAACGGAGATTTTTTATTCTCCCGCTGGCATAATAGCTGGCTTGAATCCCTGAACAAAACCAACACCCACGAGTATTACAACGCCCATGCAAATCAGCCTCGATTATAACATGGAAGCCTACACCATACGCTCCTATGGTCCCGGCGAAATTCTGGTCATACCTCCCATTTCAACCAGGGAGATACAGGAGGAACGGCAGACGTTGTTCAGGGAGCGTGAGCTGCCTTCTGTGCGCTTACACAAGACCGCTGTCATTACCCCCAGCTCCCTGCAGGAGAACTGGGCTCCAGGTTCGGTAGCTGAAATGACACGTGAGCATTTTGCTGAGCTGGCAGCGCTACGGCCTGAGGTGGTGATCCTGGGTGCCGGCTCACGTTCGGTCTTTCCTCATCCTTCGCTCACGGTGCCATTGAGCTCTGCAGGCATTGGGCTGGAGGTGATGAGTACGGCGTCTGCCTGCCGGACCTATAACTACCTCATGACAGACAACCGACCCGTGGTCGCGGTGCTTTTCCCCATCATAGAGTGACGTGCTTTTCGCAAGAATTGCTCTTCGTTTTTTGAAAAAAACTTAATGTATTTTCTCGTTGCGCGGTGGGTGGGTGTGCGCTGGTCAGTGTATTTTGCGTATTGGTGAGTGATTCTCAAGAATGACTCATGATGCGCGCGCGGTGAGCGATCGATACGCCCAGGTCTTGACTTTGTCTAATCGATTGTTCCACGTTAAACATGTTAGACTATTTCTAAGTTTTGTGTTAAGAAGATACTTTAACTTTCGCTCTTAACTTCGCAAAAATAATTAGCTCTTAATACCTAACTGATCCAGTCCCTTCAATACCGTTTGCCAGTCGGCTCCCGGTTTGTGGATGTGTTCCGAAAGGTATCTGCGCCAACGCTTGCCACCTGCCTGGCCGTGGAACAGGTTGAAGAGTGGTTTAAGTAATCGGCTAAGTGGAACACCCCGTGACAGCTGCTGCGCCACATAGGGCTCCATTTTCTGAATGATTGAGACACGCTCAGCAACTTGCGCTGGCTTTCCAAAGAACCGTTGGTCCACCTCAGCGAACAGCCAGGGGTTGTCATAGGCTGCCCGACCTATCATTACCCCATCGGTGTAGGGCTGGTGACTGGCTGCCTGCTCCAGTGTGTGTATTCCCCCGTTGAGTACAAAAAACAGCTCAGGGTAGTCTCGTTTGAGTTGATAGACAACCTCGTATCGAAGCGGGGGGATCTCCCGGTTTTGTCTGGGTGAGAGCCCTTTTAGCCAGCACTTTCGTGCATGGATAACAAATAGCTTACAGCCGGCCTGGGACACGGTTTCGATGAATTCGCACAGCTCTTCATAGGAATCTCGATTATCGATGCCGATTCTGGTTTTGACGGTGACAGGAACGCTGACCACGTCTACCATGGCCTTAACGCAATCGGCCACTATTTGAGGTTCGGCCATGAGGCACGCACCAAATTGACCTGACTGAACCCGATCACTGGGGCAACCCACATTGAGGTTAATTTCGTCATAGCCCCACTCTTCGCACAAGCGTGCGCATTGGGCCAATTCCTGTGGGTCGGAGCCCCCCAGCTGAATAGCTACGGGGTGTTCTTCAGAACTAAAATCCAAGTGACGGTTTTTATCACCAAACAGGATGGCACCCGTCGTAACCATTTCGGTATACAGGAGAGCGTGTTTGGATATGAGGCGCATGAAGTAACGATCATGACGGTCTGTGTAGTCCATCATGGGCGCCATACAAATTCGGTGGGAGTTAAACAGCAACTCCCCTTCGTTCTGATACACTGTGTTGAGAGATTAACCTTTGACCGCGAAGCCGATAAGTTTACCACCCAATTCGCTTTTAAGCTTCTTGTTTATCTGGTTGTAGAAACGCATATCGGCACTGCCTTGATCTGTTGCGGATTCCTTAAGTTCCCAGCGTTCCGTGCCACGTATACCGCCGGAGGCATCTTTCAGACGAACCTCAACTACGCCTCGAACCCAAATAAAGTTATTCTTTTGACCCAGGTCGTGTTTTTGGACTGCTGCTTCGAGAACAAAATCACCCTCTGGCGTATTGGTGAAGCCCGCTTCTGATATGGCACCAGCCAGGATGGCCTCCAATTGAAGTGACGCATCTGCCTGAGCCACTGTCTTGATCTTTACATTCTCGGCTGACTCGTTCAACGTGGCGATCATATCTCCAATATTGATCTTGGATTTAACGCCTTCCCCAGTGCGATCTATTACTTGCAGAATGCGGTTAGTGTCTGCCCTTTTGTATTGAGCCTGAAGCGCTTTGGCCATATAGCCCGTTTTGGCCAATAGATCTTTCTCGTCCTTCGCTTTGCCTACCAGCGCCAGCGTAGTGTTGTCATAGTCTTTGATCTCGTCGCTCAAACGTTCCATGGCAGGCTGCCTGTGTAAGGTAGCCAATGCATAGTACTGACCTGTTTCAGGGTTCTTCCAGGTTTCAGATATTTCAATTCCTTTAACAGTGAGCGAAGACTCGGTTTGCACATCACGTACGATTTTTAGAGAGGCTCGGGTGTCGGAACCCGAACGACTGAATTCTTGCAAATCCTGACTCTTGGCATCCACTTTGACTTCGATGGATTTGGTGAGATCTGCCCGGGCCTGATTTTTTGCAGCTGCTTGGGAGCTTCCTTCGCCGCGTCCTGTGAGATAGAAACCTTGAGGATATTTCTTACTGACGCCGTCCACCCAATCCGGTTGCGTTTCTTTTTTAGGAGAGCTTCCGCAGGCGCTCAGCAAAAGAGACGCGATCATTATACTGGCTGAAAGAATGCTGAAACGAGTAGTGTTTATCATATCGATCACCTATTTCGGTTACGGCTGTTTTTGTCTTTGGGTTTGGTCAGTTCTATGGGGCCTACCCAATGCATGGATTTAAAGGTCAATTGTTTTCTTTCGATGGGCGTGTTGAGCAAGGTCTGTTTTGTGTTTCTGTCATCGTTGATCAACAGATCCACATCGTATACCCCCTCTTTCAGAGGGATGCGCATGAGATAGATATCTTGTGGCAGTGTGCTCCAACTGCGGGTATCTGCTCGTTCGTTGACAAAGTTAGTAATATTCAGTGCCAGACCCGCAAGCTCGTTTTGCTTGCCAACTTTCTTGCTGGAGTTATATTTTATTACTGCTCTGGCGATGGCGCGAGCAGTAATGCCGCCCATGTCTTTCTGTAGGGTATACATGGCTACCTTTTGCAGATCAGTAATTTTTTCACCTGTGTAGCTGCCGCCGTCCACATCGGCTTTTACCTTATTCAGGGCTCGCAGACGTGGATTGTAATAAGGTAGTGCGATACGCACCAGAATACCCTGAGGGGATTGGGTGTTGAGAGATTCTTCCTGTTTAACTGGAACCATTCCACCATGAATCAAAACGACGAGTTCACCCTCATCTTTGCTTCGCGAGGAAGTGGCGTTTGCCAGGCCGTCCCCGAACTCATTTTTGTACTTCTCATATTCATTGTTAAAGCCTAGTTTCTTGGACATGCGCAACAAGTCGCGCTTTAGAATCACTGGCAGGGTGGTGGTGTATTTTTCTTTTTTCTTATAAACCTCATACGCGTGTCGGTAGGAGATCATGGCATTGTCTTGTTCATCCAAGGCCTCATAAACCATACCGGACAGATAGCGGGCAAAGGCATTGTCATTGACATCTTCGTCTTTCAGTTCCTTGAGGCGGACATCTAATTGAAGCATTTCGATGCGAGCGCTATCAAAGTCTTTTAAATCTATATAGTTCAGCGCCTTATAGATATGTAGGTACATAAGCTCATAGGAGTCTCCCACATAGGCCCGCATGGAATCATTGATCGTCAGTGCCCCCGCCTGTTCACTGACGCTCACCGCTTCCAGTTGTACGCTGATTTTTTTCGCTTCCTCCAGCGACTGGTTACTGGCCTCATAATCTCCCATCATGCGCATGATCATGCCACGATTCATCAGGAACAGTACGCGGTCACGGTCACTATCCATCTGCTTTTCCAGCAAGGTGAGTGCCTCGCTATACTTGGCGTCCCGCATCTTGACCTCGACCTCTTTGAATCCCTGTGAATAGGTGGCGCAGCCGGAGAGGATTAAAAACAGAAGATACAGGATGCCAAGTTGTGGCACCCTGTATCTTAGTAAGCGACTTTCAGAAGAAAAAACCATATCTAAGCCTGCTTGTGCCTATCCTCGCACGCTGCCCTTTTTAATAAACTTCTTGATCTTTTTCTGTCCGACCCAGACCTTGCGGTTATCAACCAGGCTGATAAGTGTGAGGTCGATTTGGTAGTAGCGAACCTGTTCTTTGCCTTCTGCATCGATGATCGTGCTGATAGTGCCCTTCAACATATAATCCGCACCCTGTTCCTGTCCGGCGGCTTTGCGCGTGTCTTCGGAGGCGTTGATATCCATATCTGCGCGTTCCTCACGAATTTCTTCGCGCTCATTCTTCGACGCCACGAATTCGATGGTGCCTGAATTGATCAGTTCTCGCTCCATGTCACTAATAAAGGTTGTGACATTGATGTGTTCGTGGCTCTTATTACGAATGGTTCCTACGATGACAGAAGGGGGACGTCTGTTCTTGTTCTCAAATTGAGAGACCCAGGGGCGTGACAGTACATCGGAGATCATCTCTTTTGAAACCAGGCGTGAGTCGGTATCATTCCAGTTACCACTCAAGTCCATGGTCTCGTTCACTTCCATGCGCTTGACCTCGGTACCGCAAGCAACCAGCCCCAGAGCAAGAACCACTAAGACGAGTTTCTTAGCGGGTGCGAGTCGAAAATTCATTTTAGTTTACCCCCTTTAGCATGCTGTCGAACACTTTGTCACCACTATTCTGTATATGGTCCTTGAATCCAGGATGCATATTTTCAATCTTACCCATATTGTTTTGGACATATTTCATATCCAATTCGGCCAGTGAATAGACTGTGTTGGCCTTTTTGTCTTTCCATCGACCGATGATCTTAACGCCTGTCATATTGATTTTGGTGACGTTCTTGATGTTTCGTGTGATGGAGGCCTCTACACTGGTGTCGCCAGCACTGGTCGAAGATGCAATATAGTCTTTGCTGGCCACGTCCATATAGGAACTGAGAATTTTGGCCACCTCGGATCGGGCTCGGTCATCTGCAGTGGAGACTTGTAAAGATTGATCACCCACATTGGGTGCGGAACCGACACCGTGAAACAGGCGTCCGCCTCTATCCTTTAATACATTGGTCCCTTCATTCACCCAGTCAGGAGCGTCTTCAATTCCCAGGTCGCTCTCGACCACAGTTTTACTGGTGCAACCAACAAATAATGCGGCAGCAATGAGTACTGAAGCAATTTTGGTATAATGTGCAACTCTCATAATGGCCCTCTCCTAGTTATGTGAGGAAAATTTGTGCTCGCGCAAGTCTAAACAATAATAGCACTTCAGATTTACAAAATATTTGCGCTTATCAGATATTTAGTATGATACACCTGAACCCCCGCTGAACAAAACGGTGAGATAGCAATATTCGGTCCGTTGGTGAGATGTTGATCACATTCGCGCGACGCATTCCGTTTTGAGTGGAAGTTGTTTCACAAGGGTCGTTAAAAAGAGACGGGCTGTCGCAGTTTTACTGTTTCAGTTTGCTGGTTTGAAATCCGAAACGGAACTTTTCAGTTAGTTCGATTCATTCACTGTGTTGCTTCGGCTCTTTTCATTTCCGAAATTGAACCATTTTTTTAACAATTCCTGACTTGCGAGTGGCTTATTGCCCAAGATCTCGTTTAAGGCAAGTTTCGTTACCTTTCGGGCTTCTATTCGAGATTGTTTATCGGGCAACTGTTTACGAGACAGCGCAAGAAGACTGCTGCCCTGAACAATCACTCCTTTTTCAAAGCGGCTGCTTACCCTGAGTGGCCCAGTGTCGGGTACATAGCGATACCAGGCCTCGGGGTCCACCGGGTCCTCGCTATGCCCTTCTTGCGTGAGTAGTAGTTCGTATCCCAGGTCTCTTAGCAAGTCCATCTCGAAATAGCGAAGATTTTCCGCAATCTCATTTTCCCGGGTGAGTGTGCTTAACAGTCTTTCATAGGCATGAAAGGTTTCCGGAAAGGTTTCGCCCCGATGCAGGAGTTTGTAAAGCAGTTCGTTTGCGTAGAGTCCGCTCAGGTACGTAATACCGGCAAGCGTGGCAGACGGTCGTTGTAGCTCTGCTTGTGATAATGTGACGAGTTCGTTTTTCCCAGACCAGGAGATTAGTAATGCGTTAAACGGTTGCAAAACGGCGGCAAGATTGTTTTTTCTACCCCTAACGCCCTTGGCAATGGCACCAATACGGCCGTGGTCTCGGGTGAGAAATTCAATAAGTAGACTGGTATCGCGGTAGGGTCGTTGGTGAATCAGGTAAGCGGGGCTCAGTTCCACACGCATCTATTCGTCTTCTTTAATTCCCAGTTTGACCAGGGCACGCAGGTCATCTGACCAGCCGCTTTTCACCTTGACCCAGAGTTGGAGAAAGATTTTTTGATTGAACATGCGCTCCAGATCCGTTCGGGCCTGACTGCCAATCTTTTTGAGGTTCTCACCCTTTTTGCCAATAACGATGGCCTTTTGGCTATCCCTTTCTACCCAAATGATGGCCCCGATATGCAGTACCTTCTTTTCCGTTTTGAACTGCTCGATTTCCACGGTGAGATGGTAGGGGAGCTCTTTCTCCAGGCTGCGCATGAGTTTTTCGCGAATGAGTTCGGAGGTGAGAAATTTGTCGCTACGATCAGTCACCCACTCTTCGGGAAAGAAGAAATCAGACTCTGGAAGATTTTCTTTTACAACGGCTTCAAGATGCTCCACCCCCTCGCCATTTTTTGCCGACAGGGGTATGATTTCGGCCTTAGGTAACTTCTCATGTAGTTTCGAGATAATTGCCAGAAGTTCATCTTTTTTATCAATTTTATCGACTTTGTTAAGGGCGATAATCACCGGGAATTCGTCATGGCAGATCTTGTCTACGACCATCTGGTCTTCCTGCGACCAACGCGTGGCGTCCACCACAAAAATCACGATGTCTACATCGGCCACTGCTCGGCTGGCGGTGCGATTCATCATCTTGTTCATGGCGTTTTTTGAGCCGCCGTGTATGCCTGGTGTATCAACATACAAGAACTGGGTGTTGTCCTTGGTTTTGATGCCCAGGATACGATGGCGCGTAGTCTGCGGCTTCGGTGAAGTGATGGCCAGTTTCTGACCCAGAATCTGGTTTAGCAGGGTGGACTTCCCTACATTGGGTCTGCCTGTGAGGCTGATGAACCCACAGCGTTTATTTGTCATGATGCTGGTCTTTAAGTTTATTCAAGGCACCTTGCGCGGCGGCTTGTTCTGCCCTTCTTCGGCTGGTCCCCTGTCCGGAACACGGTGCAGAAAGACCCTCCACCTCGCATGAGACTTCAAAGGTCTGCTGGTGCGGTTCGCCGGAAATAGACATGACATGATAGACGGGCAATGGCAGGTGTCGAGATTGCAGATATTCCTGGAGAGCACTTTTGGGGTCTTTGAGATTCCGGTCAATGGTAATCTGGTTTAGGCGATGTTCATAAAGACCAAGTATTAACGTTTTGCAGGCTTCAAAGCCACCATCCAGATAGGTGGCACCCATAATGGCTTCCACTGTATCGGCCAAAATCGAATCTCGCCTGAAGCCCCCACTCTTGAGTTCGCCAGGGCCGAGATAGATGAAGTCACCTAATTTGAGGTTACGACCGATTTCGGCGAGTGTCTCTTTCTTTACCAGGCTAGCTCGGAGACGGCTCAACTCCCCTTCCCTTGCCTTGGGAAATTTCTCAAACAACATATGTGCAATGACGAAATTGAGTATACTGTCACCCAAGAACTCGAGACGCTCATTGTGTTTCCCGCCCGCACTGCGATGCGTTAAGGATTCTCTTAGCTTGGCATCATCTACAAAGACATAACCAAGTTTTTGTTGTAATTTTTCTTCCATAAGCATGACGAGCTCAACAAATTCTGTTTGGCATTACTATTTACATGCCTGTACATAAATCGTTTTGTTCGAATTTAGTCTCCAGTTTGCCTTACGTGCAATTATTTTAAAGAAGTCCCGATACGATCCCATTTCATATCAAAATCATCAAAATCCAGATTCATCCAGATAAAAAACGCCCTTCCTACCAGATTTTCTTCCGGCACAGTTCCCCAGAAGCGGCTGTCATTACTGTTGTCGCGGTTGTCGCCCATCACAAAGTAATGGCCATCAGGCACGATGAGTTCTCCCGATTTAGATGGAGCACCATGCTGGACCAGTATATCGTGAACCACGTCTCCCAATACTTCTTCTCGTTGCTCCAGGCCTGGAATCACCATGCCGGTGTTTAGACTGGTGTATTGGCCTTTGCTGGTCGCGGGAACTTCCTTGCCGTTCACAAAAATAGTTTTGCCCTGATAACGAATTTTATCGCCAGGCAGGCCAATCACTCGTTTTATGTAATCAATGCTGGGGTCTTTGGGAAAACGGAACACGACAATATCACCACGTTGAGGCTTTCCCATATCGAGAAATTTTGTGTTGATTACAGGTAGTTTCAAACCATAGGTGAATTTGTTTACCAAGATAAAATCGCCAACCACCAGAGTGGGCATCATGGAGCCGGAGGGGATTCTAAAGGGCTCTACAAGAAAGGAGCGTAAGACCAAGACTGCGAGTATGATCGGAAAGAAAGATCGAGAGTATTCCACCAGTATCGGTTCTTTGCCTGCGTTCTCGATAGCATCCTCGGCTGCCCCTGCACGCTTGAGTTTTGCTACCTCAGCTTCTCGTTTGGGCTTCCATTGTTTGATATCGATCAACCAGATCACGCCTGTTACGAGAATTGCGATGACCATTATGGTGGCAAAATCCATTTTTTCTTCCTATTTTTTTCCGACTTTGAGTACTGCAAGAAAGGCCTCTTGGGGGATTTCCACTCGGCCCACCTGTTTCATGCGTTTTTTACCTTCTTTCTGCTTTTCCAGCAGTTTGCGCTTTCGTGTGGCATCTCCACCGTAACATTTTGCGGTAACATTTTTTCGCAGTGCTTTGACCGTTGAACGGGCAACGATGTGGGATCCAATCGCCGCCTGGATTGCCACTTCAAACATCTGCCTGGGTATGATTTCTTTCATCTTTTCAGCCAGTTCTTTACCACGATAGAAGGCCTGGTCTCGGTGGACAATCATGGAAAGCGCATCTACCCGTTCACCATTGATTAGTATGTCCAGTTTTACCAGATCTGCCGCCTGGAAGCGAGTAAACTGGTAGTCCATGGAGGCGTAACCGCGACTGACCGATTTTAGACGGTCAAAAAAATCCAGCACCACCTCGGCCAGGGGTAACTCATAGGTAATAGAGACCTGTGATCCAAGATATTGGATATTTTTTTGCGCCCCCCTTTTTTCTGTGCACAGGGTGATGACATTACCTACATAGTCCTGAGGAGCGAGTATATTGGCAGTGATAATGGGTTCACGAGTCTCCTGGATCTTATTGGGTTCCGGTAGTTCGGCGGGGTTATCGATTTGGATAACTTCATTGCCCTTGGTCAGTAATTCGTAGATTACGGTTGGGGCCGTGGTCACCAGATTCAGATCGTACTCACGCTCCAGTCTTTCCTGAATGATTTCCATGTGCAATGTCCCCAGGAAACCACAACGGAAACCTAGACCCAGTGCCTGGGAATTCTCGGGTTCATAAAACAGGGCCGCATCGTTGAGTCGCAATTTGGACAATGCTTCACGCAAGTCTTCATAGTCTTCAGCAGTAACAGGAAACAGACCGGCAAACACACGGGGTTGCACGGGTTTGAAACCCGGCAGAGGCTCAGTTGCAGGAAATTCTGCGTTGGTAAGGGTGTCGCCAACGGGAACCCCATCCACTTCTTTTACCCCCGAGATAACATATCCCACTTCACCTGCTGATAAAGACTCTGTTTCCACGCGCTTGGGGTTGAATACCCCAACTTTCTCCACTTGGTAATCTCTACCGGAGGACATGACCCGCATCTTCTTTTTAGGGATCAGTTTACCGTCGACTATGCGAACCAGTGAAACCACACCTAGATAATTGTCAAACCAGGAATCAATAATGAGCGCTTTTAAGGGTGCTTCACGATTCCCTGTGGGGGCAGGAATTCTGTCTACCAACTGATCCAGGAGCTCCCGGACGCCTTGACCAGTCTTTGCGCTCACCGGTAGGGCGTCTTTTGCCTCGATGCCGATGATCTCTTCGATTTCATGCACCACTTTTTCGGGATCTGCTGCGGGCAAATCGATCTTGTTTAAAACCGGTAAAACTTCCAGCCCCTGCTCTATGGCCGTGTAGCAATTGGCCACGCTTTGGGCCTCGACGCCTTGGGATGCGTCCACCACCAGCAAGGCCCCTTCACAGGCAGCCAATGAACGGGATACTTCATAGGAAAAATCCACGTGCCCGGGGGTATCGATGAAGTTGAGCTGATAGATTTGGCCATCCTTAGTCTTGTGACTTAAGGTAACGCTCTGCGCCTTGATGGTGATGCCGCGCTCACGCTCGATATCCATGGAATCCAGAACTTGTTCTGCCATTTCTCTTTGTGTAAGGGCACCGCACAGCTCAATAAAGCGGTCTGCCAGAGTGGACTTGCCGTGATCTATGTGTGCAATAATGGAAAAATTACGTATATGAGATTGATCTATCACAAAAATGCCAGGATTTTCAGTTAGTTAATGTAGGCCTTGCGTAAACGTTCGTGCCCCAAAACGGCCGCGCAAGAAAGGCGCAATTTTACCTAAGTTTGAGTAAAAAAACCTAGCGATTTTATCGAATTGCGTGAGAATTGCCGGACTTGTTCCGGATAGAGTCCTGAAAAACAATAAAAGTGGCTCCAGTACGGTAGATTAGGAACTGCTGTCCCGGCCATATTGGTCTTCAAAACGGACGATATCGTCTTCACCCAGGTAACCCCCGGACTGCACTTCCACGATTTCCAGCGGGATTGCGCCCGGATTCTCCAATCTGTGTTTCTCGCCGATGGGAATATAGGTGGACTCGTTTTCAGACAGGAGAAAGGTTTTTTCGCCACGGGTGACTTGTGCAGTGCCTTTCACCACAATCCAATGTTCGGCACGGTGATGATGCATCTGCAATGACAAGGCAGCACCCGGATTAACGGTAATGCGCTTGACTTGATAACGCTCGCCCAATCCAATTCCTTCGTAGGAGCCCCAAGGGCGGAATACGCGTCTGTGCATCAAGGCCTCTGATCGACCTGCGCTTTTTAGCTGATTGACGATTGTTTTGACCTCTTGTGACGCGCTTTTATCGGCAACAAGGACCGCATCGGCGGTTTCTATTACGATCAGATGTTCAATACCGATTCCGGCGACTACGCGATTCTCAGCAAATATCATGGAGTTTTTGGTGTCGTGGAGTAATACGTCCCCCTTGATCAAGTTGCCTGCAGCGTCCTTGTTACCCACGTCCCACAGACTTTGCCAGGAACCTACGTCTGACCAGCCAGCATCTAATGGTATTACTGCTGCCTGTAACGTGCTTTTCGGGGCACCGGTTTCGGTCACCTTTTCCATTACGGCGTAATCGATGGATTCGCTGGGACAGTCCATAAAGTCCTTTTTCTGAACTCTGAAAAAGTCATAGTCTTGTTTGCCTTTTTCATACGCATTCCGGACTGCAGTGTTGATGTCCGGTCTGAACCTGTCCATCGCCTCCAGCCAGGTTTTGGCGCTAAACAGAAAGATGCCACTGTTCCAGAAATAATCTCCACTCTTGAGGTAGTGCGTTGCGGTAGCCAAGTCAGGCTTCTCTACAAAGGCGTCGATTTTGCTGGAGTGATCCGAAAGCGCATCTCCCTTTTTGATATAGCCGTAACCTGTTTCGGCATGCGTAGGAACGATGCCAAAGGTGACTAGATATCCCTTGCTGGCCA
>Ga0224501_10002314_pt1 | contig 14933 bp, 9 predicted proteins | sample SF_Oct11_sed_USG_4_FD_169105 | JGI IMG/M metagenome (GOLD analysis project Ga0224501, IMG submission 169105) | Sediment microbial communities from San Francisco Bay, California, United States - SF_Oct11_sed_USGS_8_1 | ecosystem: Environmental > Aquatic > Marine > Sediment | place: USA...
AAACTTGGGAAATAATTGGTAAGATAAATAAAATCATAAATAACATATTGAAGGCCTTTTTCTGCAAGGTATCTTTCGTGCGATCCTTCCGGTAAATTATTGACCTGCAAACTTACGATTAAAAATGATATCAGCAAGTAAAAATAATATGCTGGAAAAATTCTAAGCGATCGTTTAATATAAAAGTTCTTATAGTTGATTTTCCCATCTTTCTTGAAATTTAAATACAGACCGGATGAAATTAAAAAACCGCTGAGTATAAAAAATAGATCAACGCCCGATCGTAAATTCTCCAGTAGAATTAAAAAAATATCGGGCACATTTTGTTGTGTAGTCGTTATAACTACTTTTGTATGCAGAATGAGAATGAAAATTATTGCAAGAGCTCGTAGGCCATTCAGACTCTGAATTTCTTTGTTGTTGCGAACAAAAACTGAAATGAATGCATTTTTCATAAAATAATAAATTGGCAGATGAATAAAATTGAAAAACAATAGAATTTGTCAAGCTAAAATGTATGTTTTTTTGAAACCCGTTCTCTGGTTTTCCTGGTAATGAAAGGTGAATAGCTTATTCTATTAAATATTTACTCATACAGAGCTTTTTCAGGCAGCAATTGCTGCAGAGCGGCCTTGATGATTTGCATACGAGAGCTGTAAAGTCCAGGATGGCAAGATTTAGCTCAAAGCTTCGTTTTGTATTCATAAGGCGGTTTGCTGAATCGATTAAAAATTTTTTCCTTCGCTTTTCTGGATCATAATCCGTTCCGGCAATTCGCGTAAAAAATCTTACGATATTGGAATCGACGGCGGCGCATCTCTCATTGAAAAGCCTGTTCCTGAGGATGGCTTCGGTATAACTGCCCACACCGGGAATCTCTTTTAGCAAGTCCTGAGGGCAAGGGTCTCTTTTTGCATAATGATCGGAAAGATAAGCGATAGTTTTGTGAATCTGTCTACCTCTCCAGGAAAGGCCCAGCGGCTCAAACAGTCTGCGAATTTCTGCCTGTGTCAGTTCTGCAGCGCTTTTCGGAGTTCTGTATTTCTCTGTAAATTTCTTATATACGGGTAGGACCTGATCTGCTTTCGTTCGGCGAAGCATCATCTCTGCCATGAGCAGGTGAAACCAGTTTCCTGTTTTTCTCCAGGGATAATTTCTGCTGTTTTTTTTGTACCATAGAAGAAGGCTCCGCCTGATTTCAGGAAATTGCGTCTGAATTTCAAGAAACGCTTTTTCTTCAGGCGATGGCTCTTTTTTTCCTGTGGGTTTTTCCTTTTTCAATTTTCTTCTGACCGGGTTCTTTATGGATTGCAGCTGCAATATTTTTTGCAATGATGCTGACAATTGGGACGGCGACGGAATTTCCGAACTGTTTGTATGCCTGCGTATCGGAGACGGGGATTTTGAAGCTGTCCGGGAATCCCATCAGTCTTGCACATTCACGCGGCGTCAGTCTTCTAGGATTTTTTCCTTTTACCGGGATCAGGATTTCTGAGCCGTCTTTGTAATACCTTGCAGAAAGAGTCCGGGCAATTCCATTTCTATCTGCAAGGCTGTAGCCGAATCCGTTTCCTTTTAATCTGTGTTTTTCTTTATAATCCTGAAGATATGACCAGAGCTTATCTGTGAGATGATAGCGCTGGTCCACTTTTGTTTCAAGAATTGACGACAGCGACGGATTTTTATCATTTGAAATTCCTCTGGTCTGTCCTTTCAGCTCAAACGAAGGAAATGAAAAGTTTTTCAGATCTTCAGAATCCAGAAAACCTGCAATGAAAACTCTTTCTCTGTGCTGGGGGAGAACATTTTTTGCATTGATCACTCTGTATGAAATATGATAGCCCAGTTCCTCTGTAAGAGTTTTTTCTATGATCCGAAAGGTCCTTCCTCTGTCGTGAGAAACAAGGTTTTTTACATTTTCCAGAAGAAAGCCTCTGGGCTTTTTATCGCGGATAATTCTTGCAATTTCAAAAAACAACGTTCCCTGGGTTTCATCAAGAAATCCATGGGGTCTTCCCAGAGCATTTTTTTTGGAAACGCCGGAGATTGAAAAAGGCTGGCAGGGAAATCCTGCGGCAAGAATATCAAAATCGGGAATCCCCCGGGAAGAAACTTCTCTGATATCGCCTGCAGGCTCATCGCCGAAGTTTTCTTTATATGTAACGGATGCAAATTTGTCCCATTCGCAGGAATAAACGCATTTTCCGCCAGCTTTCTCAAAGGCAAGGCGCATGCCGCCGATGCCAGCAAATAAATCAATAAAACGAAATTTTTCTTTTTTCATGGATTGATTTTACAGTACCCCTGTGACATTTTAAGACCGGAAAAGAATTTAAAAACTTCTGAATCCGAAGCAAATAAAGGATGTGCGTTCCGTGGATCTTAATAGTGATATTATCGTCAGGCTGTAAAATTTCACTGATAATCTTCAGTTGGATTTTTCATATTCCTGAATGAGTCTGTCGATTTCGTCCTGGCTGATCCAGACGCGGATCCGGTCGGGAATGGTTCCCTCGGATTTTACAAAACTCAGGATATGACTGAAAAGATCATGGGTGTCTATGGCGCCCATGGAAACAAGAATTTCACCCAGGAGATGGTTTGGGTCTTCTTTTTGTTTCTCCAGAGCCTTTTCCATATCTTCCCGTTTGATCTGCCCTTTTTGAATGAGATATTCACCAATTTTCATTTGGATTCCGCCTTTTTTTGATCAGGCTGAAAAGGAATTTCAGTAAAGTCACGCATTTTTTTCCTCCAGGACTTTACCGGAAGCCTCATATTTATGGATGCGGTTCATGGCGCAGATCAGGGCCCGGATGGAAGCACGGGTTATGCTGTGATCTACGCCTGCTCCATAGTAGGTTTTCTGACTTTCTGTCTGGAGCTGAATATAAGCGGCCGCTCTGGAATCGGATCCGTGAGCCAGAGCATGCTCGGAATAAGCTTCAATACTGTAAGGGAAAAGACCGGCCTGGATTAAAGCATCCTTGCAGGCGTCAATCGGACCGTTCCCTCTTCCTTCAAGAATTCTTTTTTCCCCCTGAATTGAAATTTCAAGTTTACAGTCCACATCTTCTTCATTTGCAGAATCCGGATATGTGACGAAAGAAATCAATTGGTAGGGGGAGATGCTGTTCAGAAACTCATCTTCAAAAGTTTTCAGAATCAGTTCCGGTAAAATTTCGCCTCCGGTTTTGTCTGCGATGTTCTGGATTACTTTTCCGAATTCCGGATGCATGGATTTGGGGAGCTGAAAACCGTATTCATGATCCATGACGTACGCCACGCCCCCTTTTCCGGACTGGCTGTTGATCCGTATGATGGATTCGTAAGTTCTGCCGAGGTCTTCCGGATTGATGGGAAGATAGGGCACTTCCCAGAAAGGAATGCTGTTTTTGCGTCTGTAATCCATTCCCTTGTTGATTGCATCCTGATGCGAGCCTGAAAAAGCGGTATAGACCAGTTCGCCTGCATAGGGATGCCTTGGGTGGACGGGCATGCGTGTGGTTCTTTCGTAGATTTCGATGATGCGGTTGATGTTGTGAAAGTCAAGGCCGGGATCCACGCCTCTTGAAAACATGTTGAGAGCAATGGTTACAATATCTGCATTTCCGGTGCGTTCGCCGTTTCCGAAAAGAGTGCCTTCGATTCTGTCTCCGCCTGCAAGAAGAGCAAGTTCGGAAGCGGCGACAGCGCTTCCTCTGTCATTGTGCGCATGGATGCTGATAACGGCTCTGTTCCGGTTTTTTAAATGCCTTACAAAATATTCAATTTGATCTGCAAAGATATTGGGAGACGTCATTTCTACCGTTGCAGGAAGGTTGATGATTGCCTTCTGACTTTCGGAAGGCTGCCATTCGTCCAGAACCGCATCGCAGACTTCGACTGCATAATCCAGTTCTGTCCCCGTAAAGCTTTCCGGCGAATATTCAAGAACGATTTCCGTGTCAATATCGGCCGCCATTTTTTTGACAAATCGGACTCCAGAAGTTGCAATTTCCCTGATTTCTTTTTTATCCATATTGAAGACAACGCGTCTCTGGAGTTCTGATGTGGAGTTGTAAATATGAAGAACAGCGCGTCTGCAGCCTTTAAGCGCCTCAAAGGTTTTCTGGATTAAATGCTCTCTTGCCTGGGTGAGGACCTGTACTGTTACGTCATCGGGAATTAACTGATCTTCAATTAAAGTTCTGAGAAATTTATATTCGACTTCGGAAGCGGAAGGGAAGCCGACTTCAATTTCTTTAAAGCCGATTTCAACGAGAAGGCGGAACATATCGAGCTTCTCCTGAAAATTCATGGGAATAATCAAAGACTGGTTTCCGTCCCGGAGATCAACACTGCACCAGAAGGGCGCAGTTTCAATGTTTTTGTCCGGCCAGGTCCGGTCGGGAAGATCAACCGGTCTGTAGGGTTTATATTGTTTTACGATTTCATGTTTCATGTCTCTGCTCCAGTTTAAAAAGGATTTTTTGAATGTCCAGGATTGTTTAAAGGACTTCGGTTTTTATAGCCGAATTAGCAGAGGCAGGAAGGAACGCAGAAACCCGCAGAGTCTGAAAGATCTGTTGAAAGAAAAATGATATGTTTTTCCTGAAGGTTTCACTGTTTTCTAAATTACGGAAAAAACGTTTCATGTCAATATGTTTTTTTAATTTTCATATTAAAAAAATATCATAATTTCTGCCGGTTCCGGATGCTTCTTGCAAGCGTGGAACGGTCTGCAAATTCAATGCTTCCTCCGGTCTGAAGACCGTGAGAAATGCGGGAAAAAAGAATTCCTTTTTCGGAAAAGATTTCTGAGATATAGCTGGCCGTAGCATCGCCTTCAAGGGTTGGATTGGTTGCTATAAAGATTTCTTTAATGCCGCGGTTTTCAAGAGTTTCTCTGAGTTCCCGGATCCTGAGATCATCGGGACCGATTCCGTCCAGAGGAGAAATTGCACCCATGAGAACATGGTACATTCCGTCAAATTCGCCAGTTTTTTCTATGGCAAAAATATCCTGCGGTTCTTCGACAATACAGAGCAGTTCAGTATTTCTTGAATCATCGCTGCAGATGCTGCAGAGTTCTGTTTCGCATAGGCCGCCGCAGTTATTACAGAAGCGTATCTTTTCTTTGAGCTGGATCAGAGCATCGCTGAGCGACTGCACCTGATAGGAATCCTGACGGATTAAATGAAAGGCAATTCTGTAGGCGCTCCTCTGTCCGATTCCGGGAAGAGATGTGAGCAGATGAACCAGGTCCTCAAGAGCGTCAAAAGCCATCTCAGCCGCCGAAAAGTTTGTCCAGGCCTGGAAGATTCATTCCGACGGCGTTTTTCATTTCATGGCTTACGGCTTCTTTTAATTTTTTTGAGCCGTCATTCATTGCTGAAATCAAAAGCTCTTCCAGCATGTCTTTATTATTTTTATCAAGAAGGCTGTCATCCACCTGGATATTCAGCACGGTCCCTTCTCCGTTTAGAGTGACCTTTACCAGTCCTGCGCCTGCTTCGCCGGCAATCACCAGTTTTTTAATCCTCTGCTGGAAAGCCTCCATCTGCCCTTTCAGGGCTCCCATATTTTTAAACATATCTCCGAAATTCATCGTTTACTCCAATTCGGGAACGGATTTTGAATCGATTACCGTTCCGAGAAATTTTTTCTGCAGTTCGTTCTCTGCTGAATAGGGCGTACCGTCTTTCATTGCTGTTGAAAGACGGTTCAGCTTCTGTATGATGCCGCTCAGGCTGGGAGAAAAAAGCTTTTCTTTTAATGCGAGAAGCTCCATTTCAATTAAAACTCTTGACTCGTAGGAATTTCTGAGGCGAAGAGCCATTCCCTTTGTCAGAAGATTGTATATACCGTGAAAAATGACATTGAGTTTTACCGGATCCACTCCTTCCAGCCCATCTTTGATATGGGCGATTTCTGTTCCGGGAATTCCGAGAAATTCAGTGTTCTCTGTTCCGTTCTGTATGTGGACGGCCATTCGAAGAAAATCAAGATATTCCCATACAAAACGGGTAATATCTCCGCCTGTTGCGAAAAAATCATGAACGGGCATCATTAAATCTTCCGGTTTTCCCTTTTCATCCAGAAGCATGCCGGTGATTTTAAGAAAAAGATCAAAGTAGACAGCGCCGATTAATTCTTTTACTTTTTCAGAAGTGATGTTTTTGTCACAGTAGGTTACAGCCTGTTCCATAAAAGAAAGACTGTCCCGGACCGAACCGTCGCCTCTGCGCGCAATCCAGAACAGAGCTTCTTCTTCTGCCTTGATTCCGTCTTTTTCGCAGATCTGTGCCAGATAATTCTGAATAACGGAAAGGGGAACCTTGGCGAAAGTAAAGACCTGACAGCGGGAAAGGATCGTTTCTGGAATTTTATTGAATTCAGTTGTCGCAAGGATAAATAAAATATGGGCAGGCGGTTCTTCCAGGGTTTTCAGAAGAGCATTGAAGGATTCTGTGGTCAGCATGTGCACTTCGTCAATGATATAGACCTTTTTTTTCCCGGTCATGGGCTGGAATTTTACATTTTCGCGGAGTTCGCGGATATGATGGATTCCCCTGTGTGATGCAGCGTCGATTTCAATTACGTCCATGCTGTTGCCGTGCAGGATGGAAAGACATGAATCGCATTGATCGCAGGGTTCATTGCCCTCGGGAGAGGTGCAGTTGACGCGCTTGGCAAGTATTCTTGCTATGGTTGTTTTTCCGACCCCCCGGGGGCCGAAGAAAATATAGGCGGATCCAATTCTGTCAGACAGGGATGCATTTTGAAGAGCCTGAACAGCCATTTTCTGTTCAATAACATCTTTAAATTTTTGCGGCCTGTATTTTCTGGCCAGAACCATATGTGTTGGGGCTGCCATAAAGCCAGTGGATTCTTTCCAGCCATCGGGTCAAGAGTTTCGTTATGGAAACAGGTTTTACTATACAGAAAGAACAGTAATCAAAAACTGGTATTATGGTGCCGGAATCAATTGCCATTGCCGGGCTCGGAAATCCCGGGGCAAAGTATAGAAATAATAGACACAATGCCGGATTTTTACTGCTGGATTATCTGGAATCCGCCTGGCAGACCTCTTCCCGTGATAAAAAAAGCGGAGCTGAATTTTCAAAAGCGTCCCATCCTGATTTCGATTCGTCATTTCTTTTTATCTGGCCCCAGAAATTCATGAATCTTTCCGGACAGCCTGTCTGTGATCTCATGAAATTTTTTAAGATTCCTGTAGAGCATTTGATTGTTCTTCACGATGAAATTGAACTGCCTTTTTCTGAAATTCGGTCAAAAAAAGGAGGCGGTCATAAAGGACATAATGGTCTTCGGGACATAATGCTCCACTGTAAAAGTCCTGATTTTTACAGAATTCGTTTCGGAGTGGGCCGTCCTGATCATCCCGATGTTGCTTCTCATGTCCTTTCTGATTTCAACCTGGAAGAACAGTCATCTCTTGGATTATGTTATGCAAAGTCTGAGAAAGAGATTTTTACACTTCTTAAAAAGCTATCAGAACAAAATTGAAGGTTCTGGCTAGTTCTTTTGCCCTGGTTTTGCATCCATATATGCAAAAAAAGAAAAAATATAAAAAATCAATAAAAAAATTCAAATAAAATTTTTTGAATCGATTTAAAACTTACGTCATTTTTTCAAAATCCTTTCTGACAGCGACAGACCCAGGGTTCCCCCCGGTTGCTTAAATTAAACCCTTACGATAGAATCAATATCAAGTCATATTCAATCAAAAAGAAATTTAACTCTTTTTTCGTCGGTTATTATTATAGAGACTTTATTAAGCAGGTTTAACTATGGAAGCATTTAAAAATCAAATCATCAATCCATTTATAAAAATACTGTTTGCAGGTTCCCTGCTTCTCTTTGGAACCTCCTGTGCCTCCTGGCCGGGAACATTGCTGGCATATTTTTCAGCAGCCGGCGGTGGTGAAGAAGGGATGAATGCTGGTCTTTTTGCCATGCTTGGAATGGGCGGAGGCGGAGGCGGAGGCGGAGGCACAAATCCGACTGTGCCTCCTGAAGAAACACAGCCGACCATTTCCATTGCAGATCCGGCAGATGTAAGCGAAGGAAATGCAGGGACACAGACGGTTGTCTTTACGGTAAGTCTTTCAAGTTCTTACAGCCAGACAGTCAGTGTAGACTATGTAACCGATGATGCCAATACTCTGGGTGAAACCGATCCTGCAAATGCAGGAACCGATTATACTGCAATTGCATCTGCAACTCTTGACTTTTTGCCGGGCGAAACTTCAAAAACCATTGACCTTACTGTAAACGGCGATCCTGGAGAAGAACCCAATGAAACAGCAGCCATTCTTTTTTCCAATCCTGTCAACGCATCTCTTGCCAGTAATAGTGCAAAAGTTGTTATTTTAAACGACGATACCACGCCTGATATTTCTTTTAATATTGCATCCAGCAGCGGTGCAGAAGATGCCGGTGCATCTCTTCAGGTGGATTTAACTCCGGCGCCCACATCTGCCATTACATTAAATTATACGGTAACAGCAGGCACAGCAACGGTAGCAGATGACTATTCAGATCCCGGATCGGGAAGCATTACCATTCCTGCAGGAAGTTCAAGTTATTCTCTTCCTATCAACATTGTTGATGATACAAAAACTGAAGCTGATGAAACCTTCACCGTTGCCCTGGCTGCAGGAAGCGGCTACAATACAACGGGAACCACTTCGCATGTTTATACAATTACAAACAATGATGCAGATCCTTCCATTTCCATCAATGATGCGACTGTCACAGAAGGCGACGGAGTTACGGCAACCTTTACGGTATCTCTCAGCCATGCATCGTACCAGAATATTACTGTAACCTACGCCACCACAAACAGTACAGCTATCTCAACAAAAGACTATACTGCAAAAGGAGGCACTCTTACATTCTTACCGGGGGAAACTTCAAAAGATATTGAAGTAACCATCCTCAATGATACAAAAAATGAAGCTTCAGAAACGTTTTTTATGAATCTTTCGCTTCCCGGAAATGCAACGATTTCCGATAACAAGGGCCTCGCGACCATCAATGATGACGGCGATGCCGCTCCTGCTATTTCTATAGCGGATAAATCCGTCAACGAAGGAAATTCCGGAATCACAGCTCATACCTTTACAGTAACGCTTAACAAAGCTTCCGGTCAGACGGTAACAGTCAATTATGCAACTGCTGCAAATTCGCCTCTGAGCGCCGAGGCTGTTGCCACATGCCCCGGAACGCCTGTTGCAAATTCCGACTATGAAACAAAAAGCGGAACGCTGACGTTTCCTGAAGATACGATAAGCCGGACTATTACGGTCAATGTATGCGGCGATGCCATTGACGAAGGCGGAAACCAGACCTATCTTGTCAATCTTTCTTCTCCGACCAATGCTTCTGTTTCAGACGGAACGGCGCTGGGAACGATCATTGACGATGAAAATTCTGTTGTGCAGTTCAATGTTTTGTCTTCGTCTGTAACAGAAGGAACTGCGACGGTAACCGTACAGCTTGATGTCAATACTACTGCCCATGGCGGTCTTACGGTTGCACTTGGATTCGGGAATGATACAGACGGCGGAACAGACGATGCCTCGGCCCCGTTAGACTATACGACAATTTCCAATATATCGATTGCAGACGGTCTTTCGAGCAAAACCTTTGATGTTACAATTGCAGATGATTCCATCGATGAACATGCAGAAGTTTTTGTGATTGGGATCGGATCGGGTGCCTATGTGATCGGAGGGAATTCTACCCATACGGTTACGATCTATGACAATGACGTTCCGAAAGTAGATTTTACCGCTGCCACGGGAACAGCCAGCAGCAATGCAGAAGATACGGCCGGAACAAGAACCCTGGACTTTGAAATTTCGCCCCTGCCCGTTGATCCTTTAACCATCACGTATTCTTATGGCGGATCGGCAACAGCAGGAACTGATTTTGATAATACAGTCACTTCAGTCGCTGTTGCTGCGGGCGCTTCATCGGGAAGCATTTCTCTTCCCATAACGGCAGACAGCATGGTGGAATCCGATGAGAGTGTTGTTGTTACCATTACAACAGGAACAGGGTATGAAGCGGGGGTAACAAGGCCGGCCCATACCTTTACGATTACAAATGACGATTCTGTAGGATATGTGATTTCAAATTTCAATTATCCTTCCATACCGGAAAATGGAACCATCAGTTCCGGCTATACGGTAAAACTGAATTCGCAGCCTAACGGCGATGTGGTTCTGAATTTTTCTACAAGCGATCCTGCAAGCGGCAGCATTAATATAACTTCGCATACATTTAACAGCACAAACTGGAATTCAGCTGTTACAGTAAGCATTACAGGCGTTCCCGAAAATATTGACGACGGCGACGTTGTTGTTACATCCTCCGTGACATTCGGATCCACGACTGATACGACAGGATACTCAGGGACCGGTCTTCCTGTAAATAAAACCGTTACAGTAAATGATGATGATACTGCCGGATTCAGCATTCCGTCCACTTCGGTCAGTATGACGGAAGGCGGTACGGGTGCGTTCAGTGTAAAACTTACATCAGAGCCGACTGGCGATGTTGTAATTAATGTAACTCCACCGGGAGATGCAACTGTCGATAAAAGCACTCTTACTTTTACAACGGGAAACTGGAATTCCTATCAGACGGTAACGGTAACTGCAATTGATGATCTGTATGAAGAAATATCACCGGAAATCGTTAGTGTGGTTCTTGCCGTCAATGCTGGATCGACTGCAGATGCCAAATATGATCCACTCGATCCGTCAGATATCACAGTAAATATTACCGATAATGATACGGCTGGCTATACAGTTACGCCGACGACCATCAATGCCGTTGAAGCCGGGGCAGGGGTGAGCTTTACGGTTCGTCCCACTTCCAATCCGGAAGGAGCTCATGTAATTACAATCAATCTGGCAGCAACAGCTGAATATTCCATCAATACTGTTGAATCCGGAACAAAAACAGCCGGACAGAATGCAGTTCTTACATTTTCCTACAGCGGCGACCCAGCAACGCTTCCGGCTGCAAAAACAGTAACCGTTTATGCCCTTGATGATTCTGTCTCAAACTCAGGAAAATCACGCACAATTACGCTTGATGATGATACTTCGACAACTGCGACAGGATATGGAGCAACTCTTGCCAATCCCACGGTTACGGCCAATATAACAGAATCTGGATCTCCAGGAGTGACTGTATCTGCTGCAACAGTAAGTGCGACTGAAGGAGGCGCAACTGCTTCTTTTACGGTTGTTCTTGATAAACTTCCCAACGGAAATGTGGGAATCTCTCTTGCTTCTGCAGATTCATCACAGATCAGCATTGATAAAGCTTCTCTGTTATTTACAACGGGAGACTGGAGCAATACACAGACAATCACCGTTACAGCCGTGGACGATGCTCTACTGGACGGCAATGTGGATGTCAATATTGCCATTACCATCAATGCAGGAACAACAACCGACACATCCGGATACCTTGTCCTCAATCCGGCAGACGTTACGGCAACTGCAGTGGATAATGACGTTGCAGTAACCATTTCTAGCGCGGAAACTCTGGATGCGGACTGCAACGGACGCATTGATCATTACAGGATTACTTTCAGCGGAAATGTTTCTGACTCGACATTCCCAGGTTATATTGCCAATGCAACGGGAACTTCTACTGCAGACTGGATTGTCTCCGGCTACAGCAATGTAAAGCTTGTTCATGGAACCCAGGTTGCTTCTGACTTTGGATCTTATTGCGGAAGCGCTGTCGCAGATACTGCAAATGACAATGTCCTATTTCTCAAGTTTACAGAAGGCGCCGGATATGACGGAGGAGCTAAACCGGACCTTACAACAACGGCTTCGCCTGCTCTTGAGTCTTCAAGCGGAACCGTTATGGCACAGGTATTTACAGCAAGTGTAACAGAATCTGATAAGGTAAAGCCTATTATCACAAATGCCTATGCAGACGCTCTTTCTACAGCCCTGACGGTTGTTTTTTCTGAAGCGGTTTACGGAAATTCAGGCGCAAAAGTTGCCTGTACATCAGGCGCAAGCGGAAATATTGGCGCTGCATCCGTTACCTATGTTGATGGAGCAGGAACGACAGGAGCTTCTTCTGTTTCGTCGATTGGTTCCGATGCCTGTGCTTCCGATACGGGGCTCAATGCTGTTTTTACCATGAATACCGCTTTTGCAAGCGATGACGGCGACGGCGTACCAGCAGATGATACTGTATCTGCATCGGCAGGCCTCTATGATGCAGCTGATAATACAGGAACAGGAACGGCTGCATTTAACGTGGCTGTAACTGCTGGACCGCGCATTAATTCAGCGACAATTTATGATTCCAATAATAACGGAAAAATCGACCAGATCAAGCTGGTGTTTAATAAGAATATGAAAGACATTTCTATCTGGAACAAGACTGCGCAGTTTGTCTATGGCGGAACGGCTCTTGTTACGGTGGATTCTGTTACTTATTCAGCAGGCGGAACCGGAGGGGGAACCATCACAACTCCCAATGACGATTCCGGAACCTCTAACGACACAATTGTAACTCTCTTTACAAATGATGCGGCAGTGGCCGGAACCGATGTGAAAGCGCTTTCGTTTACTACAGCTGTAAATACATGGGAAGATTCAGTCGGAATCGATCTTCAGAGCATTGCTGATCTATCGTCTTTGACAGTGGATAAAGCTCCTCCTGTAATTCTTACAGCGGTTGCTTACGATAATACCAATTCTATTGCTGGAGTGGATGATGACGATACTCTGGTCATAACATTTTCCGAACCGACCAGCAAGCCTTCCATTACGGCTGCGAATATCAACTCCATTTTTACCCTGACGGGAGGCCATGTCTGGGGAAGCATCCAGTCGGCAACCTGGAATGCATCAGGCGATCAGCTGACCATTCTTTTCGGATCGGGAGCGGATGTGGCCGTAAGCGATACAATTACAATCCTGAATACAATTCAGGATAATGCCGCGGTTCCAAACGAAGCAATTAGCATTGCCGCTGTTCAGTCTATCAGCGGATCGTTCTTTACGGATACCGTCAAGCCTTACATGCTGACCGTTTCCAATATTACGCCAACAAGCGTGACTATAAAATTCAGCGAATCCATGCTTGCCGACGGAACTGCCAATGCAATCAATACGATTGCAAACTTCCGTCTGGATGAAAAAACTCCGGGTACCTGTGCAACAACTACAGACAGCAATATCCCCATTGCATCCGCTACTGCGATTGCACCGGATACCGTGGAACTTGCTCTGGGCGGTTCTGAAACTCTCTGTGATGTAGATTATACAATTTCCATTGCCTCCGGCAGAACCGTAGTGGATTTTCCGGGTGGAAATACAATTGGAGTGCCTGATTCACTTACCTTCCTCGGCAATGAAAGAATTAAGGTGCTGTCTGCAACAGCGATTGATACCTATACCGTAAGACTTATGTTCAGCAAGGTTCCTCTGTCTGGAACTGATGTAGCAGGGTCAGCCGGATGTTCCACCGCTGTTGAATGTGCGAAACGTTATAAAATCACTCCTTCGCTCGGCGATATTACATCGGCTACGATCGGAACCGGAGCGCTTGCCAATACGGTCGTCCTGACTCATACCCTGCAGCAGTCCGGCTCTGCCTATACGGTCATCGCTGCGAACAATGCGGACGGAGACAACTTTGATAATACCGCATGGGGAGCCATTAAGAGCTTTGACGGCGTTCAGGATCTGAAGCCCTATCCTGACGACAGAGCCAGCTTTATCGGGAAAGGCGTGGTGCTTGACAGTTTCGAAGACGGGGCTTTTTACAGCGATCCGTTTGCAGACGGAACGACGTTTGCATGGGCTTTTACCTATGGCGGCATGATTTATCTCGGAACCAACGACCATAACAATGCAGCCTTCCGCTTTGAGCCGGACGGAGCCAATGCCGTGACAACGACCTTTGACTTTGTAACGGCCGGCGCTACCTGTTCCACGGCAGTAGGGTTTGGAACAGCTGCCAATGACTGCGGAACGGGAACCCAGGGTCCGAACGGCGAATACGGCGTGGGCGGTTTTACAAGCGTTACATTTACGATTGGCGGAATCGACTATGAAGCGCTTTTCGTGGGACCGATCAAGTCAGGAATCGGCAAGGCCTATTTTACCCAGGACGTGGATACGAAACTGGACTGGAAGGAATTTCCAATTTATAATACAGTGGGAAATAATTCGGAATCGATCCATACGATTTACGGTTTTGAAAATCATCTGATTATCTGCCTTTCAACAAACCATAATAGCGCCGCTCCCATCTGCGGACATCATACGGTTTCTGTCAGCGGAGGTGTGCTTTCCATTGGAGCTGATACGGATATGAGAGCAGGTAAGGTTTCCGGAATTGGAAAGGCTGACGGAAATAATGCCAATATCGCCGGAATTGACTCCATGATTTATTTTAACAACCATCTTTATTTTGGAAATAACGGCGGTGTCAAATATGCAGACAGTGCAACCAGCAACAGCTTTTCAGAGTTTGCTGCTAACAGCGGAACGGATTACGTTGTTGATACAACTCCTTCTGCTTCTGCCTGGTCGAATAACGGAGTGAATATTTACACGAAAGCTCTGCCAAGCCTTGGAAAAATCCGTCCGGGCGAAAAAGGAATTGCGAAGTTCCTGGAATTTAACGGAAGACTGTACATGGCAAGAAACGTAACGACAACTGTGAATTCTACTGTTATAGATCACGGCGAACTCTGGGTCTGCGTTCCCGGCGGAGACAATATCTGTGATTCGGCAGACTGGAGCCGGCTGATTTCTGGAAAGGAAACGCAGCTTCCGTCTGTGAATTCCATCAGTATGCTTCAGGATAACGGATCAGGAGTCCTGTATGTAGGCTTTGATGATAATACAACTGTATCTCCTACAGGA
>Ga0224501_10002315_pt1 | contig 14932 bp, 14 predicted proteins | sample SF_Oct11_sed_USG_4_FD_169105 | JGI IMG/M metagenome (GOLD analysis project Ga0224501, IMG submission 169105) | Sediment microbial communities from San Francisco Bay, California, United States - SF_Oct11_sed_USGS_8_1 | ecosystem: Environmental > Aquatic > Marine > Sediment | place: USA...
TAGAAGCCCGATGGACGTAAGCAGCAATCCGACACCGAGCGCCGACCATAAATACCCGACCTCGACCGGTCCCAGTCCCAGCATTTTTCTCGCGAATACCGGGAAAAGCGCACTCAGCGCACTACTACCGAACGTGTGGAGCGCTGCGGTACCAGTTAGGAGTAACAGCCCGGGTTGGGTGACCACACTATAGCGAAATCCCTCGACGAGATCCTGCAACATTGTCGGCTTGGCTGCAAGCGATGGCGTAATTGCGGCAGGCTTGCCAAAACGGACCAGCATGAGGCACGCAGCCGAAATCACGTACGTCGCTGCATTGAGACATAAGACTTCCTGCGATCCGTATGCGGCGATACCTAATCCACTCATCGCAGGACCAAAAATGATGCCGAGACTCGTAGTGCCCTGGAGCAACGCGTTGGCCGCCGTGAACTTCGTTTTGGGGACGAACGTGGGGATAGAGGCGGTGAGAGCCGGCCCAAACACCGCTGAGGCAACGGCGTGCAGAAGAACCAAGACGTAGAGCACTGTTACTGTAAAGGACTCAACAGGAATGAGGCACGGAATCAGCCCGATCAGTAAGGCGCGTAGTAAATCGCTGGTGATCAGCAATACTTTTTTCGGGAGCCGATCGACATACACACCGATGATCGGCCCCAGCACGATCGGAGGAATGGTCTGCAGCAGCCCGATCACCGATGTTTTGAGCGGTGATCCAGTGACAGCATAGACGAACCACAGCAGGGCTAGTTTGGAGACACCGTCGCCGATTTGAGAGATGAGTTGTCCGGACCAGACCAGTCCGAAATCGCGGGTCAGGAGCAGTGGACGAGCCTCGCCCTCCGTGCTATCTGCTTTCTCCATTATGGTAGGAGAGCGAGAGAAGTGGCCTGAGCGGCCCTGCATCAGCCCTCGCCCTCCAGTCGAACCTTTTCGGTGTTTACGGCACGTACCCCAGGTACTTGTCTAGCAGCCTCAGCAGCCTCTAGGGCAATGACCTGGAAACGGACCGTTCCGTTAAGCTGAACAACCCCGTCTTCCGTCTTCACCTCAAAATTGGCTGCCTTTAACGTGGCACTCTTAGAGAACCGTTCTTTGATCAATGACGTGAGGGCGTCATCCTGTTTCTTCAACAAGATCTTTGCCAGATCCTTCTCCACGGTGAGCTTGTTGACGACGTCTTTGACGCCGAGAACCTTCTGCGCCACATCCTTGGCGGCGACCTTTTCTTCTTCTGTCGAAACACGCCCGCTAAGGGTAATTGTTTGCTGATCGTCTTCGACTTCGATCTCGTAGTGGAACAACCTTGAATCTCCCATGAGCGCGAGCTTGACTGAGAGGATCAGCGATCCCAGCGTCTTCCTGAGAGCCGGCTCCTTCTCTTTCACTTCATGGTCAGGTGGAAGGTCGGCCTTCATGGTAGGAGCGGCCGGCGGCTGCGGTTTTGCTTCCGGTACCGGTTTCGGGGCGGTCGATTGACTGTCGGACGCAGGCTTTCTCGGCACGACCTCTTTGTACTCCGTCGACGCGTCACTCTTCGGTGCGGGAGTAGCCGGCGGCTGCGGTTTTGCTTCCGGTACCGGTTTCGGGGCGGTCGATTGACTGTCGGACGCAGGCTTTCTCGGCACGACCTCTTTGTGCTCCGTCGACGCGTCACTCTTCGGTGCGGGAGTAGCCGGCGGCTGCGGTTTTGCTTCCGGTACCGGTTTCGGGGCGGTCGATTGACTGTCGGACGCAGGCTTTCTCGGCACGACCTCTTTGTGCTCCGTCGACGCGTCACTCTTCGGTGCGGGAGTAGCCGGTAGCTGAGGCTTGGTCTCGGGTTCTGGTTTCGGTGGTGCAGGTTGACCATCAGAGGCAGCAGGAGGCTGGGTTGCCTCGGAAGATGCGGGCTTGTCTAACGCACCTTCTTTCTCATGAGTGTCAGACGCCTCGGAGCGCACACCCATCGACCAGATTACGAATAGACTCACAATGATCAGCGCCCGTGATGACGTGGTCATCGCATGATTCCTCCTTATGAATTTCTTGCGTAGAAGGTCACACACGCATTCTAACTCGCGGTTGCTTCCCTGTCACCGGTCTGTACAGACCACCGGGCAGCCCCCTGTTCATCAGGGGACTGCCCGGAATTCTGTCTGATTGCTATGGAACTATTCCTGACAAGACCGTTCGGTGTGGACCTAAGTCTGAGCGGGGCTGGTTTGAGATGGGAATGGGCCACCCGCGGCAACTGTTAAGCCTTGTGCGTGCGATTTATAGAAGCTGAAGAGCCATGCGGTAGCGGCTGTCATCAGAAGAATAGCGCTGATACCTCCTAAGCTGGCAGCAGGTCCGATCGTATCCGCAGCCCACCCGAATCCCGCCATTCCAGCCATCGACGACGCCATCCCTCCTGTTGCAAAACTTGTAAACACTCGGCCGAGGAGATGCGCTGGCGTTAGCTCTTGAAGCATCGTCCACACCAACGGCGTGAACATGGCCGTGCTCCCTCCGATCACAGCGATCAAGGCTCCCGCAGCCACAGGAGCATCGAAGAAACCGAGCGCAGCCACAGCAATACCCCCGATCGCGAGCGCGCCGGACATGAAGCGCAAGCGCCAAGGTACATCTCCTTGTGTAATCGAGGTGAGAACAAGGGAGGCCAATAGCATTCCGATGCCAAGTGCCGACCAGAGCCACCCAAGTTGGATCGGACCCACTCCAAGCACCTCTTTCGCAAAGACGGGCAACAAAAAGATGAAGGCGCTAATGCCGACGCTATAGAGGGTGGCCGTCAACATAAGGAGCATGACGGTCTTTTGTTCGACAAACACGAAGCGAAAGCCTGCCAGCAAATCGCTGGTAATGCCTTCCGTTAAGCCTTTGTTCGCAAGACGCGCATGATCGAGCGTTTCACGCACTCGAATGGGGAATATGCATAGCGCGGAGACAAAGAACGTTGCTGCATCAACATAGAGCACGTTTTGTGCTCCGATGAGCGCAATGCCGAGACCACTGAGGGCGGGACCCACTAAGAGCCCCACGTTAGTGGTCGTTTGCATCAATGCATTGGCGGCAACAAGGCGATCTTTGGGCACGATCAGTGGAACGGCGGAAGTCAAAGCCGGCCCGAAGACGGTTGAGAAGATGGCTGTGGCGAATACAAGGACATAGAGCCGATCGAGCGTCAGGGCCTCCATGGCATAGAGCACCGGGATCAAGAGAACCATCAAGGTACGAAGTAAATCGACCCCGATCATGACTGGCTTCTTTCGAACCCGATCCAGATACACACCGATCAATGGGCCAAACAGCAGTGGTGGGAGGGTTTGAAGCAACCCGACTACCGCCATTTTGAGTGCCGATCCGGTCAAATCGTAAACGAACCAGAGCAACGCCACTTTGTTAAGACTGTCACCGATCTGTGAGATCGTCTGGCCCGCGAACAAGAAGCCAAAGTCTCTCGTTTTGACTAACTCCCAGCCTCGCCCACGGCTTGGGGTCGAGCGGGTTTCAATCGAATCAGCAGTCGTCTCAGACATGTCGGCCTCGTCCAAACGCTTTGTGTGGCTCGGTCTTGAAAGCCCCATTGTTGGACCGCCCAAAAGCCATGCTTTGTGCGGCTTGCACTGCTCCATCTTCGAGCAGCAGTCGTTCATACAGCGCTACATAGTCACGGGCCATCCGATCCGCGGTAAACCGTTCGTCAAATGCAGCCCGGCACTGCTTTCGATCAATACGTGAAACCTGGCCCACCGCATCCACCATCTCGTCAACGGTTTCGCAAATGAAGCCGGTGACACCGTGATCGATGATTTCTGGAATCGAGCCTCGCCGATAGGCGATGACCGGAGTTCCGCAGGCAAACGCTTCAATCAGTACCAGCCCGAACGGTTCCGGCCAGTCGTAGGGACACACGAGCGCCATCGCATTGCCGATGAAGTCGTCTTTTTCGGCATCGGAGATCTCCCCAACAAAATCAATCAAGGGATGACTGAGTAACGGCTCAATTTCAGCTTCAAAGTACGTCCGGTCCGTAGGGTCCACTTTTGCCGCAATGCGAAGGGGCAGGCCAGCGCGTTTCGCAATCTCAATCGCCTGGTCTGGTCGTTTTTCAGGAGCAGTCCGTCCCAAAAACGCCAGATACCCTCCGGATTGTGGATGAAACGTATACATGTTTTGCGGGAGCCCGTGATAGATGGTGCCGGCCCAGTTGGCCCAGGGCAGCGGCCGACGTTGAGCGTCAGATATGGAGACCAAGGGCATTTCAGAAAATTCTCGATAGACCGGCTCCAGCTCTGGAAGATCCAAGCGACCGTGGAGGGTCGTCACAACTGGGACAGGATTCCTCCGTGCCAAGGGAAATCCGGTGAAGTCCAAGTGCGAATGAATAATATCGAAGTCATGTGCTGATCCAAGACCCCGTTCGTGCAGCATCATCAAGTACGCATCGCGATTGAAGATGCCGGTCTTCAATCGGAGCGCCTGTGGGGAAATCGCTTCAAGTCGCGCAGCCGTTTCTGAGTCCCCGCTGGCAAATAGCGTCACATCATGCCCTAAGGCGACCAATTCTTCCGTAATGTAGGAAACGATTCGCTCGGTTCCACCATAGAGTGTCGGCGGAACGCTTTCCCATAGCGGAGCCACTTGTGCGATTTTCATGAGTCTTCCTTTCTTCCTCTGGTAATCGACTGGGTCATTCAGTCGTCAACTTGTCTAGGCGTTAGTGAGGTGGGCCGGGTTGATCGTGACCACCCAAAGATGGTTGAAGGTTGAACATCGATGCGACGTTCGCTGAGACTTTCATGCTGCTTATATTTCCTCTCCTGTCGAACGTTATGCTACGCACCGCAGTCTTTGGGCTCAACGGACAAAACCTCTCGGATCAAACCGAAATATGTCCAGTCGCAGAACCTTGACTTGCCGTTTGGCCTTATACCGGCTACCCAACCAATAGGGGAATGCTTTCTACGTTTTAGTGGGGCCATTTGAACTTGCATCGGACAAGAACCCTCATACGTAGCCATGGCGATCAACGTGATGCGAAGAGATCTCAACCTCTAGAGCCGTCGCGACATACGAAGTCTTCCGCATCGATACGCGGGCAATGCTCATCGCGCGGAACGATCTCTTATTCGGGGATCCGCGCGGCCTTTACGATTTTCTCTCCTCTGATTTGCTCCAGAAAGAGATCGGGTGGGACTGCCGGAGGAACAATCCGTACTTCCTGCCAACCTTCGTTTATTGACCCCTTATGACCCTTCTTTTCATTGACCCACTGGTCGATACTTTCCTGGCTGGTGCCCTCACTGAAGGTGACCCAAAAGAGGAACGGCTGCGCCTGAGAGTTCTGGAAACCCTCTGCCACTTGCAATGACTGATTTTTTCTCGCAACATCTGCCTGATTCGCTAACAAGCGCTCCGGGTTCGGATCAACGGCCTTCGACGCGTTTACGCTAGCAATGTGAAGCTTGGCCGTCAGAGTCTGATTACGCTCTTCCAGGCTGGCCACCTCTCTTGATAACTTGGTATTGTCTTCGGTGAGGCTTCTGATCGCCACTTCAAGCTGCTCTTGATCCACCACTCCCCTGCCGGCAGGATGAGGCGTCGTGCGATCCGTCTCAGGTTCAAGGTTTGCCTGACGCTTCTCCATCTCTTCCTTGACCATGACGACCCCGGAGGCCACAGACTCGTGGCTCGACGACAGTTTCGCCATGGTGTGGTGGAGTTGTGCCATACCGTTCTGTTGAGACTCTAGGGCTTCTCCGACCTTCTCCTGCATCCGCGCAAGTGCACCCAACTGCTGTTCCAGCTTTCGGACTTCAGTCACCGAGACAGTCCGGAGAGCTTCTGGTTGCATACCAGAAGTCAACATCTGTTCCGAGCCCATCCAGGTCGCCACTCGATCGAGCACCAGTCCCACCACCATGACCGCCAACAAGGCTTGCGTGAAGGCCACGGTCCGCATACTGTGCGCGATCGCCGCGTCAGGACGCCGAATCGCTAGCCTGTCGGCTACATCGGCAAAGGTTTTCCCCATCCGACTCCAAAAACTCGGTGCAGGAACAAATACTGCGTTGAGCGATCCGCCTTGCGCAGTATTATGGACACACAGCTCGACCGCATCAGGCGAAAGCTGAATGCGGCTCGTCCGATACCCATATTCAGGTGCCACTAACCCGCCTAGGAGAGTCCCGTCTTCCGTTCGGAGCTGTATCGTCTCGATATGATCGAGGGTCTTGATATGCAACGTCGCATCCATCCCGGCGCCCTCAAGCTCACCAACACGCCGCTCATTCACATACACCTGTATAGGCTCCATCACGCCAGAGACCGAGCGGCTGGTTGGGCTGCTCAATGTTTGAAGGAGTTGTGTTCGATATGTTTCTAAATCCTCTTCGTAACCCATATCAGCCTCCTGACTTCCTTTCTCTATCTTCATACCCGGGCGCTGTATACGCCAGAGACCCACTTAGGGCCGTACTAACAATTCCATACGTGGCTTTTCTTCGGTCAACGACCCGTTGGAACTCAATCCCCAAGCGGTTTGCATACAGTCTAGGCACAACGCAAGGTGCCAAATTCGGTAATCGCACCCGTAGCCTTGAGTGAACATTTCCCTCCATTGTGCACGCGAAAGACAGGGATAATGATCCGGTTCACTTTTTCGGTAATGTGCCTGTGCAACCCTGATCAGACGTTCTGCCTCGCCATTGAATCGCTGACGATGACGTTGTTGTTGGCTAGTCAACTCAGCTAGCTCTGTTTTCGTGAGACCGATCTCATCCATCGTTCGTTGCCATCCGCTCTCACGCCATCGTCGAAAATTCTTATAGATGCGCTGGCTTTCCAGCCCATTGAGCCCAGTCACCGCAATCACGTCCCCGGCACCCCATCCATAGGAGTGGCGATACAACGCAATCAGCGCATCACGGCTGACCACTGCTCTTGCAACAAGCCCATCGAGAAACCTCCCCAGCGGTCTCAGAAGGTCCGGGTGATAACAAAACGGCTCCGGCTTACTGTGCTGCTTGGCGACCAATGAGTCGAACAGGAACAATGGCCGACAGGGAACTTCGCTGCGTCCACAGACTAGGAACCGCTCAAGATATTCGGATCCCCAACGGAGCGCAAATTTCTCATGCTCGATATCGTCATTCCACTGGCCGGTTTCCCGTAGGAACCGCTTGGTATAACCCGTGGCCCGGTCCAATAGGACCGGCAAGGCCTGTGAGACGACTCGATCAAATTCATCCGACGTCGAGACAACCTCTTCAAGGCGGCTCACCGTGACCGTGTGATCAGCCATCACCTGGCTCTTACTGACTGTATTCTGCATTGTCTTTATTTATATCTTGAGGTTATTGTGCCTTCGGCGATACCTGAAGAGCATTGGACAAATATCCCACCTTGCCCGCTGGTTTTGTCCGTTGTTTCGAACATCTCATACCTGGTAGGGTACTACCGTTTATCAGATCTTCTGGATCGAAATCTCCACCGCGAAAGTTCATCCATCCCATCTAGCCCCATTCGATTCAGGTTATCTGTGCTTGTTGCTTATCTGTAGAGTGAGAAGACCTCATCGGCAGAAGCCCCTAATCCAACTATTATCACTTAATCAGAATAGACCCGGCAATTGCTAGTGGTGTGACGCATTATATTTGTTAATGCCTCAGAAACCGTGGCTTACTCTGAAGGCGATCTTCCAGACAGCTCTCTCCGCACCATCAGATTCGGTGATTACATCTACCTATATGGGGCTTATGGACTCTCACACCCCAACATACTGTAGGCGAAGAACCATCTTAGCTTGCTGATCCATGGCCAGCTGGAGCATCAAAAGCGCTCACCTTATTCACAGAAATCTGGGTAACTAGACTGGGCAAGGTTTCGACAAATACGGGGAGCCCACATTCTGCGGAGCTCACGTAGAGAAGGAGCTAACGGGCCAGGTCGGAGACCACCGTCACGTTCCTGTCAAGACAGGTGCGCTCACCATTGGTCTCGAAAAAAAAGGAAATACCCAATGGCAACTGCGATCGCTTGGAACAGGATCAACCAACCCATGCGACCCCATTTGGCCTCAGACTGGGTATCCTTCATTCTCCGAAGCAGAGAAGGCTGTGTCAGGAGAAAGTTCGCGATCATGTCCCGCGCCTCTTCCCGGCTATAGTGGCCCTCAAGCATTACCTGCTTGATCGCTTCGTCTCGATCGCCTTGCACCAGCGCTTCCACTGCCTTCTGGGGAAGACTGTTTTGAAGAGTTTGTTCCGTCATAGTGAGAGGGAAGTGTACCAGAAACGACCTGCTCACGTCTTCCTGATTTCAATGGCTCACCTCCGACAGGCTTGTCGCGCAAGAGGTGCCGCCTTAGAAGAGCGGGTGGTGCGGAGCCGAGGCAACGGGGGCACCAGTCGGGACCTCACCGGCGTTACCGAGGAATCGCCAAGCACCATCTTCTTTTACCAGATAGTGAACTTCGCGAAACCAGCTGTCGAGTGTGATGCGATTCCCCGTGCGTTCGTCGGTGCCGTACAACCCACCCGTACAGGTCACTTCCAGGCGAAGTTCATTATTCACCGGTACGACCTTGATATCGGAGAACAGATGGAGGGACTCCAGGGCCTTGTAATGCTCGAACACTTCACCCCACACCCGCCGCACATCGGTTCCTTTCAATCCGTGATAGTCATAGGTCGGCGCATAAAACTTCATGAGGGCATCTATATCTTCCTTGCGCAATGCTGTTTCCGCGCGTTCGAACGAGGCGAGCAGCTCTTTCACTATTCGATGGTCTTGCAAGCGCTTTTGCCCTGTAATCTTCTTTTCCTCCACCAACAACGTCGTCTCTGGCAACACTTGCACCTTGGCCGACACCACCCCAACCCCTAACACCGAGCACAAGACCAGGCCAAGACCAATACGCACCTTCACCTTGCCATATTGCCGCATCGGCACCTCCATCAACGCAACGAAGCACATTACTCGCCATGCAATGATGCGAGCAATATTATTGTCACTGTTGTCGTTCCAGATTGTTTGAAGGATTAGGAGCGAAATGGCTGGACATCACCCGACTTGCGCAGCATCTTGTTCACTTCGTCAAGGTGCAGCTCTTCGCCAACGATCATTTCTCGTGCAAATTCTTCCAACAGGACGGACTTTCCTTCAGCGATCTTCAGCAGTTCGTAATAGGCCTCGATGGCGCCCTTCTCGTGCTCCAAGCTTTCCCGAAGAATATCCCCCACGTCATGCTTTTCAGTTTCTAAGAGCGTCCCAATCTTCAGCGATGGGTGGCCACCAAGTAAGGTGACCAGTTCTCCGGCTTTATGCGCATGGGCAAGACTTTCGTCGGCATTACTCTTCAGCCATGACACGATAGGAATGCGGTTATAGCCGTAGATCATGAGTGAGTAATGCATATAGCGCACGACTCCCGCTAACTCGTGCTCCATAATCTGGTTGAGAATCCCTACTGCACGTTGTGTGTCTTGATCGTTCATCAGATACCTCCAACTTACGCACCACCGTCTCGCCCGAGGAAGCGCGAAGGGTACTGCGCCTGTGATGTTTACCGAGGCCGGGCTTTATACCACGGCAATTTCTTCTTAGCCATTGTAAGTGAGTAAGTGTACTGCACATCACCAGATAATCGACGCCCCCTTCCTCCCCATGACTCATCAGGGAACAGCCGAGTGCAACGGTGTTTGGCGCGCAGAGCCCCTCCTGCATCTTCGCCTTCCGGATCACGGCCTCAACCTGCTCCGTCAGATCCACGACCTGTTTGCGAGCGGTGGTACTGACGTGCAGGACTTCAGCCATATGCGCCCCGCGCTTTCTCACAGAGACAGATCGAACAAGCTCAAACCACTTGTATCTTCACTCAACACTCAATTTGATCAAAGACCAGCCACGAACCCGACCCCAGTCCTTTGTCCCATTGCGCCCGTGGCCGAGCCATCAAGCCGAGGGGCATTCAACCGTACAAACCATACCTCTACGCTCAACATTTTTGAGTATCACTCTATATGAGGATTTATGATCCTTGCATCACAAGATACGCAATCCCAGCCGCCAGCACCAATATACCGACCAGCCAACGGATGAATCGCTGTTGCGCCGTGGCCAGCACCTGGTCCATCTTCTTCTTAAGCGCGGGCTGGGAACCCAGATAGGCCTCTACCACTCCTTTCGCCTCTGTCAGACCGATATTCCGTTCCTGGCGAACGACCTTGATCGCCTCGATCAGGTTCCCATGGCGCAACGCCTGAACCGCCGCTTTAGGAAGATCCGGAGAACGTTGTGATTTGTTTGACATAGACGAAAGACCGGCACACAAGGCCTCATATGCCTTTCATACTTATAGTCATTGCCATAACAGGAGCGCAACGCTAGCGGAGTTCTCGCCGAATGCCAAGGGCGAAAGAATCCATCTCCCTGGATAGCGAGATCCATCGAACCAGTTGTATCTGTCTCGAAAAGAGAGGCATGATTCGTTCCAGTACTTCGACCGCTATGCCGCTTTCTCTTCAGATGTTTATCGCGATCTTCGTCATGGGTGCCTTCCTTCGATCCCGCGCCCTCCTGACCAAGAACCATGCAGAACGATTGGCGACGTTCGTGTTTTCGGTCAGTCTTCCGGCGACGATTCTCGTCTCGCTGGATCCTGTAGCGCTCGCACCCACAGTCTGGAAAATCCCGGTAGCCGCCTGCCTCATCACCCTTCCGATGGTTGTCTGCGCCTGGCTCCTTGCCCATTTCATACAGCTACCTCGTCAAACGCAAGGCGGGTTCCTGTTGGCCACCGGTTCGATCAATTCTGTGTACTTTGCCTTCCCCGTCATCCTCGCAACGTTCGGCAACGAAGGATTGACGCAAGCCGTGCTCTTCGACCTCGGACAAACCACGCTGACTCTCACAGTCCTCTACGCCTTAGCCGTCTGGCACGGTGCACAGGCTGTCACACCAAAATCGGCCGTACTCCGCTTCCTTTCTTCTCCCCCTCTCTGGGCACTGACCTGCATCCTCACGGTGAAAGTATCAGGGCATCACCTGCCTCCCTGGCTCCTTGAGATACTCAGCCCCCTTCATTTCACCACCACTCCACTTGCCAGTTTAGTGCTAGGACTGTCGATCAGTTTCGCTGCGATCCGCAGAACTGCGTGGCTCGCAACATTAGGTGTTATGATGCGAATGGGTGGTGGACTGTTGCTTGGATTGGGCGCGATTCGCTGCCTAGATTTGACGGGACTGGAACGAGCGGTCGTCATTCTCGTGGCGGCGATGCCGGCGGCAGTCAGCTCTGTCATCCTCGCCGCAGAAACAGACCTTGATGAGGAGCTGGTCGCTTCAATCGTTGCTCTGTCCGTTTGCCTAGGCGTCGTGATACTCCCTTGGTTGCCTGAGCTGGCCACCCTGCTGATGGAGTGAGCGCCAAACGCCCGGCTATGCCTTAGCGAGAAATCTAGGCCGATCTCTGATGGAGACCATCTTAACCAAGTCCCGTATAGAGAGTACCCCGACGATCTTGCCGCTTTCCGTCACGGCCAAGTGACGGACATTCTGTTCGGCCATCGCTTTACTGGCATCGCGTATGGTGCGATTCACATCGATGCTCAGCAGAGGGGAACTCATCACAGCACTCACGTGAGTGCTGTCTAGATCCCGGTTACCAGCAAGCCCTTTCCAGACCAAATCGCGCTCGGTTACAATGCCCACGATCTCGCCGGCCTCGATTGTCAGCAACGACCCGATCCGCTTCTCCCGCATGAGTTGAGCCGAGGCAGGAAGAGACGCATCGCTCTGGATTGTCGCGAGCGTGGTCGCCATCAGGACGCTCAGCGGGCGATACACCTTATCAAGGTCGCAGACGGGACCGCTCTCCGCATCCACAAACGATCGCACGAGATCCCGCACCGACACGATCCCGACAATCTCACCGGCTTCCTCCACACAGAGATGACGCACATGATGGGTTTCCATCAACTGACTGGCATCCAACATGGAGTGGGCCCCATCGATCGTCAAAATTGGATTCACCATGACATGATCCACCATCGTAGCCACAGGATCTAAACCCACTGCGAGCACTTTCCGTACGAGATCCGCCTCCGTCATAATCCCAACCGCTCCTCGATTGGGATCCTCCGAATCCACCAACAGACAGCCGATCCGCCGGACAGCCATCCGCTCGGCTGCGGCTGTAATCGTCGAATTCTGAGGGACCACTTCCAGGTAACGATGCATGAAATCTTTAACGGCTCCACCCGCATGCTTATCCATCACAACTCCTTGTTGCATAGACAGACTGCTCATTCGCTCAGTACATGACATAGGCCTAGACCACTTCGATCCTGAATCCATGGGGACCACTATATCCCATTATGATGGGACACGCACGGGTACCATTTACGTCGATCCGAATACAACGGCTCATCTCATATGGAAGGACCATTCATGCTTGAATCCTTACTAACCCTTGTGCTCCCAGCCATCAAGCTAGGGTTTTACCTAGTATCATTATGAAACACTAACCTCTGCACCCTTCACCTCCTACACTTTCATCGACTACTCTGGGAGCCGCACTTCTTATTGTCACCGACACGGCCCTTGATGGTAACTCGTTACAATTACGTACGAACCTCACGAATGAGACGAATCATCACGACGTGTTTCTTGGATCTTCCCTCCCTTGGCATTCATCTTGCCTTTCCGATGTGGAAGGCAGTGTTGGATACCTAACAAGGGTGAAATATGGAACACACAACGGTAAACCCTATCAGTGTTCGTATTAGCTGGTGCCGCCACCAGTCTGCACAAGCCCGTACGGATCAAGAGGCAGACGGGTGGCGGGCAGAGGAGGACGGATTGCGCGATGCCCTGATAAGTGGTGACCACAGTCATGCCTATCGGCTATGCCCTCCAGAGATCCAGGAACGGTACTCCCGTGGCTTCCAAGACGGAACGGTGTTGCTACATGCCATGCGGATGGAGCGCAGAATGCATGCGACTGGAACCCCGGACCCGGCTCCTCAAGTTGAAAGGAACGACTCCCAAGGAGATGAACAATGAATTGCCTACGATGCAACGGTCTTGCCGTCAGTGACGACAGCATCGCGGTTGAGATTGGGTCGTCGTCGGACTTTCATGGTTGGCGCTGCGTCAATTGTGGAATGATCGTCGACGATGTGATCCAGAATAATCGGCACGTCCCACAACGATCAAGAAGATCCAGAGATTCTGAACGACGCTGCGAAGCCGCCTGAACGGCAGTGTCCCTTATGGACCGTCTGTCCCAGGCTCATACAGCCTTGCCCCAACGTCGCGACTGTGGGAAACAGTGACTGCCGCAGCCGTCTGGTCACGTCCCGTATCAGAGATTCTCCTAGGCAAGAGGAACGCTCTCGGCTTGATTCCGTTCTTGATCCGGCCTCCGATCTCCCGAGCGCAAGAGCTTGTCTCCGAGTCCGACGGCTAAGTTGCGGTAGATGATCACGCCGATATCCGGGCGCCGTCGAATGAGATCTTCCAGATCTCGCCGGAGTAGTTCAGCGACCTCGATCTGATTCACGGCCGTCGCCGCGGCGGAGTGGGGTCTCGCCGAGAGAAGCGACACTTCCCCGCAAGTCTCTCCGGTATGCACGGTACCGATGATGCGCGAAGAAGATCCACTGCTGATAGTAACTTGCCCCTGAAGCACCAAGTAGAGCCGGTCTGCCGGATCATGGCCGTCAAAGAGCCGTTCACCCGCTCGTATGGTCTTCACGGTGCAGACTCCTGCCAACCTCGTCGCCTGTTCGGTATTCATGCCATGAAACAACGGAACTTCTTGGATTGCCTGTGCCATGCGAGGTGCGATGACGCACGTCGAAAACCCCCGCATCACGATGTCGGCAACGGCTTGCACCGGTTCGGTCAGACCGAGCGGCCCCAAGTCTTGTAGCTTGTTCAAGCGCACCATCTTCACGATATCGAGCCGCTCCACGTGATAGAACACCATGGCAGGCACGTACGCGACCGGGAGAAAATTTAGTTCCAGTAATGTCCGTTGCATGCGAGGAGCGTACGCACTGACGTCGATTTCAATGTACTCGATCCCCATCTCCTCCCGACACTTCCGTTCCAGTTCGGCCAGAAGAAATCGCACCACATCGTCGGCCAGTGCGATGAGCTCGAACACGCGTACAATGAGTTCAACCGGGTCCATGGTATAGCCGACAGCCCCGACGATTTGGCCGCCGGATCGGGCAAGAAAGTAATTGGTCTGGCGAGCTTGCAGCTTGAAAAAGCCGTAGTCCAACCGCATAGGCCCAAAAATCTCTCGATTCCGCACGCGGCCTCGTTCGATGCGCAGCAAAGCCGGATAGCCCTCCGCTTGCAGTTGTTCGAGTCGATAGTCGCCGCCGGTCGGGTAAGATGCCGAGTCTTCGTCCACGATAAAATCCGGAGTGAGCGGCGGCTGGCTCATCACGAGATTGGCCAAGGCATAGACCTCAGGGATGATCCGCGGATTGTTGCGGCGCAAGGCCAGAGCATCGCCGAAATACCGAGCCAGCAACGCGAAGCTCTCGCGGTGGCGAAAGAAGTGTTTGAGCGGCAAAAATCCTGTCGCGATGAATCCCTGCGCGAGACTGATGCGCTGGGCATAGGGATGGACAGTCCGAGCAACGACAAGACCTACATGCAGACGGTTCTTGATGGCCTCAAGCCGCCTGTCCATGAGCAGCTTACCGACCTGCATCCGACGATAATCGGGATGCACGGCAAGGCGGCCGAACTCTCCGACTAGATCGGAGTGGGCCCCGAAATCGAACAGGACGGAAGCCGTGCCGACAACGCGTCCTGCGTCCGTGTCCTCGGCCACCAGAATAAGGGCATCGTCGGTGAATACGGAACGCTTCAGCCAGAGTTCGTCATAGAGTTCGCGATGCGGATAGTCGGTACCGTAGAC
>Ga0224501_10002316_pt1 | contig 14931 bp, 16 predicted proteins | sample SF_Oct11_sed_USG_4_FD_169105 | JGI IMG/M metagenome (GOLD analysis project Ga0224501, IMG submission 169105) | Sediment microbial communities from San Francisco Bay, California, United States - SF_Oct11_sed_USGS_8_1 | ecosystem: Environmental > Aquatic > Marine > Sediment | place: USA...
TCAGCTGAAAACCGGAAAGGGGCTGGCCGAAGGCTTCCCGTGCTTTGCTCCGGCTCACCGCTTCATCCAGGGCACGCCGCGCGAAACCCAGGGCGGCGGCACCGACGGTGGCGCGGAAAATATCCAAAGTCGCCATGGCGACTTTGAATCCGTCCCCCGGATTTCCAAGCATGTTCGCGGCGGGTACCCGGCATCCATCAAACCCAAGCGAGCCCAGGGGATGGGGTGCGATCACGTCGATGCGCTCGGTAACCTCAAGGCCTGGGGTTTCGGCGTCGACAACGAAGGCAGACAAGCCTTTGGCTCCCGGTGCTCCGCCGGTGCGGGCGAAGACGACGTAGTGATCGGCAAGACCGGCGTTGGAAATCCAGGTTTTGGCGCCGTCGAGCACGAAATCAGAACCGTCCTTGGTCGCCGTGGTGGTCATGGCGGCAACGTCGGAGCCGGCGCCGGATTCGGAAATGGCGAAGGCGGCGATGGTGGAACCATTGGCGACCATGGGCAAGTAACGCTGTTTCAACTCCTCACTGCCATATAAGGAGATTGGTCCCGAGCCCAGCCCCTGCATGGCGAAAGCGAAGTCGGCGAGGCCAGAGGTATAGCCGAGGATTTCGCGGCTGAGGCAAAGTCGGCGCACATCCAGCGGCCCGGCGCCACCGTAATCGCCGGGCACGCAGGCTTTCAGCCAGCCCGCTTCGCCCAGCATTGCAACCAGTCGGCGGCAGTGACCGTCCACCAATCCTTGTTCATGGCCGGGATCGCCCAAGGGCGAGATATTTTTCGCTGTCCACGCCCGCAAAGCCTGCGCGTGGTCCCGGTGTCCGTCGTCGAAAAACGGCCAGTCGAGGAAGGAACTGTCCACCATGTCGGCCTCCAGGGGGCTGTGGGTTTCTTCAGTTACCTTCGAACACCGGTTTTTCCTTGGCGACGAAGGCATGATAGGCGCGTTCGAAATCTTTGGTCTGCATGCAAATGGCCTGTGCCTCGGCCTCGATTTCAAGGGCCTGTTCGATACTGACGTTCCATTCCTGATGCAGGCATTTCTTGGTGATGCCATGGGCGAAGGTCGGCCCGGCGACCAGCTTACGTGCGGAATTTGTGGCTGCTTCGAGTGCGTTGCCGGAGGGCGTGACGCCGTTGAAGAAGCCCCATGCGGCGCCTTCCTCGGCACTCATGGTTCGTCCGGTGTAGAGAAGTTCCGAAGCCCGGCCCTGACCGATGATACGGGGCAGGATGGAACACGCGCCCATGTCGCAGCCGGCGAGGCCGACGCGAACGAAGAGAAACGCGGTCTTGGAGTCTTCGGCGGCGTAACGCAAATCGCTGGCCATGGAGATGATGGCGCCGGCGCCAACGCACACGCCTTCAACGGCGGCAATGATCGGCTGCGGGCAGTTGCGCATTTCCTTGATCAGGTTGCCGGTCATGCGGGTGAAGGCGAGCAGGCCTCCCATGTCCATCTTGACCAGCGGACCGATGATGTCGTGGACGTCGCCACCCGAACAAAAATTACCGCCGGCGCCGGTGATGACCACCGCCTTGACGTCGTCGGCGTACTGCAATTTGTGAAAGGTATCGCGCAGTTCGGCGTAGCTTTCAAAGGTCAGCGGGTTTTTGCGTTCTGGCTGGTTGAGGGTCACGGTGGCGACGCGGTCTTCGACGCTCCACATGAAATGTTCGGGCCGGAAATCGGCGCCTTTGAGGGTATACATGAGTCAAATACTCCCTTTTAAATTCAATTATCCATAGTGTCAGTCGACCATGGTCAGGCCGCCGCTGACGCTCAATACCTGGCCGGTGACGAAGCTGGAGGTGTCGTCGGCGAAGAAAAGGATAGCGTCGGCGATTTCTTCCGGTTTGGCGAATCGGCGCATGGGGGTCGCGCGTTTGAAGGCTTCAAGAAACTTTTCCGGCTCGGCGGCGAGCAGCGGGGTGTCCGTCGGCCCCGGACAGACGCAGTTGACGGTGACGTTGTATCGCGCCATCTCGCGGGCCAGTGACTTGGTGAAGGCGATGACACCGCCTTTGGCGGCGGAATAGACGGTTTCACCCAGGCTGCCGACACGACCGGCATCGCTGGCGATGTTGATAATCTTGCCGGACTCCCGCTCGATCATGCCGTCGATAAGAGCGCGGGTGACGGCGATTGGTCCCATCAGGTTGAGATCGACGATCTTGCGCCAGAATTCAGGCGTGTTTTTGACGAAAGGCTCGATATGTCCCCAGCCTGCGACGTTGGCGATGATGTCGACTCCCGGCTGCCAGGCAAGAGCCTGATCTCGAAATGCTTCGATGGAAGCCGCATCCGTAACGTCAATGGGAATATATTTTGCCGACATGCCCTCGGCGGTCATATCTGCGGCAGCCTTTTCCCCGGTCTCCTTGTTGATGTCGGCCAGCACCACATGGGCGCCGGCTCCGGCCAGCTTGCGGGCAGTGGCGTTTCCGATCCCCGATGCCGCGCCGGTCACCACCGCGACCTTGTGCTTGAGTGTCATGTATGGAGCTCCCTTTAATTTAGCTGGATACGTGGATTGAATGAGTATTCAATTGCAATTGAATACTCATTCAATTGCTGAAAAAAATCAAGCCAAATATGGAATTTTCAAGAATTTGAAGGGGTTTTCCGGGCCACCCCCCGGCGATGAAACTCAGGCCGGCGCCACTGTTTTCGTCAGCACCAGGGCCTGGTTGGGGGAGAAGCCGTTACGGGCAAGGAATCCCATAAGCCCAAAATTGTTCCATAGCACCCGGGTCTGCACCCGTTCCACGTGCAGCGCATCCAGATTGATCAGCAGTTGAGACAGCAATGCCGATGCGATGCCGTGATGGGCGAGACCGGGGTCAACGCCGAGGGTGTCGATCACCGCTGCCTGTTCGGTCTGGCCGAATTCGCCGAAATCGACCCGGGCCATGATGAAGCCAGCGAGGCGGTCGTCCACTTCGGCGACCAGCGAAACCCGAACCCCGGTTTCGCTCATGACTTCGTTGAGCTTGGCAATGTAATAGTCGCGCCGTTCACGGCCGACCAATTTTTTATCGAGCCGAACCATGGCATCGAGATCATTTTTGGTCATGGAACGGATCAGGATGCGGTCCCGGGAAAGTGCAGTGAAGTCATCGCCGCCCGGATCGCTGTGATCCAAGGCGCCGGCATCGGTCGGGTGAGTTGAAATTTCTGGATCGTGATTGGCGGTCATGGCGAGAAGGTCCCGTTCTTTCTGGTTTTGTCACAGATGGCGCGTGGCGGTCCGTTCCAACATTTGAAACGGCGCCAGACCGAAGCCGGTGGTGGAAAAGAAATGAAGCAAACCGCTGTTGTTCCAATCTACTTCCGTGCGTAATTCGTTAATCCCGCGTTTCCGCATGTAACCTTCCACGCCGTCGAGCAACTGGTGGCCAAGCCCCGTGTGCTGGCATTCCGGGTCGACGCCGATGACATCAAGAACAGCCACCCGGTGGTCATCGCCGTATTCGCCGTTTTGCAGGCGGGCGATGGCAAAACCGGCAAGCTCCCCGTCCGCTTCGACGGCAACGGCAATGAAGCCATTGGTATCGGCCAAAGCCGCTTCCAGGCGTTTTTCAAAGAATATCCGGCGTAACCGACCGCCGATGCGGCCGTCAATATCGACCACCTGGTCCAGATCTTCAGGTTTCAAGGGACGCAAAGCGCCAGCTGTAGGGGGGGTCATACAGGGACTCCTGAAAAAAACTTGCCTAAAACAATATTTCGGTACTTTAATGCATATTAAAGAAGAGGTCAAGGAAAACATGGAGTTTTCGGGCGCCCCGGGCCATCATCCGGAGGGAAACTCAGGAAAGAAAATAATGGACGTGAGCGAGATTACAAAACCGTATCAAGGCCCCCATCCGTTGACCGTCACCCACCGGGTGCGCTGGGGCGATTGCGACCCGGCAGGAATAATCTACACGCCCAAGGTGCTGGATTACGCCGTCGAACTGGTGGAAGTGTGGAACCGGGAAGTTCTGGGGGCAAACTGGATGAAACTTAATTTCGAGATGGGCATGGGAACGCCGACGGTGCGTGCCGAGGTGGATTTCATCTCACCGCCGGCGCCGGACCACGAGATTATTTCTGAAATCCGGGTGGAAAAACTGGGTAACAGTTCGATTACCTTTTTGATCAATGGACGCGACGAAAGCGGCGCGGAGATCTATCAAGCGCGACTGGTGTCCTGTCTTATCGCCCAACCGGATTTCAAGTCGATTCCCTTTCCCGATGAATTTCGCGCCCGTATTACAGCTTATCGGCAGGCTTGCGGCGATACCTGAAATCTTGTGAGTTATGGATAACTAAAGAGGACGCAATGGATCAGCAACAGTTCCAGACCCTGATGAAACCGGTGATGGAGATGATCGCGGGCCGCCCCGTCGATCAAGTCCTTGCCGATGAACTGAACAAAATTTTTTCCCCTGAAAGCGAGACCTTCAAGGCCATCGAGGCGGCCTGCATTGCGGCCATCGACGCCGGCTGGATGTGCGCCCACGGCGAAGACGGCCGCCGCTTCGGCCGGGTCATCGAACCGGCGCCCGAAACCCATGACCTCAGCGTCGATGTGGTGCAACTCCGCGATATCGTCGGTCCGCACCATTCCCATCCCACCGGCGAGATCTGCATGACCATGCCGGTGACCTCGGGCGCCCAATTCGACGGCGCCGGCGCCGGCTGGTGCGTCAACGAGCCGGGATCCGCCCACAGCCCGACGGTCACCGGCGGCGAGGCCCTGGTATTGTACCTGCTGCCGGAGGGAAAGATCGAATTTACCCGCTGAGCGAGAATAAAGGTCTGAATCTGAGCGGATAATAGGGAAAAGACCCTCAATGGGGTGTGGAAAAGAACCCCGGAAATGTCCTATAGTCCGGGGGTGGGACGCTTCCCTTGGAGGAGCTGCCAAGAGGTTTAAAATAGTCTGGGAAAACAATGAACTACGGGAGGATATTTATGAAAAGCCGTTTACTCTGGCTGGTGCCAGTTGCTGCCCTGTTGGCCGCACCTGCGGCCATGGCCAAAACCGTTAAAATCGGATTCGTCACAACGCTGACCACCGGGGCCGCCGTTATCGGTAACGACATGCGCGACGCCGTTGAACTGGCGCTCGAGGACATCGGCCACAAAATGGGGCCGGTCGACGTCGAGGTGATCTATGGAGACGACGAATTCAATCCACAGAAGGGCAAGCAGAAAACCGAAAAACTGATCAAGCGTGACAACGTGGATATCGTCGCCGGTTATATCTGGTCGCATGTTCTGATGGCGTCCGCCAGCACGGTTCTCGATGCCGGTAAGATTCTGATCAGTGCCAACGCCGGGCCGTCGCAGTTGGCGGGTAAAGGCTGCAACAAGAACTTTTTCAGCATTTCCTGGCAGAACGACCAGACCCCGATGGCCTTGGGCGAAGTGCTGAACCAGCGCGGTGTCAAAACTCTTTATGTTCTCGCTCCCAACTATGCCGCCGGCAAGAACATGGTCGCCGGCGTCGAGCGTACCTTCAAGGGAAAGTTGGTCGGCAAGGATATGACCAAATGGCCGACCCAGATCGACTGGTCGGCTGAATTCACCAAGGTCAAGGCTGCTAATCCGGATGCCGTATTTACATTTTATCCGGCCAAGCACGGTCCCGCCTTTATCAAGCAGTACCAGCAGGCAGGGCTAACCGGAAAGATCCCGCTCTATTCGGTCTATACGGTAGACTCGATTGGGCTTCCGCGTATGCAGCAAGCGAAGATGGAGGGCGTGCTCGGCACCTTCCAAACCCAGTTCTGGGGTCCAGATCTGGACGCGCCGCAGAACAAGAAGTTCGTTGACGGGTTCAAGAAGAAGTATGGCAAGTATCCGTCTTTCTATGCTGCCCAGGCTTATGATTCGATCTTTTTCATCAAATCCGCAGTCGAAGCAGTTAACGGCAATGTCAGTGATACCGCCGGTATGCGGGCAGCCCTGGAAAAAGCGGACTTCCCCTCGGTGCGCGGCAAGTTCTCCATGGGCAAAAACCATTTCCCCGTTCAGAACTTCTATCTGCGTGAGGTCGTGGTCGACAAGGACGGCAACTGGACCACCGCCATCCGTTCGACGGTGTATACAAATCATGCCGATACCTACGGCAAAGACTGCAAGATGTAAGTTGCGTCTTGTTTCAGAAAAAAACAGCGGGGGCGCGAAGGTGCCCCCGCTTCGCCGTAATTAAATCTTTTAAAGACTCGATCGAACCATGAACTGGATCCTGCTTGCCGAACAGTTTCTCAACGGCCTGCAATTCGGCATCCTGCTGTTTCTGCTTGCCGCTGGCCTGACCCTGGTGTTCGGGATCATGGACATGGTCAATCTAACCCATGGGTCATTCTACATGTTGGGCGCTTTTTTTTGCGCTACCTTCGCGGCCTGGACGGGTTCTTTTTTTATCGGCGTTATTCTTGCCTTACCGGTGACCCTGGCCGCCGGACTGTTCGTGGAATTTATCGCGCTCAGAACGCTCTATGAACGCGATCATCTGGATCAGGTGCTGGCGACCTTCGGCCTGATTCTCTTTTTCAATGAACTGGTGCAGGTGATCTGGCCCCTGGACGGCCTGTCCATCGCCCTGCCTAAATACCTGGACGGAGCCGTTAGTCTCGGCCTGGGCGTGACTTATCCCGTTTACCGCATGATGATCATCGCCGTCGGTCTGGCGGTGGCATTGGGCCTGTATCTGTTGGTCAGCAAATCCCGCATAGGTATGTTGATCCGCGCCGGCGCGTCCAATCGGGTTATGGTCGGTGCGCTGGGCATCGATATCAAGAAATTGTTCACCCTGGTTTTCGGCCTCGGTGCGGCGCTGGCCGGCCTCGCCGGAATGATGATCGCCCCTATTCTCGGCGCTACCAGCGGCATGGGCGAACAGATCCTGATCCTTGCATTCGTGGTCATTGTCATCGGCGGCATCGGCTCCATCCGCGGCGCCTTTATCGCTTCCATCCTGGCCGGGGTCATCGATACGATGGGACGGTCCTTCCTGGATGTATTTCTGCTTACCTTCATGCCGGCCAACGCCGCTGAGGCCGCTGGTCCGGCGCTGTCGTCCATGCTGGTCTACATTCTCATGGCCGTGATTCTGTTCTTTCGCCCTCAGGGCTTGTTTCCCCCGCGGAGCGGTTGAGCCATGGATTTAAAGAAACTCACAAGCCGGCGTTCCGTTTTTACGATTTTCGTACTTGCGCTGTGCGCCTTGATGCCGGTCATCGCGCCGGTCATCGGCGAGCCTTACTTCTTGGAAGTGTTCATGCGCATCATGATCTGGGCGATCGCGGCTATCAGCCTCAATCTAATCCTGGGGTACGGCGGCATGGTTAGCTTCGGCCACGCGCTCTTTCTCGGCGTCGGCGGTTACACGGTCGGAATTTTTGCATACTACGACATATTCAACGGCTTTATTACCTGGCCGCTTGCGCTTCTGTTCAGCGCCATCATCGGGCTGATCATCGGCGCCATCTGTCTGCGCACCCGGGGCCTTTACTTCATTATGATCACGCTGGCGTTCGCGCAGATGATCTATTACTTGGGCGTCAGCGTCGAGGAATACGGCAGCGACGACGGGTTGATCATCTACGGCCGCAGCGAATTCATTTTCGATTTCGCCGGCGTGAGCTGGGAGCTGGATATCGGCAACCAGATGGTCTTTTATTATCTGGTGTTCGTTATTCTGCTGGCCTGCCTGTATTTCACCCACCGTCTGATCAACTCCCGCTTCGGCATGGTCATCCGTGGCGTTAAATCCAACGAAAGCCGTATGCAGGCGATCGGTTTCAACACCTATCGCTACAAGCTAGCCTGTTTCGTCATTGCCGGCGTCATGTGCAGCTTGGCCGGCGTGCTCAGCGCCAACGCGGAAAAATTCGTCAGCCCCGACATGATGTACTGGACCAAATCCGGCGAACTGATCTTCATGGTGGTTCTCGGCGGCATGGGCAGCCTGTTTGGCCCCGTCGCGGGAGCCCTCGTTTTCCTGATGCTTTCGGAAATCCTATCCAATCTGTGGGAAAACTGGAACCTGATCTTCGGGCCGTTCCTGGTGCTGGTAGTGCTCTATGCCCGTTACGGCATCGACGGCTTGCTGGAACGATCCGGGCCGAAGGCGAAGGAGTCCGCCAATGACTGAGGTCATGGTCACGGTCAATGGGCTGAGCAAGTCCTTCGGCGGCATTACCGCCACCGATAATGTCAACCTGGAAATTCTCAAGGGTGAAATCCACGCCATCATCGGCCCCAACGGCGCCGGCAAGACCACCTTGATCTCGCAATTGACCGGTGGCCTCAAAGTGGATAAGGGCAGCATCCGATTTCAGAACACAGACATCACCAACCTGCCGCCTTATGCGCGCTCCCGTCTCGGGTTGGCGCGGTCCTTTCAGATTACCAGCGTTTTTCATGACCTGAGTGTGCTTAACAACGCCTCCCTGGCAGTCCAGGCCCATATCGGGCACTCCTACAGGTTCTGGAAGCCGGCGGAAAAAGATCCGGAGATCACGGTTCCTGCGATGGAGGCTCTGGCCCGAGTCGGGCTCGAGGCCCGCGCCCACACGCTGACCCGCAGCCTGTCCCACGGCGAGCGTCGGCAGCTTGAAATCGCCATGGCGCTGGCGACAAAACCGAAGATTTTGTTTCTGGACGAACCCATGGCCGGCATGGGCGTGGATGAATCGGCGCGCATGGTCGAAATCCTCCGCACGCTCAGGGGGGAAAACACCATTTTGCTGATCGAACACGACATGGACGCGGTGTTTGCCCTGGCCGACCGGATTACGGTTCTGGTTTACGGTCGGGTGATTGCTTCCGGATCGCCGGAAGAAATCCGTGCTGACGCCGAGGTCCGCCGGGCCTATCTGGGGGACGAGAGCTGAGATGCTGAAGATCGAAGCCATTGACAGTTATTACGGCTCGAGCCAGATCCTGTTCGCCTTGAGCCTGGAGGTTGGCGAAGGCGAAGTGGTGACCCTGATGGGCCGTAACGGTATGGGTAAGACCACTACCGTCAATTCAATCATGGGCATCGTCAAGGTCCGGGCAGGCGAAATCCTGTTCGAGGGAGAACCGATCCGCGGGCTACCGTCCTACCGGATCGCCAAGGCCGGAATCGGTCTGGTGCCGGAAGGGCGACAGATCTTTCCCAACCTGTCGGTGATGGAAAACCTGATCGCGACCGCGGCCAACCGTAGGGGCCGCGCCGATCCCTGGACGGCGGAGCGCGTCTTCGAGTTGTTTCCCCAGCTTGCATCGCGGCGCAACAGTCCCGGGAGCAATCTTTCGGGCGGTGAACAACAGATGCTGGCGGTCGGCCGCGCACTGATGACCAATCCCAGGCTGTTGATTCTGGATGAGGCGACCGAGGGGCTGGCGCCGCTGATCCGCGACGAGATCTGGGCCTGCCTGGAACGGTTGAAGGGGGAAGGGCAGTCGATCCTGGTGATCGACAAGAACGTGGACCACCTGGCCCGCATCGCCGACCGCCATTACATCATCGAAAAGGGCTGCGTCATGTGGCAGGGGGATTCAAGCGCGCTGCTTGCCGATCCCGGAATCTTGCATCGCTATCTGGGGGTTTAGGCCAGCCCCATCTGGCTGAGCGCCGCTCGGGTCAGCGGGCTGGCAGGGGCGGTGAAGTCATCAAGTATGGTGAAATGGTTGAGACCTGGGCGTTCCATTATTTGGGCGTCGGCGCCCTGGTTTTTCCAGGCGGCGTGCAACTCGCCGCTCTGGCGGTGGTATTCGTCGCTTTCCGCTCCGCCGTAAGCCAGTACCAGCGGTGCCGGGGTTGCTGGCGAAAGATACAATGGGCTGTTCCGCCGGGTGGTGTCGGGATTGAGTCCCAGGGTTCCATTCAGGTAACTGAGCCGAATGGGTTCCAGATTAAACAGGCCGCTTAAAGAGATGCCTCCCTTAACGGCATCGTTAGGCAGGTTGGCCTCATTCGTCCAGCCCGCCGCCATCAGCATGGCCACCAGATGGCCGCCGGCGGAATGGCCGGAAACGTAAATCTTATCCCGATCGCCGCCATAAGATGCGGCGTTGTGATAGGCCCAGGCCACGGCGGCACGGCAGGCGCGCACCAGTTCATCCATGCCGACGGCGGGGATAAGCGGGTATTCCACAACCATAAATACCGCGCCGGCGGACGTGAACACCGGCGCCAGGAAGCTGTATTCGCTCTTGTCGCGGCTCGACCAGTAGCCGCCGTGAAAAAACAAATGCACGGGCGCGCCGCTGCTTGAGCCATCAGGGCGGAAGACGTCAAGCCGTTCCGCACGCCCACTGCCGTAGGCAATGTCCAGATCCCCCGCGAACCGTTCCCGCGTCTTCAGGCTTTCCGCCTGCCAGCGTTCGACGAAGCTGGCGAATTCGGGCACCGCAGCGCGGTTGTTATACTGGGTATCCAGGGCTTCCTGGGTGTAGGTGCGATAAACGGGGGATGAAGTCATGATTAAGTTCTCCGCCGGGCTCAGGACCGCCAGAAGCCGTCCTTGTCAATCGCGTGGAGCGCGTCCAGCTCTTCCCGGCTGGGCGGCGGCGTTTCCGCCATCCCCGGCATGTCCTTGAGGTTCCATCCGGTATGTTCGCGCACTTCTTCCGCCGTATGTTCGGGGTGAACGGAAGCAAGGTGCAACTCGTGATCGTCGCCATGAGGACGCAGAATGGCGCGGTCGGTGATCACCGCCGCCGGTCCGCCGGCGATCCCGGCTTCAGTCCGGCCGGTGCCGCCGTTTAGGTATCCCGGCGAGGTGACGTAGTCGACCCGTTCCACCAACCGCCGTTTTTCATGGTTCATGATCGCCAGCAGACGTTTTGACATGGCGGCGATATCCGCCGCCCCGCCGGATCCCGGCAGCTTGACCTCGGGGTTTCCGAAGTCGCCGATATAAGATGTATTGATGTTGCCGTAGCGGTCGATTTCGGCGCCGCCGATAAACCCGGCGTCGACACGGCCGCGCTGCAACTGGCTCATCACCGGCACCAGGCCCGAGGTCCAGGCGGCGTTTTCCTGATTGGGTGGATCGCTCATGGTGTAAAGCATGCCGTCTGCGGGGGCGTAGCGGGCGATGCCGCATTCGAACAGGCCGACGGCGTTGGGCGCATGGGTCAGCCGCGCCACGCCGTAGGCAGTGATCGGCAGCCGCATGCCGACGAAGATAACTTCACCGTCCCGGATTTCGCGGGCGGCGGCGACGATCATCAACTCCTGAATGGAATAGTTGGCCATGGCGTCAGGCCGCCGCAAAGTTGGTTTCGGCGGCGGGCGCCGACCGTTTGACCTTGAGGTCGTCCAGGGCGCCGCCAAGTTTTTTCAGGTAGGCGGCATGATCGGGAACGTTCAGCACCCAGTCGTCCAACCATTCGAGGAATCCGTCCCGGGTGCGGGAGCGGGCGTGATAGTCGTTGAAGAAATTCGAATCCCGCCGCCAGCGCCCGGTCATGGGCGCCGGGTGAACGCCTGCCGGCACATGGCATACGGCGGTGACCAGATAGCCCGGCACCATCACCCGGCTGGGGTCCGACAAAATAACCTGGGGTTCGACGATTTCGTCGGCCAGCAGAATAATTTTTTCCGCCGCCAAAGCAGCTTCCCTGGTCACCCCGGTGCTGCCCCAGTGGTGGTGGTTGCCGGCGGTGTCCGCGCGTTGTACCGGCAGGATGGCGACATCCGGAATGATGGGCGCCACCAGAACAACCTTTTCGCCCGCGTGAAAGGGATTTTCCGTCTGGATGAAGTTTGGATTGGATTTAAGGATGTCGGAGCCGAGAATGGATCGCGTTGGTGCGTAGGGCATGCCGTAGGCGCCGGCCATCAACGCCATGCCGAGAGAAAAATTAGAATAATCATGGACCATAATGCCGTGAGGTTCGTTTTTTTCGAAGGCCCGCCGGTAATTATGACCGAGCCCGCCGGAAACGTTGCCGACCCAGGCGCCGGTAACTTCGGCGCAGCAGCCAGCACCGATCAGCATGTCGGCCGAAGCATCGGATATGGGCGCGATCAGGTTGAGGCCCTTGATGCCCTGGCGGATGATTTCGTAGGTCGCGGCAAAGGGAATATCGGCTTCCAGATTTGCGCCCGTGACGACACTGGCGCCGTCAACCACATGTTTGGCGATGGCATCAGAGAGGCTTACCAGCTTATCCGGCATGTCGTTTCCTATCCTGTTTTTCCTGAGATGTTCAGCGCAGCTTGAAACGCTGGATCTTTCCGGTCGCCGTTTTCGGCAGATCTTCGATGAATTCGATCCAGCGGGGATACTTGTATTTAGCGAGCCCGTCCTTGCAGTGTTGAATTAGTTCCTCGGCCATGGCATCGCCAGAGTCGGAGGCGTTATTGAGGACGACATAGGCTGCCGGTTTGGTCAGGCCGTTTTCGTCGTCGCGGCCGATGACGGCGGCTTCCAGCACCTTGGGATGTTCGATCAGTCGGGCTTCGATTTCGAAGGGCGAACACCAGATCCCGCCGACCTTCAGCATGTCGTCGCTGCGGCCGCAATAAAAGAAATAACCGTCTTTGTCTTTGATGTAGGTATCGCCGGTGTTGAGCCAGCCGTCGACCATGGTCTCGGCGGTTTTTTCCGGGTTGTTCCAATAATAACGGGCGGCGGAATCTCCCCGGATCATCAACTGGCCGCTGTCACCGGCGGCGACTTCATTGCCGTTTTCGTCGACGACTTTGGCGTCGTAGCCGGGTACCAGTCGTCCGGTGGCCCCTGGCTTGACGTCGCCGGGCCGGTTGGAAATGAAAATGTGAGTGGCTTCGGTTGAACCGATGCCGTCGAGGATATCAAGCCTGACTTTTTCCCGCCAACGGCGCAGGATATCCGGCGGCAATCCCTCGCCGGCGGAGACGCAGATGCGCAACGAAGACAGATCGTGATTTTTTTCATCCAGCGCCTTGAGTTGCGCTGCGTACAGCGTGGGAACGCCAAAGAAAAAAGTGGGCTTGAATTTTTCAATAACCTCGAAGGTGGAGTCCGGCGTTGGCGGACCCGGCAGCAGAACCGCCGAGGCGCCGACCCAAAGCGGAAAAGTCATGGCGTTGCCCAGGCCATAGGCGAAAAACAATTTGGCGGCGGAAAAGCTGATATCGTCTTCACCCATACCGAGGACCCCGACGGCATAAAGCTCGGAGGCCACCACCATGTCGCGGTGGGTGTGCACGGTGCCCTTGGGCTTGCCGGTGGTGCCGGAGGAATAAAGCCAGAAGCAGTCTTGTTCGGCCGTGGCCGGCATCGGTTTCAGCGCCGTGGCCGCATCCGCCATCAGGGAAAAAAGCGACTTGCCGTCGCCTTCGGAGGGAAAGGCATGGGCGGGTGCGTGCGCGGCGGCTTCGAGTGCCGGTTCAACCTCTCCCGCGAATTCGGGCGAATAGACAACGCTGGCACAGCCCGAGTCCTCGATCATGAACTGGTAGTCCTTGGCCTTGAGAAGCGTGTTTAACGGCACCGGGACGATACCCGCCTTGATCGCCCCCCAGAACAGGTACATGAATTCGGGCGCATCCTTGACGATCATCAGCACCCGCTCCCCGGAGCCAATGCCAAGCGCCAGGAGGGCGTTGCCCGCCCGGTTGACGCTTTCGGCCAATTCGCCATAGGTGACTTCGCCGCCAACCGTGGTGCGCATCATGACCTTGGCGCTACGGCCTTCGTCCAGATGGCGGTCGATGAACGGCACGACGACGTTGAAATTATCGGCGAAAGCTAAGGTGGCCGGAGAACCCGACCGGTCGACGGTGACGGTATGGTCTTGCATGAGATATCCTCCCTGAGCGTCCCTGATGGGGCTCGTTCCCGCCGGATCTATTTATTTAGAACCGTTATAGTTTGCTGTATTTCTTGGGGTTATTTTCCCTTGTCACGGACCTTGCATCAAGTGGTTATGGCCTCGGTTCAGGTGATATCCAGGAACAGGTCCGCCAGGGGTTCCGGCCGGGGCGTAATGCCCTGTTGGTGGGACCAGCGCACCTGGGTCTCGAAGGTCACCCGGTTGGGTTCCAGGCCATAAGGCCAGAAATCCCGGCCCATCAGTTCCATGGTCGATTCCGTCTCCGCCACCAGCCACGGCAGGGTCACCGCCAGTGCGTCCAGGTCCGTGAGCCGGGGCAGACAGGCGGCCTTGGCGTCGGCGAAGGCCTTGAAGATGCGCCGCTCGATGCCGGGATCGGCTTGGAGCAGGCGCTCATGCACGCCGATCACGTGCATCACCGGGAAAACGCCGGTGCGGCGGAAATAATCCTGTTCCAGCGGGCGGAAATCGGGAAACAGGCGGTGGACGCGGGGATGGCGCTCAGTGAACACCGCCGGGTCGCGGTAGGTGATGATGGCGTCGATGCCGCCGCTGATCAGCAGACCGCCCAGGGTTTCGTCGCCGGCGATGGCTTCGATCTCGACCCCGGGCGGCGGTTCCATGGGCAGGTAGGTCAACCCGCCCGGGGTATCGACGCCGCCGGTGCGCCAGCGCACGTCTTCCACGCGCACGCCGTATTCGTCGGCGAGCATGCCGCGCACACAAAGTCCCCGGGTGAAATGATAATTGGGAATACCGACCAGACGGCCCTTGAGGTCCTCCGCCGTCTCGATGCCGGAGTCTTCACGCACGTAAATGGAATTGTGCGGAAACACCCGGGACAACGGGACCGGCAGGGCGCGGTAGGGCCACTCGCCCCGGGCGCGGGCCAGCAAATAGGTGCTGAAGGACATTTCGGAAATATCGAAAGCCTGTTCGGTGAACAGGCGCTTGAAGGTTTCCGGCGGCGCCAGATTGAGATAGTCGACCGTGTAGCCCTCGATTTCGACCGCGCCGGTCTTGAACGCCAGGATTCGGTCGTAATCGCCGCTGCAGATGGTGATCGGACTTGGCATTTTTTCCGCTTTTTTGAAATGTTATGTGCCGCGGGTGTT
>Ga0224501_10002317_pt1 | contig 14924 bp, 16 predicted proteins | sample SF_Oct11_sed_USG_4_FD_169105 | JGI IMG/M metagenome (GOLD analysis project Ga0224501, IMG submission 169105) | Sediment microbial communities from San Francisco Bay, California, United States - SF_Oct11_sed_USGS_8_1 | ecosystem: Environmental > Aquatic > Marine > Sediment | place: USA...
AGAATCTTAAAGTCGCGGATCTGAGTGTCTGGTATAAAAAATGGTATGCCCCCAACAATGCAACACTTGTTGTTGTGGGTGATGTTGATCCCGTTGAGGTCTATAACCTGGCGCGACGTTATTATGGTCGCCTGTCACGTTCGAATAATATAAAGCCGCTAAAGCCACGTATTGAACCTGAACAGCAGGGCATGCGTTATGTTACGGTTGAGGCGCCTGCAAAACTACCGTATCTGCTTATGGGTTACAAAGTTCCCGTATTAAAAACCGCCAAACAGGACTGGGAACCTTATGCGCTTGAAGTACTGGCAGGTGTACTTGATAGCGGTGCCAGTGCGCGTTTTTCAAAACGACTGGTGCGTGATAAGCAACTGGCTGCCGGTATGAGTGTAAATTACAACCTCTATGCTATGCATAATGAGCTTTTTGTTATTGGTGGCACACCAACAGCAAAGACCAGTGTTAAACAGTTACAACAGGCCATTAATGCAGAGCTGGATGCGTTAAAACAAAAGCCCGTCACTGCCAAAGAGCTGGATCGCATTAAGGCACAGGTTGTGGCTGGGAAGGTGTATGAAAAAGATTCCATTTTCTATCAGGCTATGCAAATGGGCACGCTGGAAACAGTCGGTCTCGGCTGGCAACGCATGGATGAGTATGAAGACAAGGTAAAAGCCGTCACTGCTGAGCAGGTGATGCAGGTCGCAAAAAAATATCTTATTGATAAAAGCCTGACCATAGCCGAACTTAAACCACAGTCACTTCAACAGACAAATAAAAGATAAACATATGCTGGCGACAAAAATTAATTCTCCTTTTGTATTTTTACTGGCGATTATTCTTGCCGGGTTTGTTGTGGTAAAAATAACCGATAACCCCGTGATTGTGCCGAAGGCTGAGAAAGAGGCATTAAATATCAAGTCATGGCAGACCAGTAATGGCGCCAGAGTCATGTATGTCTATGCCGAAGAATTACCCATGCTGGATGTGCGTGTGGTGTTTGATGCAGGCAGTGCGCGTGATGGCGATAAACCTGGACTAGCCAGTATGACTAACCTGATGCTGGATCTGGGTGCCGGTCAATGGACGACGGATCAAATTGCTGAACGTCTTGATAGCGTTGGTGCCAACATCAGAACGACATCACTGCGTGATATGGCGATTGTTTCGATGCGAAGCCTGAGCAATGATGCAATTCTAAATAAATCACTTGATACATTGGCCGCGGTGTTACAGCAGCCACGTTTTCCTGTAACCGAGCTTGAGCGCGAACGCAAACAGGTACTGATTGCACTACAAAATAAATTACAGTCGCCCGATGATATTGCCGAAGAACTGTTTTATAAAACACTCTATGGCAAGCACCCGTATGCAACACCATCCATGGGGACAACTGAGAGTGTACGCAAGATTAGTCGCGCTGACCTAAAGGCCTTTTATCAACAATATTATGTCGCCAGTAATGCTGTGATCGCGCTGGTGGGTGATGTGGATGAAAAACAGGCGCGTGAAATAACAGAGAAGTTAACATCGGGTCTGGCCAAAGGACAACGTGCGAAGCGTGTTGCAAATGTCGCTGAGCTAACTAAAGCTAAAGAAATTAAACACCAGCATCCATCAACCCAGACCCATATTCTTGTCGGTCAGCCCGGCATGATTCGTGGTGATGAAGATTATTTCGCGTTGTATGTTGGGAATCATATTCTCGGTGGTAGCGGTTTTAATTCACGGATTGTTGATGAAATACGGGAAAAACGTGGCCTTGCGTATAGCAGTTATAGTTATTTCCTGCCAATGCGTGAAAAGGGACCATTCATGATGGGTTTGCAAACCAATAATAAAAAGGCCAATGAAGCCTTAAGTGTCTTACGTGACACGTTGACTACTTTTATTAAAGAGGGGCCGACCGATGATGAGCTGGAACATTCAAAGAAAAATATTACTGGTGGTTTTCCGTTAAGAATAGATAGCAATAAAGACATTGTAGAATATCTTGCTGTAATGGGTTTTTATGATCTGCCACTGGATTATCTACAGAGCTTTAATGATAAGGTTATGGCCGTCACACACGAACAAATTATGGCGGCGTATAAAAAGCGTGTGACGCCAGATAAAATGGTCACCATCATGGTGGGTGATCTGGCCGCCGCAAAAAAATAAGGCATGGCAAAAACAGCCACACGCAATCAGCTGCGCATTATTGCGGGTCAATGGCGTAGTCGAAAACTCTCTTTCCCCTCTATCGAAGGTCTAAGACCAACACCGGATCGCGTCAGAGAAACCCTGTTTAACTGGCTTGCACCGACGATTGAAGGGGCGCGATGTCTGGATCTCTTTTCGGGCAGTGGTGCACTGGGGCTGGAGGCCTTGTCGCGTGGTGCAGGTGAAGTGGTGATGCTGGATCAGAATTCGAAAGTCATTCGTCAACTCAAGGAAAACCTGTCGCTATTAGACTGTACACAGGGGAAGGTCGTGCAGTCAGATGCGATCAGTTATCTGCAATCATGCCCGGACAGGTTTGATATTGTTTTTCTTGATCCGCCCTATCGGCAAAACTTGATTGCACCCTGCTGTGCTCTGCTGGCGCAGAATAGTCTTCTCAATCCAGGTGCCGCTATATATATAGAATTGGAAAAAGAGGCCAGCCTGCCTGAGCTCCCAACTGACTGGACACTGACACGCAGTAAAACCGCCGGTCAACTGGCCTATCACCTTGTTGTTGTAGGCGGTTAGTGACTTGATCTTTCATCACTGAACATGAATGATTAGCCTATGACGGTAAAAGCTATTTATCCCGGAACTTTTGATCCCATCACCAATGGTCATCGCGATCTGATTCAGCGCGCCTCACGCCTGTGTGATCAGGTCGTTGTTGCGATCGCTCAGGGTGGCGGTGGTGGTAGTAAGGCACCCGTATTTAATCTTGATGAACGGGTTGAGTTAGCCACTATTGTGATTGGTGATCTGCCTAATGTCGAAGTCTGTGGTTTCAATACCTTGCTGATTGATTTTGTGCGCGAGCAACAGGCTCAGGTAATCCTGCGCGGCCTGCGTGCGGTATCTGATTTTGAATATGAGTTCCAGCTGGCCAGTATGAACCGGCATCTGGATGATAATATTGAGACCATTTTTATGACCCCAGCGGAACAATACTCCTATATTTCCTCCAGTCTGGTGCGGGAGATTGCCAGCCTTGGCGGTGATGTTGCCCCCTTCGTCCATCCCAAAGTGGTTACTGCATTACAGTCCCGTCTGGGCTAAAATCTCGGCCACAACGACCGATACATCGAATAGACTTTATTTCCGGAGCAAGAATGTCTTTATTCATTACCGATGAATGCATCAACTGCGATGTCTGTGAACCTGAGTGCCCGAATAGCGCTATCTCACAGGGTGATGAGATCTATGAAATCGATCCGCAACTCTGTACCGAGTGTGTCGGGCATTATACTGAGCCACAGTGCGTCGATGTCTGTCCAGTCGACTGTATTCCAAAAGATCCCGACAATGTCGAAAGTCAGGATGAGCTCCAGGCCAAATATGATCGTCTGATGGCGAAGTCAGCCTGAGGAAATACAATCCACTAATTCTTTGCTATTATCTGGCCCATGTCGGCCTCTTCATCTAAAAAAGTCATTTTTGCTGCCCTGATTGGTAATGGCTTAATCACCATTACAAAGTTTATTGCTGCGGGTTTGACCAATAGTTCTGCAATGTTATCTGAGGGTATTCACTCACTTGTTGATACCGGTAATCAGGTGTTATTGCTCCATGGTATGCGCCAGTCACAAAAACCACCCGATGAAAAATTTCCATTTGGACACGGTAAGGAAATCTATTTCTGGGCCTTTGCAGTTGCGATTCTTATATTTGCTGTGGGTGCGGGTGTTTCTATCTATGAGGGCGTGCATCATATTCTTGACCCGACACCGATGAAAAGCCCGCATGTGAACTATATTGTGCTTGGTCTATCTATTTTGTTTGAAGGTGCCGCCTGGTATTTTGCCTTTAAGGAATTTAGTAAAACCAAAGGTAACTGGGGTTATGTTGAAGCCGTTAAACGCGGTAAGGACCCTTCCATGTTTGTGGTGCTGTTTGAAGACTCAGCTGCGATGCTGGGCTTGCTCATTGCACTGGCGGGTGTTGGTTTATCTCAATATACAGGTAACCCAGTATACGATGGCATTGCCTCAGTGATGATCGGTATGGTGCTCGGCGGAACCGCAATCTGGTTGGCTTATGAGACCAAGAGTTTATTGATTGGCGAAAGTGCAAACCCTGAAGTCAAGAATGAGATAAAGCGGATATTAAATTCAGAATCATCAATCAAGAGTACTAACGAAATACTGACCATGCATATGGGACCAGAATTTATTCTGGTTAATATCAGTGTTGACTTTCGTGATGATATCCCCATCGGCACCATTGAAAAAACAATTGCAGACATCGATCGAAAAATAAAATCAAAAGTGCCTGAGGCAAAGCGTATCTTTGTTGAGGCTGAAGCGGGTAAAGGCTATTAATATAATAAATATAACCAGGGAGAAATAAAATGGACGAACCAATGCAGGCTCAAACACAGACCCAGACATTACCTTTTAATTTCACAGGTAAAGCGACTGAATATTTTGGTATCTGGATAGTCAATGTTTTACTGATAGTTATTACGCTAGGGCTTTATATGCCCTGGGCCAAGGTAAGAACGCGTCGTTATTTTTATGGGAATACCTTGCTGGATGATTCACCTTTTGATTTTACCGGCAGCCCCATTGCTATTCTTAAAGGTTACTTGCTCGCAATTGTATTCTTTGCGATTTATTATGCAGCAATCAATGTATACCCTTTGAGTCAGTTCATTTTTCTGATTCTGTTTTTATTATGTATGCCCTGGATTGTTGTTCGATCAATGATATTCCGCGCGCATAACAGTGTATTTAGAAATATTCGCTTTGGGTTTAAAAAGGATTACATGGGGGCTGCGAAGATCTTTATCGGGCTACCATTATTGATGCTGCCAACCATTGGCTTGATTGTGCCTTATTTAATTTATCGGCAAAAAAGATTTTTTGTAGATAACAGTAGTTTTGGAACGACGCCTTTTAGTTTTCACGCTACGGCAGGGCCATTTTATAAATATTATGCCATTGTATTTCTTATCCCCTTCATTGGGGTTATTGCGGCGATTGCCATCCCGGCATATCATGGTTACGTGACTACAGCTCAGTCTAGTTCGTTTATTAATAGTGTCGATGATCCAACAGGGGTTTCTGGGATTATTGAGAATGTTACTATACTGGGATCCATGCTGATCTATCTTCTAATGTTTTCATATTTGAATGCACGAATTAATAATCTGGTGTGGAACAATATTGAAATTGATAATAATAATTTTTCCAGTTCGCTGCGAGCCCGTGATTTGTTCTGGCTCTATTTGTCTAATTCATTCGTAATTATTTTAAGCTTTGGTCTTATGGTGCCCTGGGCAAAAATACGCATGGCAAGATATCGTGCCTCTAAGCTATCACTTTTGGCAGTGACTGATCTGGATGGTTTTGTTAAGAATGAACAGGAGCAGGTCAATGCGATTGGGGAAGAGGTTGGAGAAATCTTTGATGTTGATATAGGCCTGTGATTTCATTACCTGCATATCGTTATGATGGAAAGACTTCTGCGCGGCAGGAGGTGAGTCTGAATTTTTTTGATTCAGGTGAAGTTCAGATTAAAAGTCTGGACCTTGATCTACGCTATCAGCTTGATGATATCAGCTCGACACCTAAAGTTGGCAAGATTCGTGCTCAGTTTAAGTTTCCTGACGGTTCAATGTGTGAGGTTAATGATCACCCAGAACTCGATGCTGCACTGGCGCTGTTACCACAGTCATTTCAAAACAAGGTGCATACAATCGAAAATCGATTGATCGCCATCGTGGGTGTGTTGGTTCTTGCGATTGTTGTTCTCTATGGTGTTATTCAGTATGGAATACCAATGGTTGCTAAATATGTTGCCCACGCGATTCCGATCGAAATTGAAAAAAATATGGGCAAAGATGCACTGCAAATTTTTGATAAATTCATGTGCAAACCCAGTCAGTTACCTTTAAAAAGGCAGCAACAATTAGCCGTAAAGTTTATTGATGAACTTGACTCTGGCAGGGATTTGCCTCTGCAAATACATTTCCGCTTTTGTGAGAAGATTGGCCCTAATGCCTTTGCCTTGCCCTCTGGAATTATTGTTATGACCGATGCCATGGTCAAGCTGGCAAAGCATGACAATGAATTACTGGGTGTCTTTGCGCACGAAGTCGGTCATGTCGAAGGTCGACACATTATGCGCCATATTCTGCAGGACTCAGTGACGGCGCTGTTACTGGTGTTGTTAACAGGGGATGTTGGTTCTGCAAGCTCATTGGCTGCGGCCTTACCGACGCTGCTGGTGCAGGCAAAATTCTCGCGGGATTTTGAAACGGAGTCAGATGACTATGCCGCGAACTTCCTGCGCAAACGTGATATTTCAACGCATCACCTGGCCGATATCCTCAAGCGCATGTCTGAGCTGGACAAATCCGGTGGAAGCATCCCCGGGTTTTTGTCTACACATCCATTGACTGAAGATCGGATTCTACGACTAAAATCATTCAATTCGTTAAACAAAAACGGGTCTAACTGATCTGCGGCACTACCAGTTTCAGCTTCTTCATGGTTAAATAAACTCAGTATGTCAGTGAATGACAGGAGGTAAGCACAATGAAAAAACTACTACTATCAATATCACTATTATCATTTATGTTTTTGGGACCATTAGCCCCAAGCATTGCCGAAGACGATGATACGATGAAGGTGGTTTATCATGCTGACTTTGCTGATCCACGTCGTATGAGTGCCATGATCACCAGTATCACAAATATGGTGACGACTTATACCAGTGATTTAATCGAGTTTGATGTGCGTATTGTGTTTGTTGCCCATGGCATTCGTTTTCTTACCCAGGACAAACTGGCGAAGACACCTTTTGCAGAAGATGCGAAACTGGCCAAGGTGAAGGCATCCATCATGGAGCGGCTGGCAGGACTGGAAGATGTTTATGGCGTCAAGTTGGAGCTATGCGATATTACGCGACAGGGCATTAAACTTAAAAAGGAAAAGTTAATGCCGAAAGTAAATCTAGTGCGTTCCGGCGTCGTCCAGATTGCTACGCTACAGAAAAAAGGTTTTGCCTATCTTAAAGTGGAATAGTGGTTCTTTATTTTAAGTGATTTTCAATAATATTGACGCGTACGTCATATGGGAAAAAACTGTGTAGGGTGGGCACTGCCCACCAGTGAAGGATAAAATGCAATCAAGGTGGGCACTGCCCACCCTACAAAACTAACAACAACTGGTCGTTGACTTTGGCTTTATGCCTTCAATTGTTGCTGAGACGACATAATCAGTGACATTATGATCGGGAGCCCAGTCCCGAATGAATTCTTTTGACTCATCTTTTGGTTCGATTCGAACTTGTTCAAAGCCTGCATCACTAATCATTGTTACTAGATCGTCAATTAAAGAGGCGTTACCCATGCAACCAGCAATCAAGGCAGGGTCATTGCGCATGTCTTCAGGTAGTTCAACTGTGGCAACAACGTCGGATATAGCAAGACGTCCACCGGGTTTGAGAATGCGGAAGGCCTCATGAAATACGCGCGTCTTGTTGGGTGACAGGTTAATCACACAGTTTGAAATAATGACATCTGCTGTGTTATCCGCGACCGGCAGGTTTTCGATTTCGCCCAGTCGAAACTCAACATTGGTAAAGTTACCTTTAACGGCATTGTTGCGTGCTTTGCTGAGCATGTCAGGCGTCATGTCGATGCCGATGACATGGCCTGTTTCTTTTACTTCTGCCGAGGCGAGGAAGCAATCAAAACCCCCACCGGCACCCAGATCAACCACAGTTTCACCAGGCTGGAGTGCGGCAATGGCCTTGGGGTTGCCACAACCCAGACCCATGTCGGCACCATCAGGGACCTGGTCGAGTTCTTCCTGTGAGTAGCCAAGGCGGGTGGAGATCAGGGTATTAATCGCCGCATCATCCGAGACCCCACAGCAGCTACTTTCGATGCCACAGGCGTCACCCTCATTATTGCTTTGTGCGACCTTGGCATAGGCATCACGTACCTGCTGGCGATGATTATCGTGCTGCTGGTGTGTGGTGTCGGTGTCCGCAGCACAGCAGTCTGAAGCAGTTGTATTCTTGGGGGAGCAGCAATCTGAACTCATGTTGAAATCCTCATAGGTATAACAGCTGTCAAAATAGCCCGTTAGTCCTGGGTCGGCAGCAGGCTAAAATGCAGGGCCTAGGTTACTAAAATCGGGGCAAAAACAACAGAACAAAACGGACTTAAAAACGGGATCAATACTATAGATACACCACTGTAATTTTTTCGGAAGCAGCTTTCGATTTTGTTGCAGCGGGATTTAGAGCTGATTTCTACTTTTCTGATAATTATTTTGTGTATATGGCAGTACAAAAATATCTTTTAATACGCCTGCATTGATCGTGATCAGTGAAGATGCTTATAGCTTATGCTAAATAAAGATTAAGTGATGTAAATCTATAACTGGATTTATTTCGACGTGGACTGAACTTACAAAAAATATATAGTTTTAGCAATGTGAGCAAGGAGGCAGCCATGCGAGCGATGTATACATATTTTTATCAACCTGATAAGCATTATCATTCTAAGTTGTATAAGAATATTGCATTGCATTATGTAATAAATGTACTGGCAATGCTGGGTGCAATTTTTCTTATAGTGATATTACTTATGAGCCCGAGTATTGTATCGGTTTGGAACAAGCTGAGTCAGTTCGATGAAACAGCAATAAGTACATATAAAAATGTTGCCGACACATTAATTGAGTCAGGCAACCCTGCTGTGGCCACTGTATGGCGAGCACCTGTTAAAGCCGATATGAAAATTGAAGATATCGAAAAGGCTATGGATTTTGTCGCAGCAGAATATAATCTTAAACGCGTCGGTGAATCTATTCTGTTTGACGATAAAAACCAGAAAATAGTGGAGTCCTTAACCGGGGTTCCGTACCGATACTCTAAAACTTATATGTACTGTAATGCCGTAACGGCAGCAAAAATGTTCCATCATAACCCTGCGTATTCAGCATATACCCCGTGCCGAATAACGTTAATCGAAGATGCCGGGGGCCAGCGTTGGTTGTACACATTAAATATCGACATGATGATTTTTGGTGGGACGCCTTTGCCTGATGATTTAAAACAGGCTGCATTGCAAATTCGAGACGGTATACAGGCCATAATGCACTATGGTGCTACAGGCGAAATGTACTAGTTATGCAGTAATGAATATTGATAAATGAATTATGGATGTTAAAACAGGAAGAGCAATACCAGTAGATAATGGGAAAAGTATTGTGTAATCATGGACAAGATAGGCTGCAACGTAAGCTAATAGAGGAGAAACAAGCATGAATATTAAAATGGCAGATGTTCTACTCCACATTGATGAGAACACCAGTAAAGAACAGCGCGAGTCTTTGCGTGATACTATATTGGTTTTGGACGGCGTCATGTCAGCAGATTATAAAGATGACAGACCCCACTTGATGATTGTTGGATACGACCCAGATGTAATTAACTCAAGCAAATTTCTATCAGCGGTCAATTCCAAAGGACTTCATGCTGAACTGATTGGGCTTTAGAAAAAACGATATTCAAATTCGACATCAATGTAAGGGAGAGGCGACTTACCAGATAGTCTACATTGTCTGGCATGGTCTTAGTTGTCTTTATTAATCGTAACCCATAAAAATGTTTCTCCACCAATATTAATGTTTTCGGCGGATTCTATACTAAAACCAGTATTTTCCAGATCAGCATAAAGATCATCAGTATGCTTGTGACTATAGAACAGTTTTTGATCCATGAACTCTTTATAACCATCAAATTCATTGCTGCCGGTATATTCTTTAGTCGCATAGGTAAACATGGCCTGTCCACCGGGCTTTAACCAGGTATAGAATTTCCTAAACATGTCTGCGTGATCGTTGGCAGGTATGTGGAACAGACTATAACTTGCAGTGATAGCGGCAAATTGATCTGGTTCGAAATCAACTTCACGAATATCGGAATGAATCGTTTTCATTTCGGGTACATACTTTTTTGCTAACTCGAGCATCTGTGATGAAAAATCGACACCAGTCACAGACCAGTCTCTATCAATAAAATAACGCGCAACGGGCTCACCTGCACCACAGCCCAGATCGAGCAGGGCATCCTGTTGATGATTTAACTGATTAAAAAATGTCGCCAGTATTGCGGACATATCAAATTGGTCACGATTCTGTTCATAGGTTTTGGCAAAGCCGTCATAGATTTCCTGTAGTGATGAGCTCATTCGTTTCCTTCAGTGTTATTGCATTTATGTTTGCTTAGTAAGTTTAGGCGAGTAAATTTCACAATGCTTGTCTGTTTATAAATTTGTCTACACTTCCACAATTTATAGGTATTTATGTTTACATCTATATAATCATCTACTAATATTTGAGCCGGGATATAAAATAATAATGGTGACTTATGGGAGATGTCATTGTCTGGAGTGGATGGATTGGTGGGGTAGCTATTGGTTCATACATGCTCATACAGTATTGGTATACGGGGCATATGCTGGGTGTTTCAAAGACCTACTATAACCCACTAAGTACGTTCTCAAGCCTGGAAATATTTTCCAGTGGCGAATTTGCATCCTTTAATAACTGGCGATTGTGGTTTGCGATTGGCATCCCTCTCGGTTCTGCCCTGGCTGCGATCACATCACCAGACTATCAATGGCACATCAATCTATCCATGGGTGAAATGTATAATTCCGTTTTACCACAAGAAATGTGGCTGCGTGTCTTGGTCTTATTTTGTGGTGGCATCATCATGGGTTATGGAGCACGGCTTGCCGGGGGATGTACCAGTGGTCATGTGATTTCGGGTGTTTCCATGCTTAACCTGCCAAGTATCCTTGCCGGCACATTATTTTTTATCGGCGGTCTACTTTCCGTACAGATATTATTTTTATTTTTCTCAGGCTAATAAAGGAGGCTATTAATGAAGTATAGATTCATATTTTTTGGTATGGCCTTTGGTTTCTTCCTGAGTCGGGCTGGTGCAACTACGTTTGATTTTTATGCCAAACTTTTTTTGTTCGAAGACCTGCAGTTGCTTTGGGTGATTTTGTCTGCAGTTGCAGTGGGTATTATTGGGCTGCGCTTATTGAAATATTTTAATGTGAAGGCTATTGTCAGTGGTGTCGAACTTAGCTTTGATAGCAAGACCATGGAAAAAGGTCTGATTGTTGGATCCTTATTATTTGGTCTTGGCTGGGGCTTAACCGGAACCTGTCCAGGATCAGCGGCTGCAATGTTGGGTGAGGGTAAGATCATGGCTTTACCAACCGGGTTTGGTATTTTGTTTGGCACCTATCTCTATGCAAGACAAAAACACATACCAGAAAAATAGTTCATGACAGTTCAACAAATATAAAAAAGGCGGGTTACCCCGCCTTTTGTTTATTTTTCCGTATTATCCGGGAAGGCCGCACTTGGGTCGACACCACTCATATTAGGTAATGTATGCGCGATACCCTTATGACAGTCGATACAGGTTCGACCTTTGTCAAAACCTTTTGTATGATTGTTTACTGCGCGGCGTCCCTGTCGTGCATAGTCCATAGACTCAAAGTCGTGGCAGTTACGACATTCACGAGAGTCTGTATTTTTCATCTCTCTCCAGACATTCTGCGCCAGCTGTAATCTTTTATCATTGAACTTCTCGGGCGTGTCTATTGTGCCCAATACTTTGTGGAATAATTCATTCGTCGCCTTGATTTTACGAATCACCTTCCAGTGCCATTCTTTGGGTACATGACAGTCAGGACAGGTTGCACGCACACCACTGCGATTATTATAGTGAATAGTGTTTTTATATTCCTCGTAAACATTGACACGCATTTCATGACAGGAAATACAGAAAGTTTCTGTATTACTGATTTCCATCGCAGTATTAAAACCACCCCAGAAAATAATACCTGCAACCATGCCCACACTAAGCAAAGTACCTAGAGAATATTTTGCACTGGGTTTTTTTAATAATTGCCAGATATTACCAATGAGCTGTTTAATTTTATTTAATATATTTTTGTCCGCCATAATCTAAATCCTGTCTATGTATGGATATGAGTAGATCTGTTTATTTGCCCATTATGCTTTTAACGGGCTTAAAAGTGTTTTTTACCAGCGGTTTAGAATCAACCTGTGGAACATGACACTGTGTACAGAAATACCGTCGTGCCGATACATTAGCCAGGTCGTTGCCGTCTCTATCGGTAAAGTGGGTCAGACTAATTTTTGTTGCACCTTTATCCTTGTAATTCGCCCAGCTATGGCAACTCAGACATTTATTTGAGTTAGTGTTGATGACATAGCCTTCAATCTTATGTGGCACTAATGGCGGTTGATGTACAAATTCACGCTTTATTGGTGCCTGATCACTGTGCCATTTTTTCGCTACAGGTTTTTTAGAGTTTGCTTCAATCGGGTGTGAACCACGTAGAGAGTTAACATCTTTAGCATATACCGTTGTAGCAGCAATACAGATGCCAATAAAGATTACAATTTGTTTACTGAGAAGTTTCATAATAGAACCTCGCTTTGCTTAACTAAGCTTGAATTAAATTGATTCTGGACTGTTTTATATTTCATGGTTATGCCTTGACAATTTTCACAGCACATTTCTTGAAGTCAGTCTCCTTGGATAAGGGATCTGTAGCATCAAGAGTAAGCTTGTTGACCAGACGACTGGCATCAAACCAGGGAATAAAGACCAGACCTATGGGTGGTCGGTTGCGACCCCGAGTCTCAATTTCAGCGGTCATTTCACCACGGCGGCTGATGATCTTTGCAGTCATACCGCGGCGCAGGCCGCGTTTCTTAGCATCATCGGGATGCATGTAAACCATGGCATCGGGTACAGCGCGATAGAGTTCAGGTACACGTCGAGTCATAGTGCCGGAGTGCCAGTGCTCGAGTACGCGACCGGTAGACAGCCACAGATCATATTCTTTATCCGGTGACTCCGCAGCAGGTTCGTAAGGAGCAAATATGATATTCGCCTTACCATCTTTCTTGCCATAGAACTCGACACCCTTGCCTTTCTTAACAAAGGGATCGTAGCCTTCACGATAACGCCAGAGTGTTTCCTTACCATTAATAACAGGCCAACGTAACCCACGTACCTGATGGTAGGTATCAAACTCAGCGAGGTCATGGCCTTTCTTGGGTCCTTGGGTACCGAAGATGCGATACTCTTCAAACAGACCTTTTTGCACATAGAAACCAAAGTCTTTCATTTCATCGTTTTGATACTTATTGCCCTGTTTATCAGTGATGGCCTGTGTTTTATATTTATCGACCTGGCCATTTCTATATAAAATATCGTACAGGGTTTTACCTTTATACTGCGGCATCTTCGCAATCAGCTCAGCAGGCCAGACCTCTTCCACTTTGAAGCGTTTGGAGAACTCCATCAGCTGCCAGAGATCGGATTTGGCTTCACCGGGAGCACTCACTTGCTGGCGCCAGAATTGAGTACGACGTTCGGCATTACCATAGGCGCCTTCTTTCTCGACCCACATGGCGGTCGGCAGAATCAGGTCCGCAGCTTGTGCCGTGACGGTTGGGTAAGGATCAGACACAACAATAAAGTTTTCCGGATTACGATAACCGGGCAGGCCTTCTTCATTCATGTTGGGTGCAGCCTGCATATTGTTATTACACATCACCCAGTAGGCATTCAGTTCGCCGTCTTTTAATTTACGATTTTGCAATACAGCATGGAAACCGGGTTTTGCCGGAATGGTGCCGGATGGTAGCTTCCAGATCTTTTCAGCAAAGTCACGATGTGCCTTATTCTTAACGACCAGATCGGCAGGCAGACGATGTGAAAAGGTGCCGACTTCACGGGCAGTACCACAGGCTGAAGGCTGACCAGTTAGAGAGAAGGGACTGTTACCCGGTTCAGAAATCTTACCCATCAATAGATGAACGTTATAAAGAAGACCATTCACCCAAACGCCGCGGGTATGCTGATTGAAACCCATCGTCCAGTAAGAAGAGATTTTTTTGTTTGGATCAGCATAAAGCTTGGCCAGACGTTTGAGTTGTTTCTCAGGTACGCCACTTAGTTTGGAGGTATAACTCAGTGTGTATTTCGAAACGGATTTGGCATATTCCTCAAAGCTGATTTTAGAAAGTTTGCCGCCCTTGCCAGTCTTTTTCTTTTCCAGCGGATGATCTGGTCTTAAGCCATAACCAATATCAGTAGGTGTCTTGGTGAAGTTGACATGTTTGCTAATAAAGTCCTTGTTATAGGCTTTATTCTCAATGATGTAGTTGGCAATGTAATTTAAAATTGCCAGGTCGGTCTGTGGTGTAAAGACCATGCCATTATCAGCAAGATCAAAACTACGGTGCTTAAAGGTAGATAAAACATGCACCTCACAACCGGGTTTGGTCAGACGGGTGTCAGACAGACGGGTCCAGAGGATGGGATGCATCTCGGCCATGTTGGCTCCCCATAGTACAAAGGCATCGGCTGCTTCAAGATCATCATAACAACCCATAGGTTCATCGGAACCAAAGCCACGCATAAAGGCTCCTACAGCTGAGGCCATACAATGACGTGCATTGGGATCAATATTATTGGAGCGGAATCCAGCCTTAAACAGTTTTGATGCGGCATAGCCTTCCCACACAGTCCATTGACCAGAGCCAAACATCCCGACTGAGGTTGGTCCTTTTTTCTTCAGTGCCTTTTTCCATTGTTCGGCCATAACATCAAAGGCCTTGTCCCAGCTTACCTCC
>Ga0224501_10002318_pt1 | contig 14921 bp, 6 predicted proteins | sample SF_Oct11_sed_USG_4_FD_169105 | JGI IMG/M metagenome (GOLD analysis project Ga0224501, IMG submission 169105) | Sediment microbial communities from San Francisco Bay, California, United States - SF_Oct11_sed_USGS_8_1 | ecosystem: Environmental > Aquatic > Marine > Sediment | place: USA...
AATAAAGCTACCTTCTCTATGGGAGCAAAAGTCCTCTAATTACACTACAAGTCCTCTAGTGCCTAGAACCCCTGCAGCATAACAAAACACACAGTTAGCAATTGAAATTGTAACCGATTTCTCAAACAAACAAAAACAATTGAAACCAGCTGCATTGACAGTGAATTGTTTTTTACTTTTCCTCAGGTGACATTGGGGCCGCATGGTGAGAGCATTTTGCTGGGAGAGTTGGTGAAGTCATCGATATCAAAGATTTGGGAGGATGGAGCGTTCCTTCTCGCCGTGATTATCTCTGTCTGTTTAACATTTGTTATCATTCTTATGATGTGTGTCAGCGTCTGCTGTTACTATAAACTCTGCTGCCAATCTGTCAACCTGGGAACGTCTAAAATCAGCCTTCAGGAGCTGTATAATAAAGGCAGCCCAAAGACTACCCTCGGTATGTACATTTTAAGGCAATGTTTGATACGGTGTCAGTTTGGAAGAGGCGTTATGAATTTGAGGTAGTCTGAGGTATTCTCAAACATTGATTTTGTGTTTTAACTGCTCGAGACACCAGTTTGATACCATTTTGATAGAAGCACCTTGAAACATGCCGCAACACCTCAAATCTAGGGCCACTGTTATAGACTGACCCCTGCTGTCTAAAATCCTATGGTCCCAATGTGTATATGGGCAAGGTACGCTGGCCGTTATTCCAGAAGAGGCCTATTGTTTAAATTCGTTTTACTTTTGATATGTAAGCAAATTAAACCGAAAAAAAAACCATCCCGCAAAATAAAGTAAGGTACAAATCTCTAGTAAGAAATCAACGGCCTAAAATAAACAATTTTGCATCCTTCACAAAAAAAAAGATCTTGACACTGAAATTTGGAAGTCATAGGCGGGACAAGTTGAAATTACCTTTGAAGATTGCATTTAATGTGTCCGCACTCTTGGAAGCTTTGCTACATATTATTTGGATGGGTAGAATGTTTTCACTGTTTTGGTGAAGCTGCCGGGTTAGAAATAATGGTTTTTCCCCGGTTACAAGTTAGCATTGAGCACTACGGGTGGGCAGTACCAACGCTCCACCTCATAGTGAGCCCTTTTTGTTTGAGCTAGGATTAAGGCTAAGAGTTCCCACCATGACTGGGTTTGAGCCCAGGTGCTCGCGCTTGCGAACCCCACCCCCTACCATTGAGCTCTATTACTATCCCATATGTATGGGTGATAGATAGTCTTTGTTAGTCATGTGATCAAATATGCATGTGATCTGCATGTGGAATTCCCTTTGGACAGGTTTCTAGCGCATTAAACTCATGAATGCTGTATGTGCCACCTACCACCTAGCTGCTTGCTATTTTAAACCATTGCTCATGACTGCCGCACTTACTATTATGCATATATATCTCTAAAGGTGCCTCGACGTTGTATGATAAAAACATAAACCTTACCCCCCAAGTCTTTCTAAAGGCAAGACTATGGTGTTCACCAGGAAAAAACACCATAGAGTTATCCTCCATTGAAGGGTACAGATTGGAGTGGTTAGGTGAACTGACTGACATGCAGCTGGGATGTGGCTTCCCCCACTCCATCTATCTCCCCGCGGCGTGCTGATGAGCCAGGTCACCTGGCTAGGTGGAACTAACCTGGCGACCGGGCTCTTTTGCATGTGGCGGGTGGTGGGGCAAGCGAAGCACTAAGCAGTACCTCTACCTCTGCTCTCAACCCATCACCCACCACATGCTGAAAAGTCAGGTCACCTGGTTAGATTGGAGTGGCTGTATATTAGTGGTTGTCCTCTCCTGCTTACAGAGGGAGATGACTGCCACTCGGTAGTTTTTGCCACTGCGCCTCGTTTTCACTTTGGAGGACCTCAAATGGACTGATTGGGTAATACTTACGGCCAGGGATTATATAACAATCAGCTCATATGTTTCTTATACTTCCTCTAACCTAAAATAGTCAGCTAGAAATAACCCAATACTAGCGAGTTTACTACGGTGACGCGGAGGTGGGCAGGGGTCTCAAAGCATCAAAGCTAGGGTATTCACTCGAGCGATGATGGTAGCATCACCACTGAAAATGAGTGTCCGGTGTGAGCGGTGGAGGGTGAAGGCTGCATGCCCCATTTTTTACAGAGGTGAGCGGCGGTGACCTATGAAAAAGTAATTTTTATTTACATCAGAAAAATTCTGCTTCGGGTATGTAGGCCAAAGGCAAACTTGATAGCCCAGCAAATTCAAATTTGCAGCGGCCCTGGTCACCGCTTACCATTAAAAACATAAAGCATGCAGCGGCCGCTTTTCACCGCAGGTGGACCGCAAGACAACGCCCATTTCAGCGTCACCGCTTGTGTAAACTCCATGTAATGAATCAGCATACTTTGGGCTTTATTGTTTTTCGCATTTCGTTGAAAATTTAGATTTGAAAGTTTGCTTGGCAACTATTATGCTCTCCTAATTAAATACAAGGCTGGTTTGTACGGCATGACTTCATGCATAGCATGAACTTTGCCAGCGAATATCAGCATTCCTAGAAAACCTAAAAAGTGAATGACCTGCGAAGCTATGCTAAAAGTATTGTTGCAATTTCCTGGTGCTAGAAAAATAATTCAACTTTTGTATCTGTTTGGGTGCACGAGGGAGAAGACTTGCCGAGCAAAAATCGGAATAGGGCAAGCCTAATGTAAATTGTGTTTTGCTGCATGCTAAAAAACCTTTTATCTTCAATCTCCATGGGGAAGTCTGTGTGTACTGCGGGATCAGAATGGTGTTTGTACAGCACTGGTCATTGCGTTTTTTCCTTCGTTCCTCTCATCTGCTTGGAAGAATGAGACCGGTTGGGCCGAGCATGATGGGGTTGCCAGAGCCTGTAATTTTCGGCCCCCCTCCTAACTTCAAGGACAACATAAAACCGAAACTTGTCATAAAACTTTTCTCTCTTCAGACTCGATCATTAAAATGGGGGCTACTGATGCACATAATCAGACCAAATCATTCTCTTTCATACACACACATGCGCTCGCACGCGCGCGAGGCTAATGGCTAAAAAGTATATGAACTGGGAATCGAGTCGGGCATCCCGAATTCTATAAAGCTCAGTGTTCTATCACACCACTATCATACTTGTCTAATGAGATATATCATGCCTGCTTTCAGAGAAGGGTAAACGAAATCCAAACTACTCGGTCAGGACAGCTCCTCGCGACTCTTACAATCTCCAGCTGCGTAGCTACAACAGTTATGATGATGAATGGAGCTCCCCCGTCATACGCCCAAGTGATCCGCCCTCACTCGCACCCCCTGAGCCTTCAACTGGATCCGACTCTTATCGCCAAGGAGTATACAACAATGGTGGTGACCTCTATGATGACAGATCGTACAATAGAAGATATGAACGCGATGGCTATGGCAATGGTGGATTCTACGAAATTGAGATTTGAGCTCATTAACCGAAACAACATAATGAATAATTCAATGAAAACATAGAACCCACAGTGATATATTACTGTGAAATCAATTGCATGATGCTTTACCCAACGATGAAAGCGTAGAAGGGCTATCATTGCGACCTGAATCAGTCTACAAGGACCTCATAAACCTAAAAACTGACACAATAGGGCTTTGTGACAAAAGCACCACAATTGTCAGTATAATCTTACCATATCAAATTCATGTATATTTCATTGATGCAATTACTGACTGCATGTACACGTATCTTGTGGTTAGGTTTTTGATTTTAATGTATCAGTGTTTATACTATGCAAGCAAAATGATGCAAAACATTACAGCTTTATCATTCGGAAATATCATGAAAAGAAACTTTTTCTGTTGTATCCTAATCAATGTCAGGGGTTTGCAGAAATCAGCTGGTTTTGTTTTGCTTTCGCCCGCATACTCATTGAGAGGGCAACTCTATGGGTGGGCCTCTTATGTTTATGTCGAGATTTGACACTGACGAGGGTGTTGCAAAGGCTTTTCGCCCAACCCAGGAATCGGACCAGGGACCTCCTATTCAAGGATCAGGAGGCTATCCACTAGGTTATCGCTTCCAGGTAACATATGTGAATAACAAACTGGGGGTTTAAACCAGGCACTGCCTGCCCAATACTCAGTACGCTGTCTACTAAACCATCGCTTCACCCCAATATATGTAATAACTGTGCCAATGAAATATTTATGTTTTTTTCGCTAAAAAAAGTGCACTTTCTTTAACAAAAAAACATAAATATTTCATTATCACAATCATCCATGGATAATTGTCACCTTATCTGTCCCATACACCACCTGTATAGAATAATGAGTCAGATGTAGAGGATATCAGCCGTAAACCTGTCACCTTTGCTCACTCTGATACACAAATACTATTGCTTCAAGGTGACCCCTTAATTCAGAAATTGCTATTCTCAAAATAGAATTGACCATTATGAACAAGATATATATTTTTTACTCGTTTTCACCATTACATTGAAGACACCGGATTAAATATTTGGTTTTTTCACAGCTTCGCATGTAATGGGGGCACCACAGGAAGGCATCAGTATCAACGCTCTGCCTCATAGCGAGTCTTGTTTTGTTTTATTTTTTGAGCCGGTCATGGCCTGGTTTTGAGCCCAGCCTCCCTCAAATTACGAGCCTGGTGCTCTACCACTGAGCTGTCCCAATATCCCAATTAGATAGAGGGTACTATGTTTAAACATAGCTTGTGTGCAGGATTTTTCAAAAACTTTCTCTGGTCACCCAGCAGTGAATGGGCACCCGACTCTCTTCAGAGTTGTTGGAGGTCAGGGCGGTGAGTAAGAGGAATGACATCCCACCTCAGTTACACCATTACCGGTACAAGTTGGCTCTGGAACAGCCACTTCTCCGATAGCCATTGGCCATGGAATAACCTTTACCTTTTACTACACATAGATTTATATATACGTATACGTAAATACATATACGTAAATACATATCCGTAAATATATATCCGTAAATACATATACGTAAATACATATCCGTAAATATATATCCGTAAATATATATCCGTAAATACATATATAGACAGGGCTAGTAACCTAAGGAACGGGACTTTACCATCTGGGGTTTCTGTCTGGATCAATAAGCCATAGGAAGTAGATTGGCATACAGGTGGGCAGATAATTTGCCTCATGGGAGTTATCTTCTCCCCTTTATAATGGTTCCTTAAGATCAAAAAGCGCCTGATTTCCTGCTTCCTGGTTTAATGTGAATAAGTGCTTGTCATCACGTAGTCTCACACGTACAATTGACTAATTCTGTATATATGTACATAATCTTTAGCTATTGACACAACTATCAATTGCAAGAAGTCAAGAAGACATTGATGCGGCAAATCCCAGTTGCACTCTGGATGACCTGTCTGGTCAGTCAAATATTCTCTTTATGCAGGTTATCTCACTCACTAGTTAGGGCTTATACATAATCAATGTGGTGTAGCCTATTACCTATGGGAACTAAATGAAGCTAGTCTGTATATAAATTGTCTGACAGATGACCAGCGTCCCGTTGCATTGTACACAAAACACCATCCAAAACATTGTAGAACATCCCTGCTCTTCCACAGTTCCACAAGCCCACATATAATTGATATAACACGGGTTTGGTTTCGTCAGTACTGGCACTACCTATGTATGGAGTACTAATCACGAAATTTCGCTTGCCACCTGCTATAGCCAAATATCATTCATCATGCAAAGATTTGTTGACCTTTATCAATTCGGTCAAGCATAAAAGTACAGGGAACCTATAAGCCTGCCTATAAGGGACAAACCCAAGTGCACGGTCAATTGATCAAGGAGCCATGCACTAAAACCACAGGCAACATTGACAGAATTGCCTCGCCGGGCGGCAATATAGCAGAGACAATTTTTTGAATAGAGACAATTTTTCTAAAAACTTTACAGATAAGTTATTCCAAGAAGAGAGAATTATAATCTCCTTGTGGTTCAGTTAAACTGCTAGTGGTATGTCATCACCTCATCGGTTGTATGAAGTTCTAAACCGATTGAGCTCTGATGACTTTGAAAGATTATTTCCCTGGCACTTCTAGTTAGAAACACTCTCACATGTTCCTGACCAGACTAAGTTCGGTGGCTACTGGCTGTAATCACCATACAGTGGTGGTGGTATTGATGGCAGACGCGTTTGTTTCAATAGTCAGTCTCGCTGCAACTCCATATTGTGCCCGCGCTCGTCTTGCCAATCAATCATAGTTGTGTGCCACTAGTCACTGGAGTTTGCTATATTTTTAGTCTTGCCCATTGCCCCTTCACTCAAACCCAGCTGTCTATTCCATGCCGAAGGCCCAAACATTTTGCAGTATTTTTCGTTATAGGGCTATACCACAGGGTTATCCTCCATGGGGTATGGGCTTTACCTACTCACACGTGGTGAAACACTGAATCGTTTCCCTCTTATAATGTGAACACGCTTATTCACAACATTATATTAGTTCAATCAAAATAAAATTATTTCCGAAATTCATATACATACAATACGTCACAGTATCATCCTCAGTGGGCAAACATACCGAGATCACTGGTCCAGCCGTATGGACTAGTAGTCATGGCGCGAGTACTTTCATTGTCATTATTAGCCACTAAAGGCGGACAGCTGAACCCATGTACTTCCCCCTATGGATGGTTTCATTCATGACTACATTAAACAATAGAACAAGATCGAGAAATAGACTGGTTGTGGGTTAAATACCATATAAGAAAATCGTCGATAGAACATAGTGTGGCTGTTTCTCAGTTAAATCACTCATTGGCCATTGGCACGTAACTGGAGTGACCACTCCTCGAATTGAATGGATGGAAAATACAGAATATTAGAACCATTTAAGAAAATAGAACTTTTCCGGAGCAGATTCGCCATCACGCAAGACAGTCACGAAATTAGAGACTGAGCATGGAAGGCGATGCGGGTTCACCATCGTCCGATAGGTGGCGCTCTATAACGGCACCCACCAGGTCGCGATATTTGACATCACTCGATTCGTTAAGCCTCAGGGTAGGCCTTTGAGAAGGCAGCTCATTTTCAATAGCGGATAGCATATAGGCGAGTTGCTCTTCAGATAGATGAGGATGCCTAGTGACCATAGCTAGGTGGGCGCTCATATCCATGTGACCGGTATGAGACGAGGCGCTATTCCAGCGAGATACAGATGGCCGTTGCCACTGACCCGTCCTCTGTTTCTGATGAGCAGGAGGCGGACCCATCACTGTCTCTCCGCGTGATGTACTCGGTTGAGCTGTCTCTGTACTCTTCAGTTGACTCCAGGCTAAAAACGAGAAAATAATCAAATCTCCCATCTAAACTCTCAGAGCTATGTAGATACAAAACAGGTGACCAAAATGACAAGGTGATAAAAATAATCAAATCTTGCATCCAAACTCTTAATTCTATAGATAACTAAGATAGGTGACTTGAGGTGAGGGCATTGGGTAGCAGTAACAATTGCTGTTCGGTCTACATAACCTGCAGCACATCTGCTTGGCATTAGCTAGAGTTATTGATCAGTAGTTCAAGTAGTCTTACCCGCCAGCTCAATGACCCATTCATTAGGCCAATGACTCAGCTAAAGATAGCCATAGTTCAATGCAATATTACAGGTCAGTTGCCCTGGCAAAAGATTACTTAACAATTCCCAAATACCCCCCCCCTCCTCCTCTCCCTCCCCTCCCCAACAACGGAAAAGAAGCGTAGCAGCAGCAGAAGCGAGGAGGGTGATTATAAAGCAAGCTATTGCATTCAGCTGAAGAAGTTAGCTGAAGTAAAAAGCTAGAAGCGGGAATTCGCGCGAGCGTGCAGGTTTTCACCTCGTTATTTACCTCTGTACAGGCCGTGGCTCTATGATAATAGAGACTTGGTTTTTCCTGAATCGAAGAAATGACAACGTCAAATAATTACAAGACATTAGGTGCATTTCGCGTGCTTGGGTTTTCGAGACCGAAATGGATTTCGGCCGCGAAATCGGCTAAATTGCTCAAGAGCGCTTCCGAAAAGCGCGATCCAAAAAGGCATCACGTGAACAGAATTCCGCGATCGAAAGTAGGCGTTGAGACAACGAATCAAGAACGATCATTCGACTCTAACCGATGAGTTACAATTGGGTGAGGACAACTCTGATCCAATCAAAGTCTATCCTGAAATCAACCGCGTTTCCTCACCGCGATTGTGTGTTCGGGACCGAAATTTTTCCAAAAATTTCGGTCGCGAGCACGTGAATACACCCATTCTTTGGGCTTTTATAAATTTCATGTGACTTAGTGTCATCCTTGGCTTTAGCAACTTGGAAGGCCCCAGATGCAAGATGGCAACTTCAAAATGTCAATATAGTCCTATTTTTCAGGAAAGTGGTCGCCTAATCGTAGTCCCGACAACAGTATTTGATTATAAATCCGTGGATTTATAATTTCTCTTTGTCACACAACCTTTGTGAGACGGATAGTTAGACTTTTCCATTGACGTCGTTTTCATTATTATATTTGGCGGTGGCAATGACCCGGTGGCAATGACCCGGCAGCTGTAATGATTATCAGACTAGAGCCAATATCATGGCGCAATCGTCCAGACTCGAGAGAATAGCAGAGTATTCCCTGGAATCCGAGTTCAATGACCTAACCAGTAGCCTTATCAAGGGCTGTATATATGCGGCTACCAAAGTGGCATTTCAGATTGCGCAGGTCAGTTTAAAAAATAATTTTAATTATTCAAGTGATAGGAGATTGGTACAAACAGGTGGGCATTATATGAGCTTCCTTTAATAAAACATTATAAAAACTTTTTTATATCGCAGATAAAGCAGCAATCATATTCTGACAAACATCCGTATACCTGTTTGTTCGAAACTTTATGATTCAACTAATGGCTATTATCTCAAAAATGGTATTACACAGCATTTTCTGCAGTTATATCCATCACGTGTAATCTCTGAATTTACTGAAGCTACGCTTCAAAAGAGCCTAGATGATTGGAGAACCATATTTGGATCCGCGCGAGCTCAGAGCCCCCGGGGCTCAAACTAATCACGAGATAAACTTGACAGCATATATAGGATCTATAGACTGTCTCGTTGATTGCAGGTAGATGACCGCTACAGATTGTTCAGTCTACTGTCTCACCGACGAGATAACTGGGAGGGTTGAAACAAGCATCTGAAAAGTAGCCAGCCTATGGCAAAATTCAGCTTTCCGTGAAAAACAGCAATGGGGCTGAAAGCCCAGAAAGGTGTTGTTTTCTTATTGCCTGTCGCTGTATAGAAGTTTTGTATACAGAAGTGTTGCCTGCAGTGGCAGTCCGGCCTTATGCCACCAATGAAAACACCATTGAGGACTGAGAATTTTTTCTACATTATCATGATGTCTGAATATACTCACTCAATTTGTCTTTAGATTTGCTCACAGGCTTTCTTTGGTATGGGCAAACCGATGCATTGGCTATAGAGTTCTGAAACTGACGCTTCTCAGCTTTGGTGATACCTAAAAAGAGACAGTGTCTTTGAAAACAAAATATCAGAACAGTATAGCCCACAGTCTCAGTACCAGACAGGTAGTAATAATGGACTCCGATTTGAGCACCACTTTGTCATTTCACGATCATAGAATTGGGATTGCTACGTTAAATAAAGGAGAAATAGTAGATAAAACCCATCCCGCTATGTGGTGCGCCCTGGACCATCCTGGAAACAGGACATCATTGGTGTGGTGATATTATCCGCGTAAAATAAAATCATCTAATCTTATCGGCACAGTTACTAGATAAATTCTCCCTGCTAGTCAATCCCAGCAGGGTTTTAGACTGTTTGTCAACATTAGACTAATGGGGAGTGCCATCACCCGCTTGACCGAGCGCCAAGCTCAAGAGCCAAGCTCAAGAACCGCAGAGAATTCAGCTGGGGTGTGATTTCTCAGAATAGACAAGCCGTAAACAAACACGTCGTCGTCGCTGGACGTTTGGGTCGTCGAACAATCAAGCTGAAAGTTTCTTGTTTGTTATAAATGGGAAAATAGAACACCGACTTCTTTACAAAGAGTAGGGTGAGGAGCCTTTGGTGTGCCCTATATAGAACATTGAGGTTAACTGACGGAAAAGGGAAGAAAAATATCCAGTAATTACTCACCTCGATCGAGCCAGCTTGGAGGTATAGGGCTTAGAAGTTCACCAATATTTGCAGATTTTTTGGAAGGCGGCTCATCCCACGTATTCGCCTTGAGTATGATCCTAGTTTCATTGTTGATTATAGTGTTACTGTTTTTATGATTATTGTTATTATTGTTACTATGTGTCTCTACACCTGTACCTGCAACCGAGATATTTCATATTAAAAAAAAGAAACTGAGAGCCGTGCCGAGCTGCATCAGATCTCTCGATTGAATAGTCAGTGATGGTATCTGGTATAGTTTATGTCTTATGGGGGTTAGTGGTTCTAATTGGTGGTGGTTGAGTTGACTAATTGTGGGGAGGGCCCAGCTGAGGCATTGACAACTAAAGGTCGTTTAATTATCTATCTGATTTTGCTGAAAATTGACTAAAAGGTGTCTACATATGTCAGGATGACACCAGTGTAATCATTTCTCAATCAGACCACCCCTTCAAAACTTATGATCAAAGATCCAAATGCTCCATATAAGTCTATCATTGAATAAGGCACATTAGGTTTCGTTTGAAAATCTTAGCAGCCTCGAACACTGGATCCAATTGCGCGATACACTGCGCTCTCGGGTTTGTCGCTCCGCCTGTACAGGTGAGAACAGTGCATGTATAAGAGATCTCTAGAAAAAGAGCACTATATAAGGACATGTCAAAAACTTCAGTAGCACTTTAAACAACTGCTTCGGGAACTCGATTGTCATACTAAAATGTACAGCACATACGCCCAAGATTGGGTTCGAATTCATTACGGACCAAATTGATTCGGCCGGACATTAAGGATGACCTCACATATTGCGTGTATGAGGAACGACTATCAGATGGTGCGACTTAACACTTTCGACTTGAATGAATTATGGGATGTTGGCATGAATGGAAGATGACGCAGACTCAATTCGGAGGTACTGAAGGTCCAACTTGACAGTACACAGATCCTCAGTCTCAACTATACGCTTCAGCTAATTGTGTATTATGTTATTCAGTTGAGGATTAGTACTCGTCATAAACTTACATATCCTGAGAGCGGAGGTCCCCTTGGACGAGTCTGGCGATGGCTGTGAAGTGGATTGTTCACTATCTAAAGAAGAAAGAAAGGTGACTAAGTTAAGCAAAATCTCACCGAGGTGATCAATTTTGTTTACTGCGGTTTTCAAAGCCTGGTAAGATGAAGTTTTTTTTGTACTACGCCTTCACTGTTATGGTGAAAGTGTCAGGTTAGGTACTTGTTTTTCCACTAGGTACAGCTTAGTATGGAGCACCAAAAACGGGGCAGTACCAATGCCCTACCAGAAAGTAGCAGCCCCATGACATCACATTTTCGGTAGTATATTGATTGGTATAGGGAGCTGGGAGGACCCAAGCAGCTACCAAGAGATTTCTCACAAAAGTATACCTTGAAGAGGAACATATATTGATTGACTGAGCTAATGAATGATGTCCAGTCTGCCACCAGATTAGGACAGGAAGTAGCTTTCTTAGTGCCAGATGCTCTTCATTCATTACAGAGCTCAATAATTTACTAGTTTAAGAATTTGAGAATTCCCAGACAACAAAGAAACGAAAGTGATTCATGGCTGGTATCAACAACCTGATGGCGTGCAGTTAGAAGATAAAACAAACGCCCCAATATTCTGATTACTTCCAAACAGTTTATTTTCCCCTCATAAGTCAGTGCCCTATGAGAGACAACAATACTCTCTTTAATCTTACACTTCCTTAGAAAGACAAGCTTTACAAGTTTAGCTAATTTTACAGCTTCTAGACGCCGTCCCGGGTCAGTGATCTAAATGTAGAAGCGAATTACCGTGACAACGCAGAACTACTAAAATTTTAAACAATAATTAATTCTTCGTTGAATTAAACTGCAGTTCAAAGATAAACTAAACAAGACATCTACCTTGATCAGGGGGTTTCTTCAGACCAGGCCTACAGAAAATTGGGTGAGGGTGCAACAGAAGCCAGTAATGAGTTGACTCATTTGTTCAGATGTTTCATTGCATTATCGAGAAGCCTCACAAAACTATACACGAAGGCCTATTTAAACCGCAGCAGTTGTTATGAACCTATTACATAATTTCTAATCTTGCAGCTTCGTAGACATTTAAACATAGCTGGATCTTTCTATCTCCGGGATTCGGAGATGCCCTACCTCTTACTTGGTCAATAACAACTTAAATCATTTATAGGGATAAAAAAGGTTTATTGCACTTTGCTGATCTATTTGGTTGATGAAAAGGTTTAACTAAGTAGGATTTAAACCCACAGTATTGGCGGACCCAGAACATTAGATTGGAACATAGACCAAAGTAAAAGAGTAAGAATTAATTAAAATAATTCATAGAACCTATCAAAATCAATTGCCTGTTGACCATCTCGGTACAATGAAAATGGTGTGGAGCTGAAAATAGATTCTATTTTTGTACGCAAAAATTCTCCTATATACAACAAGCTAAGTCTTTTCTGGAATTTATTTTAAAATTTCTTGCTGCCAGTTCGAACATAGAACCATTGAGTTTCAATAAGCTGATGGCCTACTAGTCCTTTTTTTATATGAAAGTTCACACAAAACTGTAATTAAGAACTTTGGGCAGGCATATCCTACAGTAGTATGACCGTCTAGGATAAAATAGAAACAGACTCTGTCTGTTTAGCCGAGTCTTTGAAAAACTATTATTTATATTCTAAGAGGATTTAAAACCAAAGGTTTGTTAGCAATAAAGCTGAGAAATCTTGTGGATTGAGCTACCGGCCTTGTCGGCCTTGTTGGATGTAAGGTCGTGTGTACTGGCTTTTCTCGGTTAATTGTTCGGTTGGTCACTTTGGGCACTTTTTCAGCTTCATTGATGTTGATTTGGCAGTCTGGGCTGTTAACTGAATATTTCATGGTCGGATGGCAACTCGGTCTCACTTCATGTGCATAGATTAGCCACAGATTTTGGAGTTTTTCGGACCCAAAAACATACCATACCTAAGAGGAATAGGCAGAACAATGTTGTATGCAGAGCGATTCTCTACTTGATAATCACATTTCAGTTTAGTTAGGATTTATCTGACCACGAGCTGATTCATTGGCATTGTGGCATCAATTTACGCCAGTGATTTACTTATAAAGGTCATTGTACCATATTACATAACAGCGAACAGAACAATGCCCTTCTAATTCAAATTAAATACTACTATCAAGGGCCACTGACCTATACAATACAACCAATGCTCTGTTTGCATAACTCTTTCTGTAAGTTGAATGAGGCCTTGCCAATGCTGGCATTGATTCACATCTAGTGGGCGCGTTACTCAATTAGAAAGTTTTCCAAGCAATAGAGTAGAGTTATCCTCTCCCTATAAGTCTCGGGTAGCTAGTCAAACCCAGAGGCCTCTGAAGGGCTTTGACCCTGACCATAAGCATGCAGCTGATCCCGGGATTCAGAGAACAGTTTTGGTAAGATATTATGCCTACATTCAATTGGATTACAAGATTGTTTGTCTGATGCGGTTATACGCTACTTGAATTCTTCCCAAGTCAATGCCCATTTCATAAGCGATATTGGCTCATAGAACTCATCATAGAACCATAGACCCTTAGCACATTGACTATATGCACTTGAATCTACTTACTATAGTACTTACATGAGTCGCCTGCCCATCGCCTTTTTAACTTGACCGGCAGTAGCGAGGTAGATTCTTTAGATTCCATAGAATGATCTAGCTCTGTACTAAATGACGTCTCCTCATCCGAATCTAGATCCGACTCGTCAATGACTCGAATGGTCGACTTCCTAAAGTTTGGTCTGTTAAGAGATCGCAGCAAGGTCTGAAATAAAACATGTCGCTCCAAGTAAATGATATAACATATGCATAATGGCCAGTTCCTTCAACATTAATAGAAAAAGTTCAGTCTCAAAATGGTACGTAGTGTTTCACATAGAAAGGTTACTACTCCATAGCACTCCAAAGCAGATATGATGACTTCTGCAGCAGCTGTCCTCTTTTCCAATGAGCTGCGTCTTCTTAGGATAAGACTTAATTAATGCGCTACTCTAGTGGTCCGAGTGTACAAGTACTGAAACCCTTCCCCTACAGGCCTACACTCTCAATAAATATGACAAAACCCATCGTTAAAAACATGACTGGCCATGACTGAGTACAGTATGTTTTTCTTTTACGAAGGTCCATCATTTGTTGCCCATTATTCAGTGCCTTAGTACATTAGATCCATAGAGTTACTCTATGATTTGATAGAAGGCCTTGTGTCACTGGGAGGTTTTTGAGTGACAGGGTTCATTGACCAGTACCGAAAGCTTGGATTAATCACTGAATTCTTCGAAACCTCACAGCTGCGAACTGGGGATTGGTAGTAAACAAGTTCTAACCCAGTGAGTCAGTCATTGGGAATACTCTGGAGCCAGTAGCAGTGTGCCATCCGCCGTACTAAAGTCTGTGCATGCGCGAAATGAGCTTCTTTCTGCATCGAGTGCAGGGGTACTGATAATTTCAGGTGAAACGCAGTGCCCGAGTAACCCATCCATTGCATGATGATCAGTACTAGGTTTGAGCATCCATCGGCAGCCCAGCCTAACTTCATGATTTTCACATTATAGCTGACAGTTGAGAGTGTAAATGAATTATAGTCTATCGCATAGAAACATTTTCCTATGCAGTTAGGTAGGATAAATCTATGGTCTCACCAGTTCTTAGAAGGTTAGTGACTGAGAAAATGCTGAGGCGGAGCAGAATTCCATGAACCGTTTTCCCTTCAATCCA
>Ga0224501_10002319_pt1 | contig 14919 bp, 15 predicted proteins | sample SF_Oct11_sed_USG_4_FD_169105 | JGI IMG/M metagenome (GOLD analysis project Ga0224501, IMG submission 169105) | Sediment microbial communities from San Francisco Bay, California, United States - SF_Oct11_sed_USGS_8_1 | ecosystem: Environmental > Aquatic > Marine > Sediment | place: USA...
ACACCGCGTGTACAGGATAATACGATAGGTCTGTAACCGGCAGGCAGTAGATAATACACCGCGTGTACAGGATAATATGATAGGTCTGTAACCGGCAGGCAGTAGATAAGACACCGCGTGTACAGGATAATAAGATAGGTCTGTAACCGGCAGGCAGTAGATAAGACACCGCGTGTACAGGATAATATGATAGGTCTGTAACCGGCAGGCAGTAGATAAGACACCAGTCGTGCCTGCATGGTCCAATACCCAGTCCAGTATCACTTTGTGTTTCCACCCTCATGAAAGTTGGATAACCCAGCCATAACTTAACTTTTTCTACCGGGCAGAAACGTATAATGCCCTCCATCCTAGCCAGAAACAAGTGGCCAGCTTAATGATGCGTTCATATAAAAGAAAATGATCTTATTCTACCTGCTTTGAACTGGATTTACTTTAGAAATCTCAAATCTTATATGTAAGTGCACGTATATGAATTCAAAGGGCCCAAATGAGCCCAGTTGTGTGTAACGAGACTGATTTCTATTGAAGTTATAGATGAATGAGCATTCGCTTAATAATCCAAACCTGTACTACTAAGCATGAAACAGTGTGTTACTCATACATGAAACAGACTACAGCTCTGAGCTGTGTGAATGACCTTCTTTACTACTTTGATCCGATTGTGAAAATATACAGTATGCCCATGGAAAGGATGACCTCACAAATTCATAGATCCACCATAACGAATCAGTAGAAAAAATGCATACAATTACATGGCTAATTGTTTGGCTCATTCTGTGCAAGAGAGTCGAATGAAAACTGCATGAGCATTCACGCAGACTGAAATCACGCAGTCCAATCAGCATTATTATACATGTAGTGTTATGATAAGGACCACAGATTCATTTGCACTTGAGCATTGAGAGTTCATTCCGATTGAAACGTAACTCACTGGCTACACTCGCCGTGTGCATCTCGATCCTTTAGCTAGACTAAAGGTTTTTAGAAATTGGATAAATCTATCTGAACCTTGGTTGTCACTCCACTAACTCCTGCCCAACGTTCATCACCTACACCATATCAATTCATGTCTTATATAAGGATGGCGAAATAACTAGGGGTGCTGGCTCCAGATGATAAACTATCGGTTTTTAAGAACTCCCATTGAGAGTGTCATTTTCACAAACGGGCATGTGATTGGCATATCCTTGTATACCTTATGTCTTAAGCATTGTAGTAATGAAACCATCAGTAGCATTACAATGGAAGTTGATTGTAACTGTGATTATGAAATAGTCACACTGCTTGCTAGCCCTTCATATAACATCGTATCTCATCAAGACTGATAACTGACATGTGCCATCTGAAAATCTGAAAGATGCACTGCGTATGAATATCAAAGATTATTTCAATCTCAAACTTCGGCACTTTAGTCAGATGATTTTTTCACATGCTTGTCACACTCACAATATTGACCCTGCACTCACATACCAAAAGATATGGTGGTTAAACGTACATGTTCGCAGGATAAGTGGAAAGATCTGGGAGGTTGGGGTCAGTCAATCTATAGGTACCATTTATTTTACAAGTCGCTCGGTGAGAACTCCGAGAAAAGAAAGGTGGATCTTCAACAGCTATGTAGTAATCTACCGACTCAGTTCTGCAGAGCACCCTTGACACTAAAACCAGTTGACCGCTGCTGCTAGGTTTAAAGTGAGGAGCTTACACTCACAGCTGGAGGCTGCCATGACTAGGATTCAAACCCAGGCTCTCACTTGGTTGCGAGCCCAGCGCCCCACCACTGAACAACCCTTTTATCCCATGATACATGTCTAGCCAGCTGAACACCATCACTTCATCAAATATTATCCGCTTTCGCTATTTGCAGGTATATTCACCAACACTCTCAACATATTCGTATTACTTCGACTAATCAGGAGATGCACACCGACAACCTACAGACTCCTAATAGCGCTAGGCGTGTCGGATGTACTGACGCTGGTATTCTATCTTATTTATTCTCTCACTATGTTCGCCAGAACATCACCACTTCTCTATAACGTAAGTGGCTCACCAATCAGTCTGTGTGTATTTTATTCTATTAGCGATGGACACCATATCATTATAATGTCAGACTCATCCAAATAGAAAATAATCGCTTGACCAATTGCACTAAAAATACCTTCGCTTGTCACTTCCCTAGGTATGCATTACCAAGTTCCTAGTTTGATGAAGTTAGATAGAATAATTCATTATTCTAAATGGATACTGCAGCATCTAGTGATTATTTTTATTATAATAATAAAAAATATAATACTAATAAAAATAAATATAAAAATTATAATTATAATATTTGTTATCAAATTAATAGGAGTGATTATCATAATGAAACTAATAGAAATAATAACCAAAAGAATAAAATTTATTACAAATAATTGTAAAATAACTATTTGATAATGGTACGATTTGACCAGTAAGATCCCAACTAGAGGAGTGTGTTGGATAGAAGACAGAATTGGTGACGATAGAGCACAATCTTGATTGCATGGTGCTCGATCTAAAATACAACTCGAAACCATAATTCTAGGTCAGACAAATAGGTCTTTGAAAGACTTTTCGTTTATACACTGTATGCGACTTTGGTGAGGTGGTCGCATGTAAAAAGACCTTACTACCCCTTAACCTCATAGGTAGAATATTTGACTTCTGACTGCCTTGACCCATGTCTTGCCATGCTGATTTAAGACAATCCCTGGTGAGCTAGTGAGGCTGATGCTTTCCCACTTACAGACAAGTCAGGCTTCCTCATAAAGTGCCTGGCCCTCTTCAAGCTGGAAACTAAGGGTACTTTAAAATCGCCTCCACTCCCTTTTTTGCCATACACATGTAGATATTTTATTTTTTTGTTACAGGATTTGAAGGATGACCACTCAGATTTCACCCATATACTGATGAGGGTCTGGTATTTTCCTCTGAATATCTTCCTGTTAGCATCTAACTGGTGTGTAGTAGCCGTCACAGCGTTTAGGTTTCTAGCAGTCACATTCCCTATGAAAGTCAGCCAATGGTGAGTAGATACAGCTGTATACAATCGTTCTGTCTTCATCGAAAGATGTGCAGGCTTCGTATCCTCAACAATACTTCTAGTGTATATGTAGGTAGTAACTGGTATTACATAATATAGGAACCAATATCATTGCCTTTTATGTAGATGATATCACTAGACCAGAGACCTGTTTTCAAAATGTTTAATAGTGTGCGTGACCCTGAGTTTTCGATCCGATTGATCTCACCTACCTATGATCATCTGTTCAGTTTTGAAGCACATAAAGTGGAATTGGCCTTGGGTGGCCACCTTCCTCCTTGTCTATCCATCGTCATGCTTGTAGCCTCACTTGAAACTGAACCATCATCTCTTGAGACCGGCAGATACCCGTAGCATTATATTTATTACATTATTTTGCATGGGTATCTTGTATTTATCACATTACAGGCATTTTCTATTTATAATGTCATACCATACAGTAGGTATCTCATAGTTATCAAAATGATTATTGTATTTATCATATTATAGAAACCTTGTATTCATCATATTATCTTGTAGGTGTACTCTGCGACGCATGAGACTAGTTATTCTATCTATCTATGCACTCTCTATAGCAGCCAATATACCACAGTGGTTTACTGTCCATTTCTATAGAAGGCCTGATGGACACATACGTGGTAGAGATACGGATCTATATAATACCATGTCTGCAACATATAGTCTCATCTTCCAACTATTAGGTATAGTATTCATAGTAAAGGGAAGACACTATCACTGTGGGTAATAAAGGGTAAAGGTAAAGCTTGTCATTTAGTCAAACAGTGACTGTAAGAGGGGCAACTTGTGCCGGCAATGTTGTAACTGAGATGGGGCACCACTTCTCATCCTCACCACCTTCTCCAGCTCTGAAGAGAATCGGTTATCCAACCCCTGATGGGTGAGAGGTGAATATCACCACAAACCAAAAACGATTTTACTGAAATTAGGAGTGTGATGAGTAGCCTGACTGCATGAGAGACATGTGGTCAAATTTGAAATTTCTAGATTACTCACTGTATAAATTGTTGCAGAGCACTCTACACTGGCTTACTTAGAATTTTATCAACTTTTAACTTTCAGCCACCCAATAAAACATGCCTGATTCTTAAAAAATATAGGCTCATGACTGAACAGCTAACCGAGATCTAGTTTCGTATACTGCTTGAGTTTATTAGTATGTAGCGATGAGTATTGCACATGAGACGGATGCATAGAGGGAGGATAATTGAAGGTAAATCTACACTAGCAGCTACACAAACAGATTCCTGTCTGTCGGTCTGTTAGTCTACCTCATGATGTATTTTCACTTGTCAATCAGTCCGGTTTACTGATCTACAGATTGCATATGTAGATGAGTATGCTTAAATTAATCAGTGGGATACCAGTAAGAATTTGGGACACACTTCTATGAGCGGACAACTCTGCAGTAGCTTCCAAATGCCATAAGCAGGTGACCTGGCTCTTCGGCATGTGGCGAGTCTTAGGGCAAGTTAAACAGTACTGCTTTCTTTCCCCCCCTGTGGGCAATTCTCATGCTTGCAATTAAACCATAGCTACAATAAAAGGTAATGGTAATGGTTTATATACCCAAGTCATCTATTTAGCTGACCTTCTGAGCCTTTAGGTTGTTGTGAATTGTATGTGCCGATCTTTTACTCACAGCGGAGCCTGGTGTGACCAGGGTTTATAGCCAGGATATAACCATCATCAGGTGCTACAAACATTGAGCTGTCCCACAATGTGTTTTTAACCTTTTTTATAGCGTGGTCGGTGTTTTATTCCACTTATTTTATTTTATTCAACTCGACCTGCTTAGCCTGAGGCTTGTCGGAGCCGTAGGAGCTAGGTATCATGCGAAGAGTTCTTGAATTTGGGATCCGTTGATCTTAAGCCAAGCGCTTTAGCTATTGAGCTACTCCACTATCCGTTCACAGATGTTGATTCTATTTGCAGCCATATTTCTGTCGTTTTTTCTATTTGCAGCCATATTTCTGCCGTTTGCGGTTGAGTCAGTATTAGTGACCTTATTAATACGGAGCTTGTGCAGGACTCGTCCGCTAATGCTGACACAATCACTACAGCATTCACAAGTGGCAGCGAGGGAGAGAGGTCATCGTAAGATCAGCTTCATGCTGGTCGCGGTCGTTCTATGGTTTATACTATGCTACATTCCTCAGTATGTACACTACAGTTACTGATTGTATCAGCAATTTCGACCTTCCCTTATATTTATCAATATGAATATATGGATAGCCAATCGCCAATTTCAAGGTCCAAAAAACTGATTATATAACTTGAGACATAACAGCGGCACGTACCCGTTGTATCAGGAGTTGTCTTACTTTTACATCAGCTGCTTAGTAGGCCATGAGATAGGATGGCCAACTGTTTGAGTAGGAAAATAAATCGATAGTCTTGGGTTCAACTAATCAAGGATTGACATTTTCTTGCAGAGTTGTGTATGTTCTCATGCTGGAGTACTCGTCAGGAAAGAAATCTTTGAAGGAGAACCAGACTTTCTTTCAGAAGTTCCGCTTGATTGCTGACGCCTTTCTGCTTGCCAATCATGCAGGAAATGTTTTTCTTTACTGCCTTGTAAACAGCAGCTACAGGTAGGTGTCACGAGTTTATCCACCAAATAAATTAGCCAATCAGCCATACAGTCAATCAGCCAAACAGCCAATAAAATATATTGAAACACTTACGGAGAAACATTTCTTGATATCTTGGCCGATTTCAGGGTTGCATAATACTTGGCTGATCCACCCCCCCCATCTCCAGAAACCATGTGTGTATTCAGTCTTGTAGCTCATGCTTCACACAGAGTTAATGGTAATCTGGTAGCTACCAGATTACCACTAACTCTGTGTGAAGCACTCTAGAGCGTAATTAGCCCCATAGATGATCAGCTTCCACTAGGTAACCCTGCCCAGAGTTGCAGCTTCATGAGCTACAGTCTTTGCTGCACTGCGACAGACAGTGAATTATTATTATTATCGATACATGTTTAGGCTGGGTTAAGCTTGGGCAAAGCATGAAGAGGTCAAAACTCCAAGGTCGTTCGATGAATTATGGCACCAGTTCTCTTGTTGACCTTCATGCATAAAAGCTATCAGAGGGGCGATGAGGCCACGAGGGGACCACAAGATTGGTAAAAGATAGTTTGAACAAGACTTACCTCTTTGCTGCGTTACCAGCGCCAAAACTTTGCCTAAGCAACTTATCAATAAACTTGTCTGATCGCTAGCAGGGGGTGCATAAAGCCAGGATATTGTAATGGGAATCAAAACAGGGCAATCTCATCACCAATGATAAAAACTATTGTGTTTCAGGGCTGACTTTATGACAATGCTTGGTTTTGGTAAACTCGTGAAGATATTCAGTTCAGTGCGAACTAACACCACGGCTCTCTCTTTACGAACGGGTAAGGAAGCCCCTTTACAAGAGGGTGGTGATAGGCTCAAACTAACACAGCAATTATCTCCCCTAGCTATGGAGAATGGGAACATTGAACCATGTGTTGATGGTGCATTTATTATGCAGGAAGATATGGTGTAGTGACTTCACACGCCAATATTCTGAATATAGCTGAGAATATAAAGTTAGAAGTCTAGATGGAATATCTCTATTAACATTTGCACTTTGCATCGATTATAAATACATCTTAAAGAATGGCACTCTTTATGCCAAGAATGAGTTGTCGTTCGATTTTAAATGACCAATCGAAATCGCTCACATCGTTACTAAACAGGATGAGTGCTGTGTCCCCGCGGCTATCATGTATAAGCCTATTGTAAGGTACCTGATTCTAGTCTAGAACAGCTGTTTTGAAGGGCTATAGGCTCAGAAAGAGCATGTCTAACTTACAAAAGCCACTCCTGGCTTATAGAATGTTTCATGACGCATCGGAATCATGAAAGCACCTTTGTCACGACCAAGCCAAGCTACATGTATTAAGTTATAATGAGGTGTTAGCGAAATTCCCCTCTCAGTCATCTATATAATGGCTGAATGTCACAGTTTGTGATTAGATAAGGGGAATTTTCTGTGCACCGTTAATCTTCTTAGACAGTGTCTGGTAGCGTGGATTCCATTCCACTCTAAAAACCCACTCTGAATGTAAACTGTGACGCTCCGACCTGTTATATTTAACAAAAAGTAAAAAATGCAAAAACATTTGGGCACAAAAAGGGAATCTGTAATATCACATAACACTATTCCAGACAATTTGTAGATATGTTCATCATTAAAAGTTGAGTCCAAAATAATTAATTCCGAGATCACTAGGTTAACCTGTATACACAATTTCTCTTTGCATCAAATGGCTTCATATAAATTGTAATTATCGGTAAGTTATATGTTTTGTCACCCAATGTATGCGAGATTGTTGTGGATTTCTTGATGTTAACTAATATCCAGAATTTACTAGGCACATCTCTGCCTTCCATACCACCTCTCCTCTCCATCTCCTCAACCTGCTGGAGTATCCCTTGTTCACCTGAATAATTCATTAGGCGATTCAAGTACTGCATTAATACATTGCTAACGCGGGGTGCCTTTTTGTTTCTGCTTACCACGCATATCATATTTATCTTAAACATAGGATAAATTATTAAGGTTATTGAGGAAAAGCTCAAACCATCCTTTTGCTGATATTCACATCATTAAATTGGCTGATCGTGTATCAAATAAAGGTTATATTTTGACTCCATACAGCTGCTCGAAGAAAATGGCCACCATTTAAAATGCCTATTTCTCTCGATCACAATTCTTTGCAATCAAAACTTTTTTGCTACGTCATACATTCACCTTCCAGGCCATTTTGGTTAGTTATAGCACATAGAACATCTCCATTCCTACATTCGGTGCACTGAATGCCGAAAGCTAATTAAAACCCAAATGAACCCACATTTCAGAGCCTACCGGGAAGTCAAATTACCTGGTTTAGTTCTCTTGAGTCCAACTAGTCTGAGGATGTTTGAATGAAAGAGCAGATGAGTAATTGATTTGATGATTAATATCTTTTCTAAACTGAGTAATTAGAGCTGCATACATGACAGCTTACCCAAAAGTTTTTTGTTTGTCAGAGTCGTCCTTGTGTTTTTAAATCTGAGTTTTTGGCTAAGTTTTCGAAGTAAACTCCTGGCACCACACAAACACAGCACTATTGACGTCCCAACCCTGTATTCGATATTCCAGCAGCCCCATTAGTAATATTTTATTAGTGGCATGGTGTTGTAGTGTTTCTAATTCACACTGATTGCGTTCTGTAGCCATTTTCATGATTTACATCGCGAAAGTGATGAAAATCAACTCCCAAGGTAAAACCGACCCGCATGGTGTCCATTAGTGTTTTCATTCCAATTTGGCATTTATCACACATTATAATAACTCTTCTCTAGTAGAGCATTCCTCTTATAGCACCTACACCTATCTGTTGGAAAATTGATCTCCCTTACTAGGTTTATACAAGGCTAGTCAGCAACCAAACAGTTTATATTGACATTGAGCAATAACCCCTTTAATCACCTTAACATTATGTCTATGGACCAACCATTTCCAGGCCCTTTTTAATATTAAGTATAACAGTCATGATAGCTCAGTGGGAGAATTAATGCATTTCACTGTCCGTCCTCTTCGTGGCCCGGGTTGAATTTCCAGTCATGGCGGAAAATTTCAAGGGATTTTTCATGGAGAGGAGATGGGCGCTGCCAAGTTGTCCCAAGCCCATTGAAATGATTCGAAGAATATGAAGCAATACAGCTTCTTCAGCCCTCAGATCCCCCCTACAATCAAAATTGTCTTGGGCCTTAAAAAATATATATGTTGAGCAGCCATAAGATATTACCATGATATAGTTTAACAGGCTCACACGCGGAGCAAACGTACTAAGCCATGACCAAATGGGCTAATGGATATATTTTTGATTTCATTTAGAAGTTTTATTTTGCACGGATACCTTTTTTACACTAAGTTGGAAATCAAAAATTCTATTTAGTTAAACAAAAGCAGGTTCCGGAAATCGAGTTCAGCAAACAGTCAAAATCTTTAGTAACACAAAAACAACAAACTCGACTTTGATTTCTCAGTACGTGACATATGGACCTAGATGGGGCGTATTATTTGGTCACGCGATTCGGTTGACTAACAGCCTCATATAAACTTATCATCTGTGTCACATAGTCTTACTAGATGAACAGCACATTTCAAATTATAAATGTCTGCACTTTGCATGCACTCTTACTATCTGGAGATTCATTGCTGGGCAATCCCTAGATAAAGCCTGCGACTTCTTTCGCTATGCCTGAGCTACCTCAAACTTCCTCGAGCTTCCAAGCTCTATGCAAAGAAAATCAGTGCTATTTGCGTCTTTCAGAAAGGTTTAACTTGAACTGGTGCATGTGGACAATTTTCGTGATATTTCGACAAAAACTTATGCAAAACAGAATACGCTGACTAACTACGTAGTTGAGGGCTTGAGGCATATATGTATTGATTCAATGTTTGTTTTAGATACAACCACTGTGGGAATGGATTCTCCAAAAACACCACAAGACTGTGAAGAGGGAGAGGAAAACTCTAAATTACTCAGACTATCAACTGATGCCGAAATATCAGTGGACGTATCTAATGGAGAATAACCTATTCCTTCACATACATGTGTATAGTACCTTTACTGTAATCGCGTAGAGAAAGACATTTGATAACCACCATCATGTGATTTGCCATTAAACGGTCAGAAAAATATGAGTTCATTATAACAGACCAGCCCATGCACCTGTCTACCCATTGAGATAAGATCATTATGGTTCACATGGATGGCATCACTAAGCCAATGACTTGTTTTCAGGGTGGTCTATGTTCACCTCATAGAGTTGATCCTCTGTGGGTGACCTCTGGGTGACCTCCTTTATTTAACCTCAAAATCAGAAACTGACGCGAAGAAAGGAAGCGTAAAGTGTTGCAGAAACGTGGACACAAACCCTTGTCATCTCGTTCACAGCTGAATGCGCTGCTTACTGAACCACCTGTTCTCCCCATATACCATTGGTTTCCTTATTGATAGTCATGTGTAATAGACTAATGGTGACATCGTCGCTGCATAGAACTCCAACAAGTGTGCAAAACCATCATGGTGCTACTGTGTATGCGGCCTGTTTATTTTGGAGCAGAATTCACTGTACATTAGCCACAGATTTATCCTCCCCTCTCAGATGGAGAAGATATCAGGGATGGGGGTAAAGATAACTTCATGACATCAACCTAGTTAATCCTCTTCAGCCTCGTCAGCCTCCAGCAGTTTCCTCATTGGATACCCGTAGAGTATGAGCAGCTTAACCGCCTCCATTTCAGTATCACATGTTAACAGAAGCCTACACAGAGTCAATAAGTCATTGAAACACTTATATAGGAAGGAAGCTCATAGGGTGAGTAGCTTTCACAGCTGGTGTTACAAAGCAAGGTAGAATTTTCTGCATTTATGTAAAATATTGATAGTGCTGTATAACGCAAATTACTAGCAGGATTGTAGCTTTAGAGATAAATCAGACTGCTATTTACTAAAGCTTTCAATTTGATCATAAATCTATTATTGGGTTAACTTGTAAAAACGTCATAACTTGAAATAATACGATGTAATATAATATATTATCATATGATATAATATACTATAATATAATACGATATGATATATGATATGATATATATAATTTAACTCAATTTAATATAATATAATATAACTCAATTTAACATAGTTAAATATAATTCAATTTAACATAGCATAATATTAATAAATTAACATTTAATGAAATACTATATAGTATTAGCTCACACAGCAATGGAACGCAAAATGCTAGATATTAAATGGCAGGACCATATCACGAATGAAACCATCAAACAAAAGACTAAAATACCTGACCTCATGGATAGAATTTTGAGACTCAAGTGGAAATGGGCAGGCCACATCGCACGAATGACAGACAACTGGGCAAAGGACCTAACGATGTGGCATCCCTCAAGTAAAAGAAAGCCTGGTAGACCAAGCAAAAGATGGGCTGAGGAAATTAAAAAATCCCATGGAAACAACTGGCACAACGTCGCAACTGATCGTGAGGTTAAGTATGGGATATGGTAATTTGAGTTTGTGCTGGGTGGACAGAGAGAACGCCAATGATGAGCGCTCTTACCACCTGGTCACAATGCCTCCTATTTTTCAAATATGAACTGAGCTTAGGTCGATAGGTTTCCTATGAGCTGGCTTGTCATGATTTCCAGGGAGGGTACCGAGGTGGTTTTCATTGCTTCTCCCAGGTTCTTAGTTGTAGGTCCATCAACCTAAGTCGAGAATCCACGACTCTTAACGAGGAGTCCTAACAAGCGTGGGGTGATTTTTACCCTAAAATCACTGGTTGAGACATCCATTACCTTTACCATGGTGCTTCAAAGCCACACTAGCAATTTTGAGCAAGTGGTATGCTAAAAGGCCATACCAAGGAAACAACCCAGCCGGTAGTGAGACTCCAACCTGCAATCCATATATAGGGAGAGGGCGGGGTAGTGGGCGAGAGAAGCATACTGCTTCTCTCGTCCACTACCCCGCCTGCCCGAAGAGCCAGGTAACCTGGCTAGCCTAACGAGGATTGTGCATGGAGTTTATCACCCTCCCATTGAACTCTCGAACCATGGATCTGATTTATACCGAGGGTGCATAACTCCTAATTCACACACCATGAGATTTGATTCTTTTCTTCTTGCGACTTCCAATGGACATTATGACACAAATTATTATTGGATGATGTATTTCCCCAATCTTCTATAATCATCAGTATGTATGTGAGCATCTATGATACTTATGATTTACATGGGTGTAGTGTGAACTGAGTGATCTATATAGTCAACCGATTTATTTAGCTACAAATAACCCAGAATATATAAGACTTTTCAGGGACTTGTCATGATAGCATATTTCAGCAGGTGTCGGCAGGTGCTAGCAGGTGCAGTTGCCACGCAGTTCCTCCTTGCTCAGGTACTTTTGTACAGATTTCTGTGAATCACCTACAGGCTGTAGCGCTGTTGTCTGTTTTAGAGCCCTGCCAATCAAATTGTTCAAAGGTGAATGTTCCCCCCTGATACTGAAATACTTCTCATCTGGAACGGTGCAGAGAGTTGGCGTATCTGGAATGGTGTGAGCTTAGTGCTCTACCATTGCGCTATCCTTTCAGCCTGACTGGCATTGGAGTAGCATGCATTTAAAGATACCCACCTCGCAATAGTCAGGAATGCATGCTCAACATTCTCTCCTGTTTTCGCTGAAGTCTCCAAAAATGGGATACCACAATCCTGAATAAAGTGAATAAAAATTATCATAAACTTAAAATTTAAAAACCCACAATAGAAGCTAGACTAAAATCTATTGTTTATTCCACATAAAATTTAATTGAAGTATCTCAGCAACTCCTTATTCAAAGGGCAAGATTATTTTTAGTTAATGTGGGCATGGAATAGACATACAGTTAGTCGATTTATAACTTCAAGCAGTCCGTTAATAAGTATACATGTATCACTTGTATTGTGAAGTACCCTTGCTAGTTTCGCTCCTTCAGTAGTTTTCACAGAACGAACACAGTTCATATCAGCCTTGTTGCCAAGTAACACCACCATCGTCTCATTTTTAGTATATTCCTGTATCTCAATTAACCAATTCTGCAAACGAGTTCAGTGAACTGAGTTTCTGCTAGTGAGACTACACCAGAAAGCCAGGCCACTACACCAGAAAGCCAGGCCACTACACCTGAACTGGTTCCAGCATAGAAGGGTTATTTGGGTTGACTGGGATGTTATGAATGGAACATAGACATATGAAGTGACTCAATAGGTAGATCGGTCAGCTCGAGATTGCTTGACCCTAGGTTAGTTAGGTTACCCAGCTCTTCGGGCGGACGGGGTAGAGGGTGAGAGAAACAGTATGATGCGGTGATGCGTAAACAAAGATGGTTAGGTTGCCTGACTCCCAAACTCACAGGACAATCAGAGCTCATGGTTCACACTGAATCAGTGGGTGTTCTGTTAGAGTGGAGCTGACCCTGGCCGTGGCTAGTCATCCTATCACTGCCAAAAAAATCTGCCCATGGAGCAACTTCATCAGTTGCAGTCTTTGTCGCACCATGACTGTCAGTGAGCTATTAGTCTAAGCCTATAAATTAGCTGTTAGCTTAAGAAATACAGATTGTACCTTAACATTGTCAAAACTAGACCTGTTGGTGACATCATAGACGAGTAATAAAGCCTCTGCGTCTCTGTAATATGCTCGTGTGATTGATCTGAATCTCTCCTGACCGGCAGTATCCCAAATCTAAAAAATCAAAACTCTGAATAACCAGGACGCAATCTCATATTAACAACAACAACAACAACAACAACAACAACAACAACAACAACAGCAACAACAACAACACCAAGAACAACCACAAGAGATCCAACAAGCAGTAGGTATACTGACCTGTAACTTAACTTTGGTATCATCTACATCAACAACCTTATTCTATAATAGAAAAAAATATGCAAAAGGAGGTATGGGGTCTTAAGTGGATGTGGCCACACGGGTTGTTATTGCGCGTTACCATAGTGCATATATACTGCCTATCAGTAATTAAAGCAACTGGGAGAGTACACCTTACATCTGATAGTAGATGTCTCACACTATGAAACATGCACCAAACCATTGGGAGTTGGATACTTACTCTAGAGCAAATACTCATGCCATGCGGAGTGGGGTACTCACTATTTAGAACCACGGGGAATTGGGGTACTTATCAAACAGCATACACTGTACTATATGAAGCAGAATACTTACTATGAATCCGATACCAACAGTTGAGGCCAAGGTTGATCCACAGAAACGCGCTTGGTCAAATTGAATCACGAGCGAAGTTTTGCCTGTGTCCGAGTCCCCTACCACTAAAATCTGCAAGTATTTCATGAACAGTCATTTGTGATTGTCTGGGGCTTTAGAACTGATGTTGAAAAAATAGGGCAGAGAGTCAGGGTTGTCCATTTAATAATTCACTGTTCTACACCCGCCTTTGGCCATCTTATTTACTGAACCACCTATATATATATTGGTGGTTCAGTAAATAAGATGGCCAAAGGCGGGTGTCGAACAGTGAATTATTAAATGAACAACATTAAGTCTGAGAATTGTTCTGTAGCTGTAAATTCGGAATGACCCCATGTACTTTCTACATCCCAATCAGGTACTATAGCCACTATCCAATTTCCTGTAGTTATTGAGAGTAGCCCTATACACTAGAGTAAGTTATAACAAGTGGGAGTCAAGTTAAATGAAGAGGGGCGCCTAAGGGGTGATGGTTCCATTGCACCACCAGCTCACCCCAATATGACCTTCGTCTCTCCACCCCTACCCACACCAGGGAGTAAGGGATGTTGAGACCCCAGGGAGCTGAGCAGCACACGGATTAAGGATCAGGTGTATTAGAAATCATAGATCGGAGTAAAAGTACACACAATTCTAATCATTGGGGAATAGATAGAAATGTCATATCACTAAATGATGGTACAGGCCACGAAGACAGCCTGGGGTATCAGAGGTGTCTAGGGACTGCGACACAAGAGAATAATTCACTTTCCGAGCAAGATCAGCGCATAATCCAGCAAATACAATCTGTGATAGTTCATTCTGTTAAACCTAAGTTCATTGGCTTGAGCGACGTACGCCAGCATTAATTGATTCATTTACTATTTTTCTGTTTGTACCCCATGAGGTGTGAATTTGTTTAGTTTGTTTTTTGGTGAACCGGGTGGGGGGAGGGGGCACCAGGGAGTGAAGGTCTGAG
>Ga0224501_10002320_pt1 | contig 14918 bp, 13 predicted proteins | sample SF_Oct11_sed_USG_4_FD_169105 | JGI IMG/M metagenome (GOLD analysis project Ga0224501, IMG submission 169105) | Sediment microbial communities from San Francisco Bay, California, United States - SF_Oct11_sed_USGS_8_1 | ecosystem: Environmental > Aquatic > Marine > Sediment | place: USA...
TTCAGCGACAGAATAGCCTTCTCGATTATGGCTGCGGCTCAGGCATTCTGGCCATTGCCGCCTTGATGCTGGGCGTGGAGCAGGCAGATGGCGTTGATATCGACCCACAGGCACTGGAAGCCAGTCTGGCCAATGCCAGGGCCAACCAGGTAGAAACTCGCCTGCATTTATTCGATACAGAACAATTTGCTGCCATCAAGGGGCAACAGCAATATGAAATTGTGGTTGCCAATATCCTGAGCGGCCCCCTGGTCGAGCTGGCACCAATACTCGCAGCGCACACGCTAGCTGGTGGGGACATTGTGCTTTCGGGCATTCTGGCTGAGCAGGCTAACAGCGTAATCAAGGCCTATACCCCCTACTTTGAAATGGATGCGCCCGTTTTCGAAGACGACTGGACACAATTACACGGTTGCAGACGGAGTTAATTCGCTGCATCATACGATCCCATGCAGACACAGTGCCCACATTGTCATACCGTTTTTAAAGTCTCAGATGAACATCTGAAGATGGCTGATGGCTTTGTGCGTTGCGGTGTTTGTAAAGAAGTGTTCAATGCCATACCGGATAAAGCAAAGGCAACTCTACAGGCACACCAAGAGCGCCCATCAGCCAAAGATACTACCGCCAGTCAACCTGAGAAAACTACCAGTCAAAAGGCAAAAGATGAGAACCGCGATTCCGGCGCAGTAAATAAGACTAGATTTGAAACTGATTCAATTACCGGTAGAGTGCAAAACAAATCTTCAGGCAACGAGAGCGTGCCAGTCAATGTAAACAAGCCAATTATAGATACCACACCATCTAATCAGCCTGCACAGAATGATATGTTCAGCGCATCACCAGATGCAGCACCTCCTAAGGCTAAACCGGCCACCAGTACCACTACGAACATCAAATCAGAAACAAAAGCAGAAGCAGCAAAACCCGAAACTAAAGAAGGTGCAGCCATAAAATCCACCGCCGCTGCTACAGAAGCACTTGCTACAGCTAAAACTGATAGCAAAATTAACGAACAGGATATAAAACCTGAAAGCGCAGCAATCGCTAAAGAACCGCTTAAGGCAACCAGCCAATCTGCAGCAAAGGCCGATAACCTGACGTCAAGCACACCGGCCAAAACTGAAACTCTCACCAGAAATGCGCCAGACAAACCAAACCGCAAAGCTGAGAATGACCTGTTTAGCGATGTGCAAAGCAAACTCATCCCTGATGAGTTTCGCATACCCGAATTACACAACACCTACTCCATCTGGCAGGATCTCGCCTGGAGCGTTGCCATTTTAATGCTCGCCGCCAGCCTGTTTGTCGAATACGCCTGGTTCAACCGCAACGAACTGGTAGCAAATCCACAGCTACGCCCCTATATCACCCAATTCTGTTTTATCACCGACTGTAATACCATGGATTTGCGCGAGCCTGGCCAGATTGAAATGACGACGCGTAATATCTACACCCATCCCAATGTCAGAAATGCATTGATGATTTCGGGCACGCTGATCAATCATGCCAAATTCGAGCAACCCTACCCGAATATCCTCATTGATTTTTCTGATGTCCGCGGTGAAGTCATCGCTTCACGCACATTCACCCCGGAAGATTATTTACAGATCAAGGCGACTAGCCTCAGACCCCTCGCACCTGAGATACCTGTCAATTTCAATATAGAAATTCAGGATCCCGGTAAAAATGCAATGACCTACGAATTCAGCTTTCTATAAGAAAACTGCCCTCGAAACCGGCTGTCGACCTTTATTCTCAAATCCAGCACTATCTGGCAAAATTACACCCGATGAAAATCGGCCCCTACACCCTTGATAACCCTTTGATACTTGCCCCGATGGCCGGGATTACCGATCGCCCGTTTCGCGTACTCTGCCGCGAACAGGGCGCCGCGCTCGCGGTTTCGGAAATGGTGACCTCCAACAAACAGCTGTGGCATTCGCGTAAAACCCAGCTTCGTCTCGATCATACCGGCGAAACCACACCACGCAGTGTGCAGATAGCAGGTACTAATCCAGAGCAGATGGCTGAAGCCGCGTTATTTAACGTGGAGAATGGCGCACAGATTATCGACATCAACATGGGTTGCCCAGCCAAAAAAGTGTGCAATGTCATGGCTGGCTCTGCCCTGATGAAGGACGAAGCCCTGGTCACTGAAATTTTGCGGCATGTGGTAAGCGCAGTTGATGTGCCGGTCACACTCAAGATTCGTACTGGCTGGGACCTCGATAACCGCAACGCCCTGAATATTGCCCATATCGCAGAGACCGAGGGCATACAGGCACTCAGCATTCACGGCCGCAGTCGCGCCTGCGCATTCAAGGGTGAAGCCGAATACGAAACCATTGCCAATGTTAAATCACGTATCAAAATTCCGGTTATCGCCAACGGTGATATCGACTCACCCGAAAAAGCCGCTGAAGTACTCAAACAAACCGGTGTCGATGCGATTATGATTGGCCGTGGCGCACAGGGACGACCATGGATTTTCAAAGAGATACTGCATTATCTTGAACATGGAAAAAAATTACCCGTTCCCGAGACAAAAGAAGTAATTTTGCTATTGAATAAACACCTCAAAAGCCTGTATGATTTTTACGGTGAAACTATGGGTGTACGCATCGCCCGTAAGCACATCGGCTGGTACTGTAATAACTATTTTAATCAATCAGTTGAAACCAACTCGGCAACGATGGCCGAGATTGCATCATTTAGAAAAAGCATAAACAAAGTTGAATCCACTGCAATTCAGCTTGAACAAACAATAAATTTTTTCGCACAAGGGAGATTACTGGCCGCATGAGCGCACAGAATATTTATTCCATCGACGACCATCTAAAAAAAGATAGTTCAGATGAACATAGCATACAGTCAACTTCTCCTATTTATGATGCCGTAAAAGGCTCCATAAAACGCTATCTGCAGGAACTGGAAGATACCCAGCCCAGTGAAATGTACGCCATGGTCTTGAGCCAGATCGAACAGCCACTACTGGAAACCATACTTGAACACACTGGCGGCAACCAGTCGCGTGCCGCAGAATACCTTGGCCTGAACCGCGGTACCCTGCGTAAAAAGCTGCGGATGTACAACCTGGACTAGCACATCCCCGGCACAACCGCATAAAACAATACCCGCTACACACTCCACCAGAGCGCCATTCTCCGGTATAATCGCCGGCTTTGTAATACTCGCACACGAGACCGAAAATGACCGATTTAACTCAGCGCCCTGTACGACGCGCCCTCATCAGCGTTTCCGATAAAGCTGGCATCGTAGAATTTGCCAGAGCCCTGCACCAACAGGGAGTCGAAATCCTGTCCACAGGTGGCACCGCAAAATTACTGGCGGATGAATTTATACCGGTTAAAGAAGTCTCACAGCACACCGGCTTCCCGGAAATGATGGATGGTCGCGTAAAAACTCTGCACCCTAAAATTCACGGCGGCATTTTAGGACGTCGCGGAAAAGATGATGATGTTATGAAGGCCAATGACATCGCGCCAATAGATCTGGTAGTTGTTAATCTCTACCCCTTCGAAGCTACCGTTGCCAAAAAAGACTGCACGTTGGCCGACGCCATTGAAAATATTGATATCGGTGGTCCAGCCATGGTTCGCTCCACCGCTAAAAACCACGCTTTTGTCACCATCATCGTTGACCCTGCTGACTATGACCGCGTTCTTGAGGAAATCAAATCCAGCGATGGTATCATTTCTGACGCTACACGTTTCGACCTGGCAGTAAAGGCTTTCGAACACACAGCAAAATATGATGGCATGATTGCCAATTACCTCGGTAAACTAAAAGCCGATGGCAGCAAGGATGAGTTCCCACGTACTATCAACCTGCAATTCAACAAGACACAGGAAATGCGTTACGGTGAAAATCCCCACCAGAATGCGGCCTTCTATATCGACCCGGCCTCAACCGAGGCCTGTATAGCTACTGCCAGGCAGATTCAGGGCAAGGAGTTGTCATTCAATAATATTGGTGATACCGATGCAGCACTGGAGTGTGTCAAACAGTTCAAGGAGCCAGCCTGCGTTATCGTCAAGCATGCAAATCCCTGTGGCGTTGCTGTTAACAGCACCCTTCTGGAGGCCTACAACCGTGCCTATAGCACCGATCCAGAGTCAGCCTTTGGCGGCATCATTGCATTCAATCGTGAACTCGATGGTGAAACCGCAAAAGCCATTGTCGATCGCCAGTTTGTCGAAGTCATCATTGCACCCAGTATTAGTAAGGCAGCCAAAGACGCCGTTGCTGAAAAGAAAAATGTGCGCTTACTGGAATGCGGCGAATGGGACATTGACAATATAACAGCACGACTCGACTATAAACGCGTCAATGGCGGCCTTCTGGTTCAGGATACCGATCTACAATTATTTAACAGTATGGATATTGTCAGTGAGCGTAAACCTTCTGAAAAAGAAATCACTGATATGCTGTTCACATGGCGTGTAGCCAAATTCGTAAAATCCAATGCCATTGTCTATGGCAAGGACCAGATGACTATTGGTGTTGGAGCTGGTCAGATGAGCCGTATCAATAGTGCACGTATTGCCGGCATCAAGGCAGAACATGCTGGACTGGAAGTAAAGGGTGCTGTTATGGCCTCAGATGCCTTCTTCCCCTTCCGCGACGGTATCGATGCCGCTCACGAAGCCGGGATTACCGCGGTAATTCAACCTGGTGGTTCGATGCGTGATGAGGAAGTGATTGCTGCTGCAAATGAATACGGCATGATTATGATGTTAACCGGCATGCGCCACTTCAGACACTAGGCAAAACAGAAACACCTAACGCCACTAATATAGTTGTAAATATTGATAATATATAATGAACCGCTATGTTTCTGAATCGATACTCACCTTTTATTAGTAATGAAAATAGAAACATCGAAGAAAAAAATATAATTGTTGGACCAACAAATACTTTTACTACTAACAACACACTCCAAGTAAACTGATATGTGTTATCAACACCCCCAATAGGCCATCCCGGAATTTATCATCGCGTCCAAACTTACCAAATTAAACGGGTTGAACAATGATGCAACTATTAGCATATACAACTTATGTTTATACATACTCACACCATCTGCTAATGATGCTAACGCATCATAATAAAGGAGGCGAGCTCAATAATGCTTGAGCTTACGGTTCTAAATTCACGGTAATGCGCTGATCAGCCTGTAGTTGACCATTCAACCGCCATTCACCATCATATAATTCAAGGTACCATTTACCTTTGTGCAATGGCTGTTTTAACAGGCCGATGTATTGCTCACCCTGACCACGGTTTAATACCACTTCGACATCATTATGATTATGCGTTGCATACTGTAACTTCATATGTAACGTATCCGGATATGCCTGCAGCTTACCCTTATTAAAATTCAGATTCATCCAGCCTTCGCTGTTGTCCATTTCGAAAACAGCACTAATTCCCTGCTCCTGCGCCACAGCATCACGACGCAAATCAAGATTAATCGCCTTGCCCTGTTTATAATAATCATCTTCGACCAGGCCATCATCAGTCGTAACGGCTAACCAGATCATTACTACACCCATGATCACTGCCGAAAATGGAATGGCAATAACCATCCAGACCAGAGGATGACGATACCATGGACGTATTGCTAAATTATTCATTATCACATCACTCATAACTATCTAAATAGGCCCTATAAATCGAGCTTCTTCTCTAATAACCAGGTCTTTTTGATGGTCTGCCTGTAAAATAAACTCAATTTCACTACTTCGCTTTTTCAAATTCTCGGGGTCAACTTTTGCCCTGATCGGAATTTCAATTATACTGCCCGAAGCCACCTCTATATACTTCCTGTCCATATCAATAATCAGCCCGTCGATACCTGCAACTGTCAAATGATAACTACGCCTGACATTATCCATATTCATCACTTTAACAATATACACATTTTCGACCAGCCCTTCATTGGTCTCACGATACAGGCTATTTCGATCTCTAATTACATCCATCGCCAGTGGATCACGATTAGCAATAGCATAAAAAGTACTTGCTGTAATCAGCAATAATATAATTGCATAAACAACAATTCTAGGGCGAATAAAATGTGGTGATTCACCATGCAACATATTCTCAGTGGTATATCGAACCAATCCCTTGTCATAACCCATCTTTTCCATTACATCGTTACATGCATCAATACAGGCGGCACAACCAATACAGTTATACTGCAGACCATCACGAATATCGATACCTGTTGGGCAGACCTGCACGCAGATAGTGCAGTCGATGCAGTCGCCTAAACCCTCCGCTTTATGATCGATACCTTTTTTACGGCTACCGCGCGATTCACCACGTGCTGCATCGTATGAAATAATCAGAGTATCTTTATCGATCATAGCACTCTGGAAACGTGCATATGGGCACATGTAGGTACATACCTGCTCACGTAACCAGCCTGCATTACCATAGGTAGCAAAGCTATAAAATAAAATCCAGAACCACTCCCATGGCCCAAGATCAAACATCAACACATTAATCGCCAGTTCTTTTATTGGTGAAAAAAATCCAACAAAAGTAAAACCTGTGTATAACGAAAAAACAATCCAGACAAAATGCTTGGTGGCCTTAATTCTGAATTTCCGCAAAGACCAGGGCGCCTTGTCCAGCTTCATCTGCTGTGACCGGCTGCCTTCGATCATTCTCTCCATGCTCAGGAAAACTTCAGTCCAGACAGTTTGGGGACAGGCAAAGCCACACCATAAACGACCCGCTAAAGCAGTAAAGAAGAAGAGTGAAAGCGCTGCAACAATCAGTAACATCGCGAGATAGAAAAAATCCTGTGGCCAGAACACAATACCAAAGACGTAAAATTTACGCGCAGGCAGATCAAACAGAACCAGCTGAGTACCTTCCCACTCTAGCCATGGAACAATATAGTAAAGACCAAGTAGAACAAATACACCGGTGGCTCGCAATATTGCAAACAGACCATGTACTTCACGAGGATAGATTTTTTTGCGTTTCGCGTAGAGAGACTGCTCTACTTCATCAGAGATCGGTACCGCTACTTCTGCAGAAGTAACTTCTTTGTTAGAAAGCTCGCTCATTAATCATTAAACAACTATTAGTTTATTACCTTATTCTGTTATAAGGAGCAGACAATGATTACATCTACTTTTTAGCAGACCTATAAATCAAAGCTAAATAATGTATTCAGTCGAAAAACAGCTTTTTAAGCCGCTGTATCAGCATTCTTTCTTTCAGGTACCTTACAAGGCTTCAGAAAATAGCAGGTTGCCATGCAATTACAGACACCAAACAACCAGAAAGTAAAAAAGCCTATGGTATACGCACCCAAACGACTAATGTCGAAATCGATGAATATGATACTGGGATCAAAGACGGAAAAAAAGACAATCGTCGCAATACTGGCCGTAATAAACGACGGCCATAGTATTGAAACGATTCTCTGTATGACTGGAATAGTAGCATCCATGGATGCAGATATTACACGAACCAGTATTTTTGACCAGCCTCTTTTATACTCAATCTACAATTAATTATTTACTGCCCTGTGACAAGTTGTATATATAAGCCGCGAGGATATGCACCTTAGCCTCACCAAGGAATTCGGCATGCGCAGGCATACGACCCTGACGACCATTGGCTATTGACTGTTTAATAGCCATTGCTGAACCACCATATAGCCAGACATTGTCGGTCAGATTGGGCGCACCCACTGCTTTACTACCAGTGCCATCGGCCATATGACAGCCTACACAGAACATATCATATTTTTCTTTACCTGCACCGGCCATATTAGCATCTACATCACGACCTGCCAGTTGCTGCACATACTCAGACACCTGGGCAACACCTTCTGTGCCACCCAAAGGCGCTTCCCATGAAGGCATAGCACCGCTACGACCGTACATAATGGATGCCTTAATGGCCTCCGGTTCACCACCATAAAGCCAGTCGCTATCACGTAAGTTCGGGAACCCCTTGGCGCCACCGGCATCGGAGCCATGACACACAGCACAGTAGTTAACAAACAGGCGCTCGCCCGTTGCCATCGCTTCAGTGTTATCTGCCAGCGCTACTATATCTTCTTTGAGGAACCTGTCATAAAGAGGACCAAATTCTGCATTCGCCTTTTCAACCTCTTTGTCATACTGAGACTCCTGAGTCCACCCCAGCATACCAGGATAACTACCCAGACCAGGGTAGAGTACAAAATACACTACACCAAAAATGATCGTTCCATAGAACATATACAACCACCAGCGAGGCAGTGGCGTATTCAGTTCCTGAAGGTCTTCATCCCAAACATGCCCTGTTGGTTTGCCATCACTAGGATGACTAGACTTGTTATTTATCTGGAGCAAATAGATCAACCATACGATGCCACCTACGACGATTGCACTGATGAACCAGCTCCAGAATTCGCTGTTAAAGTCAGCCATGATTACTCCTGATTTATTTCATTATTAATTGGTTTGTCATCATCTATGGCCATGCGTGCAGCCTTATCAAACTCGGCTTTGCGACCACTACCAAACGCCCACACTACAATGCCAATAAATATGACAAATGCGATGACCGTCCAAACTGATTGCACAATGCTAATCATCTGCGCACCTTCAAATTGGTACCCAGTGACTGCAGGTAGGCAATCAGCGCATCAATTTCTTTCTTACCTTCCAACTGGGCTGGTGCCGCATTAATCTCATCATCTGTATAAGGATGTCCGACTATTGTCAGTGCACGCATCTTGTCTGAGATCAACGGATCATTCAGCTGATTCTCATCCAGCCATGGATAGCTTGGCATGATGGATTCAGGCACAACATCACGAGGATTAATCAAATGTACACGATGCCAGTCATCAGAGTAACGGCCACCAACACGGTGCAGATCAGGACCAGTTCGTTTTGAGCCCCAGAGGAATGGGCGGTCATAAACAAACTCGCTCGCAACTGAATAGTGACCGTATCGCTCAGTTTCTGCACGGAACGGACGTATCATCTGTGAATGACAACCCACACAGCCTTCACGAATATAGATATCACGGCCCGCCAACTGTAATGCGGTGTAGGGTTTCAAGCCATCAATCGGCTGAGTTGTTGATTTCTGGAAAAACAGTGGCACGATCTGAGCCAGACCACCCCAGAGAACCACAACCAGTGAAAGCACAATCAGGAGACCAAGCTTGGTTTCTACTTTTTCTTGTAACGTCATCTCTTTCTCTCCTAATGCGCTGCAGCTGGTGCCGGAATAGTTGCAGTAACCGGCTGACGGTTAGCAATGGTTTTAAATACGTTGTAAGCCATGATCAGCATACCTGTCAGGAATAAGACACCACCCATAAAGCGAACTACATAGAATGGGTGCATAGACTGGACGCTCTCAACAAAGCTATAGGTCAGGGTGCCGTCATCATTAATCGCACGCCACATCAAACCCTGCATGATGCCTGAGATCCACATCGCGGTGATATATAAAACGACACCAATAGTTGCAATCCAGAAATGCGCTTCAATTAGTTTCTTACTGTATATCTGAGTACCAAATAAACGAGGAATCAGGAAGTACATTGCACCGATACTAATGAACGCTACCCAGCCCAGAGCTCCCGAATGTACGTGACCCACAGTCCAGTCGGTATAGTGAGACAGAGCATTCACAGTCTTGATTGCCATCATTGGACCTTCAAAGGTAGACATACCATAGAAGGAAATAGAGACAATCATGAATTTCAATACTGGATCACTACGCAACTTATCCCAGGCACCAGACAAAGTCATGATACCGTTGATCATACCGCCCCATGAAGGCGCCAATAGAATCAGCGAAAATACCATGCCGGTTGACTGTGCCCAGTTAGGCAAAGCAGTGTAATGCAGATGGTGAGGACCCGCCCAGATATAGGTGAACGCCAGTGCCCAGAAGTGTACTACCGACAGGCGATAAGAATATACGGGGCGCTCAGCCTGCTTGGGCAGGAAGTAGTACATTATCCCCAGGAAGCCTGCTGTCAGGAAGAAACCCACAGCGTTATGGCCATACCACCATTGAATCATGGCATCCTGTACACCTGCATAAGCTGAATAAGACTTAAATAATGAAACCGGTATCGCTGCACTATTCACAACATGCAGCAAAGCCACCGTCAGAATAAAAGAACCAAAGAACCAGTTCGCCACGTAGATATGCTTAACCTTACGTGTCGCAATTGTTCCAAAGAAAACAACAGCATAAGATATCCAGACCACTGTAATCAAAAGGTCGATCGGCCATTCCAACTCAGCATACTCTTTAGAAGAAGTGATACCCAGTGGCAGAGTAATTGCTGCTGAAATGATAATTGCCGTCCATCCCCAGAAAGTGAATTGGGCCAGCTTGGGCGCAAACAGCGTGGTATGACAGGTTCGCTGTACGGCATAATATGAAGTAGCAAACAATGCCGATCCGCCAAATGCAAATATCACCGCATTGGTGTGTAATGGACGTAAGCGGCCAAAAGTCAGCCATGGCGTATCGAAATTCATCGCCGGCCAGGCCATCTGAGAGGCGATTAATACGCCAACTGCCATACCCACAATACCCCAGACAACTGTCATTACGGCAAACTGTCTGACGACTGTGTAGTTATAGGTCATGGTTTCATCATTCATAGATGCATCCTTCCAGAGGAACGGTTATTTATTAAAGGTATATTAGAAAAGTCTGATTATTTTATAGTATATAAAACAACTAATCGAGACCCAAAAACCCAGTCATATAAAAATGTTTACTGAGCAGCACATAATAATTGGTATTTATAACGCCTGCCAGAATCAGAAAAAACCAAACAATTCAATAGTATTTCTTACACTGACCCTGGAAGCGCCCTATGTCATTACAAAATTTGTGGAACTTTAAATTAATTCTAACTTTCTAAACATGACTTACATCAAATCCAGTAGTATCAATCAAATTATTTGATCCGTATGTGCGAGTTGACCTAGATTTGATACAAGTCAGTATTAATAAAAATCTGCCGACGTACACTTTCGCAACTTGGCTTAAGGAAAACGCATGAACAATTCTGTCATTTTCGATAAAAAACTGATCAATCGTTATGATTGCTCTGGCCCACGATACACTTCGTACCCAACGGCTGTGCAGTTCACCACCGATTATGGCACCGCGGATTACTATGAGTGGGTTGATGACAGCAACAATGACCCAATCCCTACCCCGCTTTCACTCTACCTGCATATCCCTTTTTGCGATACTATCTGCTACTACTGTGGCTGCAGCAAGATCATTACCAAGGACAAAGATAAGGCGCCTGCTTACATTGAATTATTGAAAAAAGAAATTGCCCTGCAGGGAGCCCTGTTCAACAAAGATCGCCCAGTTACCCAGATTCACTGGGGCGGCGGCACTCCCACCTTTCTAAACAACGAACAGATCAGTGATATTTTCAATACCATACGACAGCATTTTTATGTCCCCGAAGGCGATGACGGTGAATTCGGTATCGAAGTTGATCCACGCACTGTAGATGAAGAGCGCATTGCTTATCTACGCAAAGCTGGTTTCAATAGAATCAGTTTTGGTGTACAGGACTTCAATGCCGATGTTCAGGAAGCCGTCAACCGAATTCATAGCAAGGAAAAAATCACAAAAGTAATTAATGCTGCACGAAAAAATAATTTTCATTCCATCAACATCGATTTAATGTATGGCCTGCCCAAACAGACCGTAGCCAGCTTTGAACAGACCGTTCAGGATGCTATTGATTCCAACCCTGATCGCATGGCTGTCTATAACTATGCACACCTACCCGATATGTTCAAGCCACAGCGCCGTATTGAGGAAAAGGACCTGCCCAGTGCTGAAGAAAAACTACAGATCCTGCAGCTTACGATTGAAAAATTACAACAGGCGGGTTACGTCTACATTGGCATGGATCACTTTGCTAAAAAAGACGATGACCTAACCAGAGCCCAACAACAGAGCACCCTACACAGAAATTTCCAGGGTTATTCCACCCATGCTGATTGTGACATAGTGGCCATGGGGATCACCGCTATCAGCCAGATTGGCGATAACTATTCACAGAATGTGCGCACCGTTGAAGAGTACGAACAATATCTTCAAGCAGGAAAAATACCCGTTTTTCGAGGCATAGAACTGGAAGCCGATGACGTACTTCGACGCCAGATCATCAATCAGCTAATGTGCAATAACAGGCTCAACATAAAACAGCTTGAACAAAAGTGGGGCATTGAATTTAATAAATATTTTGCGGAGTCACTGCCAGATTTACTGATCATGGCTGAGGACGGCTTGATTATTATTGATGAGAACCACATTGAGATCACAGCATCTGGACGACTACTGGCAAGAAGCATCTGCATGAAATTCGATCGCTATTTACAGAAAGACCAGCCCCAGCGCCGTTTTTCCAAGGTTATATAAAACTATATCTAGCTTTTTGCGCTATTTCTAGCTTCCGTGGTTTTACATTCACCAACAATTCCTTTTAAACGCTGAAGATCAAGAATACTAATACGCCGACGATCGACTTTAATAATGCCTGAATCCTGATACTGAGCAAACAGACGACTAACTGTCTCTACCGCCAGTCCTAAATAATTAGCGATATCCTGTCGCGGCATACTAAGAACAAACTCAGTCGCCTTCCAGTGACGCTCAACCATACGGCGTGAAATACTCAGAAGGAAGGTTGCAATTTTTTCCTCTGCACTCATCTTGCCCAGCATCAGCAACATCTGGTGCTCCTCTGTGACCTCCTTGCCCATAATGCGTCGCATCTGGCTCTGCAAGCCCGGCAGGGTGCTACAAAGCCCCTCCAGCTTGGGCATAGGCATAACACAAACACTGGTAGTCTCCAGTGAGATAGCGGTGCAGGTATGACTACCATCCATAAAACCATCCAGCCCCAGCAATTCACCGGGCAGATGGAAACCAACGATCTGCTCATCACCATTGGGGCTTTCAACAATTGTCTTTATACTGCCAGAACGAACAGCATAAATTGCGTGCGACTCATCACCTTCACGATACAGGAAATCATTTTTTTGCAGGGGCTTACGTTGCTCGACTACCGCGTCTAGTTTGCTCATATCTTCCTGATCCATACCATGGGGGAAACAGAGCTCATTCAAATTGCACTGTCCGCAGGAAACTTTTAGTCGCTCAAAGGTCACTAACTTGGGATTATTTGCAACGGTCATATTTCTTTCATTATCTCGATTACACAAGTACTACAGTCTTACTTTGACCTTTTACCATGCTTATTTTTATGGTCTGAAGCATGTTGTATAGGTCAACTTCATATAAACTGCAAACCCTGACAAAAGCATCTGCGATGCAATTAGAACACCCTTTGCACCTTTTGAGAACATAAAATACAAAAATTTGTTTATTTTATGAACAATCCTGCCTAATGAACCACGAAAACACCAGAAAACCCTGTTTTCATTGCGGATTAACCGTGCCCGACCAGTTTGATATCCATGTCAAAATCAACGGCAGGGACGAACCCATGTGCTGTTATGGCTGTCAGGCAGTAGCCCAATCTATCGTTGATAGTGGCATGGCAGATTTCTACAAATTCAGGACAGCGCCTTCGCAAAAGGCCGGCGAAATTGTGCCCGAGTTCCTGCAACGCCTCAAGGCCTATGACAACCCGCAGATACAGAAACAGTTTGTTACCGATGGTAGTGAAGAAATACGGGAAGTTGCCCTGATCCTCGAAGGTATCGTCTGCGCCGCCTGTATCTGGCTCAATGAAAAACACCTGAATGCCCTACCCGGCGTAATAAGTGCCAGCATCAATTATTCCAATAGCCGGGCCAGGGTTCGCTGGGATAATAATCGCATTTCACTCAGCGAAATCCTCGAGTCCATCACCCGCATCGGCTATCTCGCCCACCCCTATAACCCGGATCGCCAGCAACACATCATTGAGAAGGAGAAAAAACAACAGCTACGCCGTATCGGCATCGCCGCCCTGCTCGGTATGCAAATCATGATACTGGCCGTAGCAATGTACACTGGCGGCTGGTGGGGCATAGAAGATAACTTCAACCAGATGTTCCGCTGGGTCAGCCTGGGCATCACCGTGCCACTACTATTATTTGCATCAAGCCCATTCTTTACAGCAGCAATGCGCGACCTAAAAAATAAACGCGTGGGCATGGATGTACCCGTCGCCCTTGGTATCGGCATCGCCTTCAGCGCCAGTGTCGCACACACCATCCAGGGTAGCGGTGAAGTCTATTTTGACTCGGTCGCCATGTTCACCTTCTTTTTGCTATCGGCCCGTTATTTTGAATCCAATGCCCGCAAACGTACGGCTGAAGCCACCGAGGCCCTGCTCAACCTGCAACCCGCAATTGCAACCAGGCTGGCAACCGATGACAGCGGCGCTTACGACCATCAACAGCAATCCAGCATCTCTGTGGCTGAGCTCAGCATCGGCGACTACGTACTGGTCAGGCCCGGCGAGAACATACCTGCAGACGGCACCATCGTCGAAGGCACCTCGGGCATCAATGAATCTCTGATCACTGGTGAGAGCCTGCCAGTAATCAGAACTATCAACGATAACGTTGTAGGCGGTAGCACCAATACCGAAAGCCCGCTAGTTATTTGTATCGACAAAATCGGTGATGACACCGTACTCGCCTCTATTCATCGCCTGCTTGACGAAGCACAAAATAAAAAACCAGCAATTGCAAAAATGGCTGACCAGCTCGCTTCAAAATTTGTCACGGTTATTTTATTGCTGGCCAGTGGCGTAGCGCTTTACTGGTATCAGGCCAACCCGGAGCACTGGATTGCAATTACTGTCGCGACACTGGTCGTTACCTGCCCCTGCGCTTTATCACTAGCCCCAC
>Ga0224501_10002321_pt1 | contig 14912 bp, 11 predicted proteins | sample SF_Oct11_sed_USG_4_FD_169105 | JGI IMG/M metagenome (GOLD analysis project Ga0224501, IMG submission 169105) | Sediment microbial communities from San Francisco Bay, California, United States - SF_Oct11_sed_USGS_8_1 | ecosystem: Environmental > Aquatic > Marine > Sediment | place: USA...
GCGCGGGATCGGGGGTGCTGGCCCTGGCCGCCTGCCGCATGGGGGTGCCCCGGGCGACCCTGCTGGACATTGATCCGGCCGTGGCTCCGGAGATACAGGGCAACTTCGCCCTGAACGGCATGGCGGGCCGGGAGGCGGTGGTGCTGGGCGGCCCGGAATGTCTGGCCGGAGTATTTCAACTGATCACCGCCAATATCCTGGCCCCGGTGCTCAAGGACATGGGCGGGGTCCTGTCAGGCTTGACTGCACCCGATGGATGCCTGATTCTTAGTGGTATACTTGTGGAAGAGGCACCAGGGGTGCGGGAATGCTACGGTGCCCTTGGGATGACGCCCCTGAGGGAGGATACCAGGGATGAATGGTATGCCTGCATCCTGCAGCCCTCGCAACAGGAGCGCGTTCCCGGTGGCGCGGGCCGGCCATGAAAACCCAGGGAGCCCAAGGACGAGCATGAGCAATGTAAGCTTTGAACAAGCCCTCAAGAAACTGGAGGACTCGGTCCGCAGGCTGGAGGACGGGTCACTCGACCTGGAGGAGGCCCTGCAGACCTTTGAGGAGGGGATTCAGTGGAGCCGGCAGTGCCATCTGCGGCTGGCCGAGGCGGAAAAAAAGGTGGAGGTGCTGTTGAAGGCGGACAGGGAGGAACTGATCCAGGTGGCCTTTAACCTGGATGAGGATGCCTGAGCAGCCATGTGTTATTACCGGGAGAAGGCGTTAAACACCTTTTGGGGCTATCTGCCGTCGGGCCTGGCGGCGGGTGTGCTGCAAATCTCCGTTTATCAATTATAAATTTCAGGGAAAATCTTCATGACAACCCAGACCATGCAGTCACCGGCGCCTGTCTTATTGAGGGCGGTCGCGGTTTTTGGAATTCTTTTCGGGGTGATTACCCTGTTTGCCGGCGGAAAAGTTCTGTTTGGCGACCCCGCGGCCCGCGAGGCGGCCGGAAACGTCGTGCCGTTTGTGCTCCGCTTCAACTTTGCAGCGGGATTCGCCTATATCGCCGCCGGGGTTGGGCTGTGGAAAAGAGCCCCCTGGGCATCGGCCCTGGCGCTGGTGATAGCCGTCGCCACTGGCATGGTCCTGGCGGCCTTTGGCGGCCATGTGGCCAGCGGCGGAGCCTATGAGATGAGGACCCTGGTGGCCCTCATGGGGCGGACTTTGATCTGGATTGTTATCTTTGCCACTACGCGGCGCTTTTTCCGGTAGGGCCCTCTTTGCAAAAAGCCCCCGCCCCGCGGTTTGAAGCGGGGCGGCAGCAGATGAGGAGGGCCTCGCCTGAGGCCCTCCGGGCATTATCACCATCAACTAACTGATCTGAGGGGCGGAAAGCAGCCGCTCTTTTTTCCCCTGCCGAAAGGCACTGCCGTTGGTGCTTTCCAGCACTGCGGGATTTCCGGTTTCCTCCACGACTATCTGCTTCAGTCCCTTGGGCTGGTTTGTGGGGCGGATCTTCCTGTCAGCCACACTGGGAAATCCCTGGTTCTTGGTGCCGGTAATGGTCTGCAGCTTGGTAACCAGCGATTCCAGCAGCGTGGCCTGGGAGGTCAGTTCCTCGCTTGAGGCAGCCGTTTCCTCCGAATTGGCCGCATGGGACTGGGTCAGCGACTCCATCTGGGAAAGGGCGTTGTTCACCTGGACTATTCCCTGGGCCTGTTCCTGGCTGGCCTTGTTGACCCCGGTCACCAACTGGTTCAGCTCCTTGATGGCGCTGGTTATCTCCTGCATGGAGTTCTCCATCTCTCCGGCCACCTTCACTCCGGACTCAGCCCGTTCCAGCGACTGCTCGATGAGATGGGTGGTATCCCGGGCGGCGTCTGCGCTTCGCAGGGCCAGGGCACGCACCTCCTCGGCCACCACGGCGAAGCCCCGTCCGGCATCCCCGGCCCGGGCGGCCTCCACGGCGGCGTTCAGGGCCAGCAGGTTGGTCTGGAAGGCTATCTCATCGATGGTCTTGATGATCTTGGCGGTCTCATCTGAGGACTGCTTGATCTCCCCGATGGCTCCCTTCACTCGTATCATGGAACTCTGTCCTTCTTCGGAGTGATGGCTGGCCCGGGTTGATATATCGCTGGCCAGCCGGGTGTTTTCCGCGTTTTCCCGGGCCATGGAGGCGATTTCCTCCAGGGTGGCCGATATTTCCTCCAGGCTGGAGGCCTGCTCAGACGACCCGGTCGCCAGGGACTGGCTGGAAAAGGAAATCTGCCGGGCTGCCCCCGACACCACCCGCGAAGACTCGGTGGCTCCATCAATAACTCCCTTGATGGAATTCAGGAGATACTGCATGGTATTGCGGATCAGGAACACCCCGAATACCAGGGTTGTCAACAACATCGCCCCGGAAATTACCAGCGTGGAAAAAAGGTCATTGCTGGCCTTGGAGCCGATATCTGCCGCCAGTTCAATCTGTTCGACGGTTCGGGAGTCTTCATACTGCTTCAACAGATCGATCCTGGAGGTCTGGACCTTGAACCATTCCCTGGCATCGACTCCCAGCGATTCACTGTTGAGGCCCTTCAGGGCCACCTGACGCATGGCATTGGCCTTTTCCAGGTCGGGATGCTGCATCAGGCGGTTGAACTCCTCCAGGTCTTCCTTGTGTTCCAGGGCCCGGAAGGCGTCGAGGTAGGAATTCTGAGCAGAAATCAGTTCCACCAGCCGGGTGAAGCCGGCTATGTTTCCCTGAAAGGAATCCGCGGCGAATACATTGCTCAGCACGGCTCTTTCTATGCCGGCTTTTTCCTTGCTTTTCATCAGGTTGAGCGTGGCCGTCATCTGGTTTGAAACCTTCTCCTGAGTGGAAAAAGTTATACTTTCCCCGACTTCATCCAGCAACTCGGTATTGGTCTGGGTATATATGGACACGGCCTTGCCGGCATCAATCTCCAGGGCGGTCACACGGGGGCGAATATCTTTGATTTGTTCCTGACGGGCCTGCCATTTGTTATTTATGGACTCCATGAACGCCTCCAGTTTTGCAGAGGTGTTTTCCTTAAGTACGCGGGCCATGTTTTCCGCTGCCGCATCGGTAGCTTCACGCTGTCGGGTCAGAATATCGCCAAAGCTCTGGCCCTGGCTTCCCAGATAACCGGCGCTGGCACCGCGTTCTTTTTGCAGCTCATGAACCAGGGCACCCAGATGTTGGCCCAGCTTGGTGATCTGGATGACGTCCTGCATTTCATTGTTAAGGTTGAGGTTCCGCTGGATTTCAATAACGGAATAATACAGCAGGCCGAGGGCTGGAATTATCACCATCACCGCCAGCCTGGTTTTGACCCCTATCTTCTTAAGCATGTCTATTGCTCCCAGGTAAAAAAGCTGAAAAATCAGCCTGTTAATATTTCTTAAATACAATATGTCCGGAAAGTATTCAAAAACCAGGGCTCTCCTCCCGTCTTCCGGCCAATTGCCTGTCACCAAAGCGGGGCGCGACTGCTCCGTGCACACTCAGGTATTTTGAAAACGATTTAAACAAGTAAGATGTTGCGCCTGAATACGGAAAAATAAATTTTTTTATTTTCCGGTCAGCTGAAGGGCAAAAAAAAACCGGAGCACCCAGGGGTGCTCCGGCAGACCGCCGGTGAAAGGCGGAGGAGTTCATGTTAACTGCTGAGTGGCTTTGATCAGGCCCGCGCCTTCAGCTGATTCGTGCTGCTTTTCAGCCCGGGGGGCAATTCACCGTGTACCTTCTGCTCAAAGGAGATGGTCTTGCTGGAGTAGCTCTCCAGAGCATCCACATCCTCCTGGGAAAGATCATCACCGCCGGTGATTTTCTTCAGCTGGTTCACCAGGCTTTCCAGGGTGATGGCCTGGTTGGTCAGTTCCTGGCTGGAGGCGGCCGTTTCCTCTGAGTTGGCAGCGTTATCCTGCGTGAGCTGCTCCAACTGAGTCAGGGAAGTGTTGACCTGTTCCACGCCGGTGGCCTGCTCCTCGCTGGCCTTGGTCACGCCCTTGATAAGCTCGTTGAGCTCCTTGATGGCTCCGTTGATGGCGCCCAGGGACTTGTCCATTTCATCGGCCACCTGCACTCCCATTTCGGCCCGCTCCAGCGAATCCTCAATGAGGTGGGTGGTGTTGCGGGCGGCGTCCGCGCTGCGCATGGCCAGGTTGCGAACTTCCTCGGCCACCACTGCGAAGCCCCGTCCGGCATCCCCGGCGCGTGCGGCCTCGACGGCGGCGTTCAGGGCCAGCAGATTGGTCTGGAAGGCGATCTCGTCAATGGTCTTGATAATCTTCGCCGTTTCATCGGATGAGTCCTTTATCTGGCTGATGGCTTCCTTCATCCGGTTCATCGCTGTTTCGCCGTCTCTGGAGTGCGTATGAGCCTTGGTGGAAATCTCGCTGGCATTGCGGGTGTTGGCCGCGTTGTCCCGGGACATGCCCGCGATTTCTTCCAGAGTCGCGGATATTTCCTCCAGGCTGGAGGCCTGTTGCGAGGACCCCGAGGCCAGTGACTGGCTGGAGATGGCGATCTGCTGCGCTGCGGCTGAAACCACGCGGGAGGACTCGGTGGCCCCTTCGATAACACCCCTGATGGAACTCAGCAGGTATTCCATCGTGTTGCGCATCAGGAAGAGCCCCAGCACTATGGTGGCCAGCAAAACCCCGGCGGAAATGCCCACCATCGTCCACAACTCGGTGTTGCTCGTATTGGCGGTCCGGTCGGACATTTCTACCATTTCCTCAACCATCTGGTCTTCAAACTGCTTGAGCAGGTTGATCTTGTCCGTCTGGGCATTGAACCATTCCTTGGCGTTTATCCCCAGCGAGGCGCTGGTAAGCCCGTTCACGGCCACATCCCGCATTTTTTCCGCCTTGAGCACTATTTCCGAGCTCAGCAGTTGCTGCAGTTCGGCATTGTCCTCCTCGTGGACAAGTCCCCGGAATACATCCAGGTAGGTTTCCTGGGCGGTTACCAGCTTTAGCAGCTGGGAGTAGAAATGCTCGCGGCCCTGGAAGCTATCGGCGGCGAAGACGTTGCTCAGCACGGCTCTTTCTATGCCGGCGCGTTCCTTGCCCTTCATGTAGGCCAGGGCGGCCGTCATCTGATTGGAAATCATCTCGTTGGTCGAGAACAGGATGCCTTTTCCGATGCTGTCCAGCATAATTCCGTTGGTGGACGTATAGCGCCCGATGGCTTCCGCAGCCCTGATCTGCAGGGAATCCACCTGGGGCCGGGTTTCCTTGATCTTCGCCCATCTGCGGCTCCATTCCTCATTCACGCCCGAGAAAAACTTCTCCAATTTCTTGTTCTTTATCCCGGTGAAAAACAGTTCCAGCTCGGCGGCCATCGTGTCGGTGGTCTTGCGCTGCTCGGCCAGCACCTGCCTGAAGTCTGTGCCGCCGCTGCCCATGTATCCCGCGCTGGCTCCGCGTTCCTTTTGCAGCTCATGAACCACAAGGCTGATGTGCTCCGTGAGGTGCGCTATATCCTTGATATCCTTCATCTCGTTGTTTATCTGGTAATCAGAGTAAATCCCCCGGCCGGCGAAAAACAAAAGTCCTAAGGTGGGAAAGATAATCATCATTACCAGTCGGCTTCGCAGACCAAATTTTTTCAACATTTCATGCCTCCAGCATTTTTGGGTTTCCGAGCAGTACCTTATTGGGGCTCATCAACCGGGATTAATGGATTCAACCATTCATTCCGTCTGCGGGTGTACACAAACGGTGTTCCTCTTTTGTTTTTTGACAAATATAAAAAGTTTTTCCGCCTTTATCGTAGCGTTGCCTTCGATGTCTTTATGCTGCCTGCCGGGGTTGGTTTTTCTTGTTTTTCCCGTCGGGCCGTTCCCACTTTCTGATATTCCGTCGGATTAGTTTTATCCGTTTATTATTCACTGCCCTATTTGTGGTATGTCTCTATACCGCTATTTTTATTACAGCCCATATAAAAGTCGCCCCCACACCTTACGGTGTGGGGTGCGGTGAAGAGCGGGTTCTATAGTGTTCGGGTACTGCGAAATTTTGAAACTCCGTGGGCGGGCAAGAAAAGTAAAGGGGGGAAACCTTTCCTGTACCCGCCCAACGGAGACCGGTTCCGGCCAATGTTCCAGCCGGAATCATTCGGTACTGCGATGTTGGTACTGCGTTGCTGCTACTGCGTTGCTGCTACTGCTATGTCGGTACTGCGTTGCTGCTACTGCTGAGGAGAGAGGAGTTCAAAGTTGCCGTATCGTGCTTTTTACTATTGGTCGATCTTTACGGTCGATCTTACGGTCTATCTTATCTCTCATGCCATCTGGATACATATGTTGCATTCGCTGTGCCACAAAGAAATAATCGCAAAAATGTTTTATAACCATCTGATAAGACAGGGCATAAAAATTACGACATAAAATAATGTCTGCAATAAGGCCCGGCCCATGAAAATCATAATTATTTCGGCCAGCCCGCCGAAACAACAGATATGTGCCTGATGTATTTAGTAATTAATGGGGTTTGCTGATGTAAAACTGCTTCCGTGACGTAATGATTTGCGACTGACAGACATGTCAGCTGTCATGACAGAAATGTCAGGTGAATGGAATGACAAATATGGCAAAAAGAATTGGCGTCGCTCTGTCCGGGGGGCTCATTTGACGGCCAGGGCGGCCTCAATGGCCTTTTCAAACACGCTGTAGGGCTGCGCTCCGATCAGCTTTTGAGCCTGTTGCACCTGATTTTCCCCCGATGTTCCCAGCAGGAAGGACGGCGTTCCGGAAAAGCCCTTGGACACAGCCAGTTTCAGACTTTCTTCAACCCGGTCGTTATGCCGTTCGCTGTTGATGCAGTCGCTGAAGTCTTTGCCGTCCAAGCCCACCTTGAGCGCGGCGGCGGTGATGGCCTGGAGATCCAGTTTATTGGATACCTGGAACAGCGCGTCGCTCATCTGGAAAAACTTCCCCTGCTCGGCGGCGCAGAGTGTACCCTGGGCCGCCTTGAAGGCCATGGGGTGAATCCTGGTCAGGGGGAGGTCCATGACCACCAGCCGCAGTTTGCCCGTATCGATATAGTTCTTCTTGATTTGGGGCAGCGTCTGGCTGTGAAACCGCGCACAGAACGGGCACTGGTAGTCTGTGAATTCCACCAGCGTCAGGGGAGCCCGGGGATTGCCCAGAACAGGGCGGTTCAGCAGTGAAATGGATACCGGCTCGTCGTTGGGGGCCTGGGGTCTGCGTTCCTCGGATGGGGCCTGGAGATCGTCAATGGCCTGCCTGACCTGTTTGAGCTCGGCCAGAATGGCCTGCCCCTGCTGGGCCGTCAGCGGGCTGTCTTCAGCACTCTTTCCACCGCCCAGCCACAGAGCCCCCATTGTTGTCAGCAACGCCACCACAAAGGCCAGTACGACCGTGGTGATAAACCTGGTATTCTGTTTTTCCATGATCTCCCAAGCCGGGTCTCAGCCATAACCCGATGTTGTGTGCCCACCGCTGGCCCGCAGGGCTCGGGCGATGTCCATTTCCATGTTCTGGATTATATCTCCCAGTTCGTCCTTGCCGACAACCGTGGTGCCTCGTTCTGGCATCACGGCAAAAACATAGCGCACGAATTCTCCCAGGATCAAAAGGAACTTGTCATTCTCCTGGTCCTTTACCTGGCGCAGGAAGAAGGCATCCAGTTGATCCTGGGACATCTTGCGCATGGTCGGCGTGAAGGAGCCCACCACCACTTCCAGTTCCTTGCTGACATCTTCCGGGAAAAAGTTCTTGAAGAAGTTTCGTGAGCAGAAGTACTTGGAAAACATGAACATGGCTATGGTGATTATTATTCCCTCCCACCATTGCATGCCGATCATTCCTATATATCCCATCAGAAAATATAATATTCCCAGGATAACAGACATGATCTGGACAGCCACACGAACCTTTTCCACGGCCATATATTTGAAATTGTACTGTTTTTCCGTCCAGTACAGGTGGATGCCCTTTTTGAATGTATCCCTGGCTCTCATTATTTCCTCGGCCCCGGCCAGTTTTTCGCTGAGCTCCTTCTGGGCCTCCTTGCGCCTCTGCATGGCCTGCCGGTTTAGCAGGTCCTGGATCACATAGCGCCTGGTGCCTCGCATCCGGTCGGCCAGCACGGAAATATATTCGTTGGGATTGGTCTGGTGCAGTGTGCCGGTGCGCTGTTCTCCCCTGGCGTGGACATAATCCACCACGTCATCAAAAAGCTTTTTACCGACTTTCTTTTCCTCATCCTTTTTGGAAACGCTGATCCTTCTGCTGGCCGGTTCGTTTGACTTCTTCTGGGTCTCGAGAGCCATCTCCTTCTTGATCATGGTGGAGAAGATCTCGCTGATGGTCTCGTATAAATCGCTGTTGATGTTCATCATGGCGATAAAGGCTTCACCCATGTTGCGGGCGTAGAAGGAGAAGCGCTTGCGCCTGTATTCCAGTTCGATGTCTTCCCGGTCCGAACTCAGATGTCCCTGAATGACCGTGTCGAGAACATCGCTGACGAATTTTTCAAAGCGGTGGTCATCGCCCTTGTCCAGCACCAGCGAAACCCAGGCCAGTCCGGCGAAACGCGCGGTTTCCGGGTCGTTTTCCAGCGCGTCTATCATGTCGAGGAAGTAGCCGGCCCTTCCCGGCGGGGAAAGATTGCGCAAAAGCATTTTGCCGATTTTTTCCAGCGCCACTTCCGGGTCGCGTTCACGCTCACCGGAAAAGATGACCTTGGTTGCAATCCGGCTGGCAAAATCGTGGGGCAGTCTCTCTTCTTCCTTCTGCTGCGAGGAGGACTGTTCTTCGGGCTGTGGTGCCGGTTGGATCTGGTCTTCCATATCCCGCTCCGTTGTGACAGGTTCCCCCCGCAATACCCGGCGTTGTTGTTCACGCGGGCTAAGCGCCAGAGGGAATTCGCTGGACAGTCAAAGTGTGTATTTTCCAGCTGTCTGGGCCTGGACAGGGCTTTTTATCCCGTCCCCTGTCCCATTGTTTCAATCTCAGATGGTTAATGCAATCCCCATGGCATTTGCCCTCCGGGATGAATTTTTTACCCGGCTGTCGGTTCCCGTTCCGGGCAGCCGGAAAATACCTTTTGCTAACTTCCCGGATCATGACCCTGACCATTAAGCGGGCCATGGGCCGGCAGCCGGTGCAGCAGGCGGGATTGAAGCCGTGATTGAAGCCGGTGCAAGGCGCTTGCGGTGACTGACAGGGCGGCCATGAATAGCAGGGAGGCCCACAGTCCCCAGCGGGAGTAGGGGGTAAGGCGCCTGTCGGGCCTGATCATGGTGAAAAACGGCTGCCTCCCGCCGGGCGGGTTCCCGGCGATGCCTTCCCCCGGCCGCAGCAGGGCGCTGGGCCCCAGGTTGGCCACGAAAAGCACCTCCCGGCCCACTTCCTGAGCGCGCGTGGCCGTGAGCAGAAGGTGCTGCCGTTTGGCCGGGCCGTCCAGCCAGGCGTCGTTGGCTATGGTGATCATCGCTCCGGCGCCGGCCAGTACGGCCTCCCGGTAATGGGCGGGCAGTATGCTCTCGAAGCAGATGGCAATCCCCAACCGGTGACCCTCCCACTCCAGTACGGGCGCGGTGGCACCGGGTGAGAAATCCTCCTCCCCGCGGGTCAGCTTGTCGCCGAATATCCAGCCAAAACCCCAGGGCACATATTCCCCGAAGGGCACCAGCCGTTTTTTGTCATAGCGCCGTAAATACTCCGGCCGGGAACCGGCTATGAACGCCGAGTTGTATTCCCCGGCGGCGGGTTGCGGGCCAGGCGCCCCATCCGGGGCGGCCCTGGTGGTTCCTCCCAGCAGGATCCCCGTTCCGGTCAGGGCTGCCGCCGCGGAGAGTTCATCCAGGACACCTTCCCGGTCCAGGATTCCATTGGCGGAGCTTTCCGGCCAGACGGCCAGCACGGGGGTTTCCAGGGGCGCCCCATCCACGGGTGGCTCCAGGCTCAGGGCTTCCAGTGTCCGGGCCAGATAACTCCTCAGAACCTGGCTGCGGCCCTGACCGGCGGCCATTTCCGTCATGCTGATCCGTCCCGGAACAGCCAGCGCGATAAAGCCGGCGGGGCGTACCGTTTCCGCGGAAATCCCAGCGGGCGCGCCTGACATGCCAGCCCACAGGGGAGCGGATATCGCGGCCAGCAGACTGAGCGCCCCCAGGGCCGGCCCTCCGGCTACCGGTGCCGGTCCGCCGGAGCGGCGTGAGCCTTGTGTCCGGCTGCGGAGCCGGGCCCTGCTCCAGGACCAGCCCCAGGCCCAGAACGAGTTCACCGCGCACAGCACGAAAACCAGCCCCGGAGCCCCCGCCAGGGGCAGCAATCCCAGTGCGGCTTCTGAGAGCCCGGCCGCCCCCGAAAGCGATCCCCAGACAATTCCATTGAAGGGAAGCACTCCGAGCAGGTATTCGGCCAGGGCCGCCAGTGGGGGCAGGCTATAGCCGGGCCACAGCCCGTGGGCCAGCCAGAGCCATCTGGCCGCTCCCAGCAGCCCCCCCCAGGCCAGCCCCAGCGTCAGGGCCACGATGACGTGGAAAATAACATAGGCCGGCCAGGACACCCCTCCCACCAGCACCAGCGCGTGCTGAAGCCAGGTGAACTGGAGTCCGTAATGCACCGCTCCCAGCGCCCAGCCGGTGGCAAGCCAGCCCTTGGCGGACACGCTCCCCCGGCCCAGCCCCAGGATCAGCGGGGCCAGCACCAGCCAGGCCGCCCAGGTCCACTCCAGCGGGGGGTAGCAGACCTGCAGGGCCAGGGCCGTGAGGACGAAGCCGGCCTGCCCTTTCCAGGAAAGGTTTTCGGCAGGGGATTTTCCGGTGGCATTATCCATATCCAGGTAATCTTAGCAGATTCCCCCGCCGAACCTTCCGGGCGCTGCGGAGAGGGGTTGGGGCGGGTTGCCCCTTCAGGAGCGGATTGAGGACACCGCGTCAAAGATCAAATACCCTCCTGCAAAAAATGCGGTTGCCCTGCTCCGGCGGGGCTTGCGCGAAAAACGAATTCCCACCATAACTGACATATAACACGAGTCCATTCAATCCATTCGCCCAGGAGGGTCCCAGGAAACATCATGAATATTTCAGCGGGCATCCCGGAAGATGCGTTCGATTACTATAAATATCACGGGCTGGGCAACGATTATCTGGTGATCTCTCCCCGGGTATTCGGCTCCAGCCTGCCTCCCGCCGCGGTGCGGGCCATCTGTGACCGGCATCGCGGTCCGGGCGGCGACGGCATACTGCTGGGGCCGCTGCCGGCGGAGGAGATCGGGGCCTCTGCCGGGGACGTTCCGGCCCTGCGCATATACAATCCGGACGGCTCCGAGGGGGAAAAAAGCGGCAATGGCCTGCGGATCTTCATCCGGCACCTGTGGGAGCAGGGTCTGGCTCCGGGCCGGCGGTTTGATATCGCCACCCGGGGGGGCATGGTCAGCGCCCAGGTGCTGGACGAGACGGGGGCACGCATCGCCGTGGGCATGGGCCGGCTGAGTTTTCAAAGCGCTGCTCTGCCCATGACCGGACCCTCCCGGGAGGTTCTGGGGGAAAAGCTCTCCGTGGGGGGCGGGGAATGGAGCATCAACTGTGTCTCCGTGGGCAATCCCCACTGCGTGGTGCTGCTGGAGCCGGGGCAGGACCCCTCCGAGAGCCTGGCGCGCCGCATCGGCCCGGAACTGGAGAATCACCCGCTGTTTCCCAACCGCACCAATGTGCAGTTTCTGCGGGTGCTGGATGAGCACAGCATCCGCATCGAAATCTGGGAACGGGGAGCCGGGTATACCCAGGCCTCGGGCACCTCCTCTTGCGCCGCAGCCGGGGTGGCGGTGCGGCTGGGCCTGTGTTCATCACCGGTAACCGTGAACATGCCCGGTGGAAGCCTGGAGATACGGTTCGACGATGGCTTCAACACCCACATGGAAGGGGCGGTCAGCCCGGTGAATGCCGGCAGGTTTCACGATGAATTTCTGAGCGGCATTTCCCTGCGGCGCCGGCTGGGAAGCCCGCCCGCCTGAATCCCTGTAGGCAGGGGAGGTGTTTTCGTATTAGGATGGGGTACAGGTAGTTGGCAGGGCCGGCAACCGGCGCAGTGGAACCCCCTGGCGGAATCCCCGCTTCAGGGGTGGGCAGTTCCCGAACCAGTTAACCTTGAAGCGACAAAGGAGAAGATATGTTCAGGACCATTATTGCCTTGACTCTCACAGCATCCGCCCTGGCGGCCTTCATAGCCGGATGTTCACAGGCGGAACTCACGGCGGAAGGCCAGAAGGTTCAGATCACCGACCAGTTGCTGGACCCCGATAACTGCACCCTGAAGAACACCATCAATATCAAAGCCGAACGGAACGACCCCCTGGGAGTTGAGCCGGAGGAAATCCAGCATGACATCAATGTGATGGCCCGCAACACCGCCGCCGCCCAGGGCACATACGTTCTGGTCCCCAAGGGCCCGCCGGAAGGCAATTCCCAGAGTTTCACCGCCTATATCTGCAAGCCGGCCGAGGCTCCCAAGGAATAAGCCCCGCCGGCAGCCGGGATACCTGAGGGCGTCCCTTTCAGGGCAGGTACCGGTAGGAGGGCAGGACGTGGCAGGGCAGGATATTCCAGCCGTTGACGCCCGACAGCTTCACCGCCGCCCTGTCCCTGTCTTCGGCCGCCGGGAACACCCCGGCCACGGCGGAACCGGACCCGCTCAGCACCGCCCCCAGGGCGCCGCTATCCAGCAGGGCCCGCTTGATGCGCTCCAGTTCCGGATAGCGGGGCAGCAGCGCCCCCTCAAAGTCATTGGCCAGAAGCCGGGCCAGTTCCCGCACGTTGCCGGACGGCATCGAGCCGTCGGCCAGGTATTTCCCCTGCGGGTTTCTGGGCCGGCACAGGCCATAGGCCTCTGCGGTGGAAATGGAGAACCCTGGCTTAACCACCAGCAGTTCTGCTGCGGGAAACCCGGGCAGGGGATCAAGGTGCTCCCCTCTGCCGGTGGCCAGCGCGGGGGCCGGCTCAATGAAGAATGGCACGTCCGAGCCCAGTCCGGCGGCCAGCCGGCGCAGATCATCGGGCTGCAGGGGTTCCCCGCTGAGATGGTTCAAAGCCACCAGCATCCCCGCCGCGTTGGCGCTGCCCCCGCCCAGTCCGGCTCCGGCGGGCACGTTCTTTTTCAGGTTTACCTCCAGACGGGCAGAAATCCCCCTCGCCAGGCAGAACGCCCGGGCTGCCCTGATGACCAGATTGTCATCGCCGGCGTCGACCGCATGTTCTCCTTCCACCCGGAGGTTCAGTTCCTCCCCCTGGTCCGGCCGCGGAGGCAGGGCCTGCACGCTGAGCTCATCGAAAATTGATACCGGGGCCAGCACCAGCCGCACCTCATGGAAGCCATCCGGCCGACGGGCCAGTATTTTCAAGTCAGCGGTAATCTTGGCGGGTGTCCTGATGGTCAGCCGGACCTGGGAAAAGGCTCCGGCTTTTTGAAAAACATCGGACATATTTTGAAAAAATCAGGATGGTTATACCGGAGCGGCCCGCGTGGGCCGGGGCGCGAATGCGCCAGGGGGGAAAGATGGCAGGGAGGCTTTTGCTCCCTGCCTTTGATGCAGTCCTCCCTTTGCCGCCCCTTAGTCGGGCAGGATGTCCTTCACCATCAGTTTTTCCCCCTCCATCTCAGAGATGGTGGCGTCCAGCTTTTCCCTGGAGAAGGGAGTGATGTCCAGGTCACTGACGATTTTCCAGTGGCCATTGCCGTCCATGGTGACCGGGAAGGAACTCACCAGGTCCTCGTGGACTCCGTAGCTGCCGTCGCTGAGCACCGAGGTGGAAACCCAGTCGCCCTTTGGAGTTCCGTGGATCAGTGATTTCACATGATCGATGACGGCGTTGGCCGCCGAGGCCGCCGAGGAAACGCCCCGGGCCTGGATAATGGCCGTGCCGCGCTTTTGAACGGTGGTGATGAAATCCTTTTCCAGCCAGTTCTTGTCCAGAATCACCTCCGGCACCGGCTTCCCGTTTATCTTGGCATGGCTGAAGTCCGGGTACTGGGTGGCGCTGTGATTCCCCCAGATGGTGACGTTGGTCACCTGCTCCACATCAACGCCGGCCTTCTTGGCGAGTTGGGCCTTGGCCCGGTTGTGGTCCAGCCGGGTCATGGCGTGGAACCGGTCGCGGGGAACGCTTTTGGCGTTGTGCAGGGCAATCAGGCAGTTGGTGTTGGCCGGATTTCCCACAACCAGAATCTGAATGTCGGAAGCAGCCCGCTCCAGCGCACGGCCCTGCTCCACGAAAATCTTGCCGTTGGCGGTCAGCAGGTCCTTGCGCTCCATGCCCGGGCCACGGGGGCGCGCTCCCACCAGCAGGGCGTGATTGATGCCGTCGAAGGCTTCATCCACATTGTCGCTGATCTTTATGCCCTTCAATGTGGGAAAGGCGCAGTCATCCAGTTCCATGGCCACACCATCCAGGGCCTTCATGGCCGGCGTGATCTCGACGAGGTGCAGGATGACCGGCTGGTCGGCGCCGTAAACATCCCCGGCCGCGATTCTGAATATCAGGCTGTAGGCGAGCTGTCCGGCTGCTCCCGTGATGGCTATCCGAATGGGCTGTTTCATGGCTATTAATCTCCTTTGATTCCAGATTCTTCAGTTTTCAGACCAGGATAAACCCTTCCCGGATCTTACTTGTGATTCCGATATTCCCTTAATATTCAATATCCAGCTTTTTCCAGGTAGGGTCAACATACTGTGCTGATTCTGTTAATAAGTCCCGATTTTTTCGGAATCGCACACAAAGATGCTGCACAAAGATGCTGCACAAAGATGCTACACGATGCGCCCGCGAGGGCTTGGCTGTCAAGAGAACAAAAGCCAGTCGGCTAGGCATGTTCGCAAACACACGGCCCGGCGCAGTGACTTGGCGCAGTGGCTTGGCGCAGTGGCTTGGCGCAGTGGCTTGGCGCAGTGGCCCGGCCTGGAGTCCTCAGCTTTCCATCACATAATCGAATACC
>Ga0224501_10002323_pt1 | contig 14907 bp, 11 predicted proteins | sample SF_Oct11_sed_USG_4_FD_169105 | JGI IMG/M metagenome (GOLD analysis project Ga0224501, IMG submission 169105) | Sediment microbial communities from San Francisco Bay, California, United States - SF_Oct11_sed_USGS_8_1 | ecosystem: Environmental > Aquatic > Marine > Sediment | place: USA...
AAGACAGCGGGGAAGACAGCGGCAGCGGCATCAAGGTGCCCCATGAGACCAAGGGCGCGCTGGCCTTTGACACCAACAAGTCACTGGAGGAGGAGGTTTCCGCATACCTTGAGGTGGTGCGTCAGCTGCGCAAGGATTACAAGGACGAACAGGTGATCCTGGACGGACTAAAGGAAATAGAAACCAAACTGCAATCCCTGCGGGTATCCGCAGCCCCGGAAAAGGAACTGCGCAAATCCCTGGAAGAGCTGATGTATGTGCCCCTGGGAGAGGGCCGGAACCTGCGGCTGGACGCCTTCAGGAAAAAAGCCGCCAAGAACCGCCTGTCCAACCTGACCGAGTACAAGAACCAGGTGGTCAAGATGGTGCGCAACACCCGCAACAACCTGGCCATGCTGCTGTTGGCCAATCCACAGGACGGCATCCTGCAGAAATTCATGGAGCACCTGGAATCGCTGGACATGAGCAGGCCGGATCTGCTCAAGGGAGAGATGGAAACCCTGGGCAAGAGTCCCCAGCTCTGGCATTACAACAAGAAGAAGAAGTCCTTCCTGGCCGACTGGCTGCGGCCCTACCAGGACAAGCTGGGCGTGCCCATCGAGGATATGACCGAGGAGGAGTTCCAGGCCGCCCTGAAACAGGTGGAGGATCTGCGTCAGACCAGGTTTGAGGATATGACCAACCTGGAGATAATCAAGCAGCGTGATCTGTTTCGCTCCTTCAACCGCCGGATGAATCCGGTGATTAACGGGCGCGATGAGGAGTTCTGGGGCAGCGAGGATGTGCGCGACGAATTTGTCCGGTTTATCAATCTGTTGATTCTGAGGTTCAGCTTCAACCTGGAGGAGCGCTTCCTGGTGTTTCGCACCAACGACAGCGGGTTCGTGTATCTGGTGGGCTTTTCCGACGAGTCATTCGAGAAGATCCTGACCCTGGAGGACGGCCGGGTGGGACTGTATCCCCATCTGAAGGTGCTGCTCAAGGTATCCGACGGCTCATACAAGGAGATCACCAAGGAGTCATACAGCAATAACGCCAAGGCTTTCTACAGCACCATGCGCACGGCGGTGGTGCCCTTCCTCACCTCCATGGCGGTGGTCACGGAAAAAGAACTGAGCGAGGATATCAAAAACGCGTTTGATATTTGGACCTGACGGGTTTTCTCAGGCGCGGCGGCCCACGGCCAACAGGTTGACGCCGCCCAGGCCCAGGGAGTGGGTCTGGAAATCGAAGCACATGCTCATATCGAGAAACGCCCCGAAGGTTTTCTTCCTGTCCAGGATGTACTCCAGGCTTTTCGGCTTGATGCTGCGCGCCAGGGCTCCCGGCCCCCCCAGCACCTCTGTTTCAAACCCGGCGGATTTCATCAGCCCCATCAACTCATCCGGAGTGAACGAATAATCGGGGGGGACCAGCTGCCCCGTCTCCTCCAGGTATTTCACCACGTCCTCCGGGAAGTCCTCCACGCCGTTTTCCAGCAGGGCCCGGGCCATGGGAAAGGGGTAGGAGCTGTTTTTCCGGTCCGGAGGAACGAAGGTGCCATCAATATCGTAGTCTAGCATGAACGGCACCACTCCCAGACGGCTGGAAACCATCAGCACAACCCTTTCCCGGGCCACCCGGCACACCTCCTGAAGGGCCTTCACATGGTCCGGGTAGCAGTAGGATATGGGGGCATCCATGCACAGGACCATGTCGAATGCTTGATCGGCGATGCCATCCAGGTTTTTAACATCCCCCTGCCGGAAGGTTATGTTCTTCAGGCCCTCGCGCTCCGCCTGATTGCGGGCCCGCTCCAGCATGGCCTCCGAGATGTCCAGGTGGGTAACCTGATGGCCCATCCGGGCTATGGGCAGGGAATACCGGCCGGTTCCTGCCCCGGCGTCAAGCACATTCAGGGGCCTGAACCCGGCGTCACCGCTTTGGGCAGGGCTGTTATGATCCAGTCTTATGGGGTGCCTGTATCCAACCGGGGGGATGTCTGCCGCCACGATTTCCGCCGCCCTTTCCAGTGAGGGCGTGCCATGGGTTTTTCCCGGGGGGATCTTGCGGAAGGATTTCCCGTTGCCGTTGCCAGAACCGCCGTTTCTCCTGGGGTTTTCCCCGGCGGACGTTCCGGGTGGATTTTCTTCGCCGCCGCCGACCGGACCAAGGAGCGGAAACAGAACCCGCCAGGTAATGGCTGTCTGCACGGAAACCAGCGGAAAGCGGTGCTCCCGCAGAGGTTCCTCCTCGGCCATTATATCACCCCAGAACTGCTGGGATTCTTCGTGGCGTAAAAACTTCATGGCTGTCTGCTGCCCTGTTTACCCAGGTTATGGACGATAACCGTCCTGCCTTTGTTCACGGGCTCCGGCTAACTGCCGCTGAACCCTTTTCAAACATACGGCGGCCCGGAGCTGCCGGTCGAACGGGGAAATATCCCCGGAAATAACAATTCCCTTGATGAACATGCAACAAGCTCACCATAAGGCAGTATTTTCCTTAAAATAGCCGGGGACGCATTTCGTGGATAAGCCGGCTTTCAGGGCTGGGGCGTGGTGGGGCGGGGCGGGGCAACATGGTTGGCCACCGTGGCGGAACGCTTGATCTTGAACAGGTATCCGAAGTTCAGGTAGCCTCCTGTGTCCATCCGCAGATAACCGTACCTATCTGATATCTCAATATAAAACCGGTGCTGGTTTTCGGGAATCCTGATTTTGTGTTCCAGCCAGGTCATGGGCCTGAAGGTCCTGATCACCGCCCCGTTTTCATCGTAAATCCGGATGACCGGCGCCAGGTTGGTGCGCGATATCCGGTACCAGACCAGCACGAGCTCCTCGTTGGGCGAAAGGGCTTCGCCGACAAAGAAATCCGAATCCTCGCGGGAATCCAGCAGGCCATAGATGGTTGCGTTGAAGGCCAGCGGATTGGCCCGGGAAAGCCAGCCGTTGGCTTCGTTTTCAGAATAGACCGGGTCTTCCACCTCCAGCTGGGTATAGCGCTCAAAATAGGATTTGATGCTCTGGGCGGCGTCGGCGGGCCGGGTTTCCGGAGAAAACAGCTTCAGCTCCGGGCCGGAATTTTCCTTTTCGCCGCTCAGTTCCAGTTCCAGCAGACCATTTTGCCAAAACACGTTTCTGATCAGGAACGGCCCCACGGAACTGCCCCGCAACTGCTCCTCCAGGGTTCTGGGGTCTCCCCTGAACGCCCCCTGATAGGTCAGGGTATCGCCCCCTATGATGACCAGCTTGAATTTCTCGAATCGGGAGCCCCGCCGGAAGAAGTTCTGCTCAAAGGTTTCCTCCTCCTCAATGGATGCCAGCCCCCACACCCTGACGCTTATTTCCGGGGTTTCGCCGGGCAGGCTGGATGGAGTGCGGATCACTCCGGGCAGCAGCCGCTGAGCCAGCGGACCCAGCAGGAGCTCCTCCAGCAGCTTCTGGCTCTGGCGCCCTTTTCCCACAGGTTTTAAGCCGCCGGAGCGGGCCTGATGCTCCAGCGTCCCCAACCAGGCCCCGGTGGAGCGGTGATAAAATATAATGCTGGCCCGCAGGCCCGGGTCCTGTTTTTTCGGGGCTTCCTCCCCGGGAAGGCTCTCAAAGCGCAGAAAGGCCGCCACCGGGTTTTTCTGGCGGCTCAGCACCCGCTCGCGCTGCTTGTTGTCACCCATGGGATTTCCCAGGATGCCGGCCTCCCGTTCTCCCATGGGCTGCCAGCCGGAAATGGAGTATCCCAGCCGTTTCATCCTTTCAATAAGCGCCTTTGTCACGGCCTCGCGGTTTTTCGGATCGCCCAGCACCGGATCCTGTCCGTCATAGGCCAGAGCCATTTCCAGCAAAGGATCGGACAGCAGGGGCAGGGACATGCCGCGCAGGTCCTCGATGAGCTGCTGCCGGTCAATCCGGGCATAGATCATGGCCTGGTACTTGGTGCGGTCAAAGGCCGAGCCCTGGCTTTTCACCCGGAAGGATGTGATGTAACGGTCCAGCCGGTTGAAAACCCGGTTGCGCAGTTCCCGGTCGAAAAGCAGCACCCATTCGGCATCCACCAGCTCGTTAACCAGGGAAAGCACCACCATGTGCTGGCCCCTGGCCAGGGCCCTGGTGCGGGCCTGATCCAGATTGTCCTCGTATACCGGCACCTCCACCCGGGCCGTTCTTTCCAGCACGCCCTGCTGGGCGCCGGCGGGGACCGCCAGCAGCAGCGGCAGCAGGACCCCCGCCGCAACAACGGCCCTCCACCAGGGGCTCCGGCCCGGAGCGGCGCGATCCGCCGAAGACGCTGGGCCCGGCCTGGTGTTGGTGCTGCCCGACAGGTTGGGGTGTTGTACGGATTGAGTGGACATCAGTCCTTTGAAGGTGGTAATTCCCCAGCAGACTCCCGGCCCATTGCCGGGCAGAAAAAAAACTGAAGGCGGACAACGCCGCCTCCAGTATATTCTTTTAAACAACCCTTGCCAAAGTTCCTTCTCAGCGCAGGTAGCTCCTCAGTTCATCCTTGAGCAGACGAATGGCCAGCAGTGCTTCTGCGCCGGTGACCGGATCAAGGGGAGCGAACATTCCGCTGACCTTGCTCTTGGCCTCTATCAAACCACGGCTGGTAACGGTCATCACGGCGTTGAAATACGGAAGATCATTGCGTACATCCCGGAAGGGGGACCCCTGCCCGAAGAACTTAGTGCGCAGCTTGGTCTCGCCGGTCACCTTGACCAGGATGTCCTCCACCATCATGCTGAATTCGGCGCGGTTGGTCTTGGCATCCGGGTGGAAGCGGTGGGAAGGATCCGGCTCCAGGCCGGCCACCTTGAGCCGAAGCACCTCCTTGATGTCGGCGCGCATGGGATGGTCTTTAATGTCCACGGCCTCCGGAGCCCGGACGAGTTTCTCGGCCTCAAACCGGTTGTCCTGGCCGGATGGGGGCGCCTGGAAGCTGCTGTCCACATTGCCCCGGTCTCCCCGCTGATACAGCTTGTCCAGCCGCAGCTCCTCAATGAACAGCCCGGCGATATCGGCGCGGGACAGGGAATTGGCAAAGGCCACTATGCGCCCGTGCATGGAACCGGGCTCGGCCCGGATGATCTTCTGCACCAGGGACAACTCCTCATCCGCAATGCCGGTCTTGTTGGTATCCATGCCCAGCACCTTGCGGTAGAACTGCTGGGCCTGCTGCAGCTTGTAGGCGTCACGGTAGGCGCGGGCCATGAAAAGGTGCGGGTCGGCGTCACGGCCCTTGGGGTCGAGCTCAACCGCCTCCTTGTAGGCATCCTCGGCCTCCTCCAGCCAGTCATCGGAGGGCTCCCGGGTCATGCGGTGAATCCTGATCTTGGCGGAATAGGCCAGGCGCTTGTCGTTGTCGTTCTTGGCCTCGGACAGCGCCTCCTTGAACATCTTGCGGGCCTCCTTGAAGGTTTCCTCGCGCTGATCCTTGGACATGCGGGGGTCCTGGGCCTTGCTGGCGCGGACAATCGCCTTGCCCGATATGGCCTGGCTGTATTTCTTGTCCAGGCTCAGGGCCAGATTGAACGAATTGTTGGCCTCGCCCATATCGCCCTTCTCCAGGAAGTCATATCCGCGAAGGGTATGGTGGGCCGGGGTGTCCAGCCTGCCGGAGGCCTGCCGGGGTTCCTTTCCGCAGCCGGTCATCAGACCTGAAAGAACCAGCAGCACGGTGGCCGTCCAGATCAGCCTTTTTATCTCGATTAGCCTCATTTCCTCATCTCCAGCAAAGGTTTTGGGTGGGGTGATCACACACCGGGCGTTACATCTCCGCCACCGGGGCTTTTTAAAAAAACATCAGTCGGTTCAGTCGATTACGATCATCACCCGGCTTTCCCTGAGAAATGTCTGTTGCTGGGCCATGTTGCGCAGGGTGTCCGCATCGGCCTGGGAGATCACCAGATCGCTTTTATTGGCCCCCTTGGCTTCCATGGCCTTGATAACCGCAGGATTTCCCCTGACACGGTCATTTTCCGAGGCGGCCTTGACATCCTTGGTGTATCCGACCACCCCGTGCTGAACAGCCCAGGAGCGGTCCACAAAGGCCGAGCCGTAGACCTCTGATCCCTTGGGATCATAAACCTTGGGGCTCATGGCTGGCGCCAGGTCCACTCCGCGGGCATCAATGATCAGACCGGAGTAGGCGGAACCCGGGGCCAGGCTGGACCCGGCGGTGGGAACCTCCACAGGGCTCCACTGCATGGGTGCCCCTTCCTCGCCCATCACCAGGTTCTGGGGCAATACTTCACGAAGTTTGGCCTCCAGCTTCACCTGAATGCTGCCGTCGGAAAAATACTTGGGTTTGCCCACGCTGCGCAGGCCGAACAGCCGGCCCTGAATGGTGGTGTTGACCGAATCGTTTTCCACCATGGCGTTCTGCACGGTCGTGGTGGACGAGATGTTCACCCCCTTGACCAGTTCCAGAATATTCCGGGCCGCATCCAGCTTGGCGGCCCTGATGGCCGTGAGGTTCTTCTGGGTGGCGTTCTTGGAGGTGCTGGACGGCGCGCCCATGCCGATGGCAATGGCAATTCCGTTGGTCCAGTCGATACAGCCGTTTTCCATGGTGGTGGTGCAGCGTTCGTCCAGGGCTTCCTGGGCCTGGCCTGGCCCAACCACCAGCATGCACAGCATTGTCAGCGCTCCAAACGCCTTGATGGCTTTTTTCATGGGCCTTCTCCGAAAAAATGAATGGTTCTTCTTGAAATTACGGTAAGTGGCAAGTCCCCTATCTGTCTCCGATGTATGGATCAGGAGGACTTCAGAGTCCCTGTTAAAACCTTTTCCCGGCTCTCTTGAGCCATTGTTTGAGTGTTATATATTATCATAAATCAACTGTAACAGATAGGTATAACATGCCACTTGTTGTCTTACAGGGTCAACCGGTATGATGAATACTTAGCCGGGCCACAGAAAACCCGGCTGCCCCTTGCGAAAAATACTTTTTCACCAGATTACCGGGCACCAAAAACACTTCTGAGCCGTTGGAAAATATAAGGCCCTCAATCCAGCAGAGGCCCCGCGGTAATGATCCTGCCTGAATATGCCGCGCCGGATGAAACAGCGGGCGCAAGGCGGAAAATACAACCATGGCTTTTTTCAAACGAAAACACTCCTGGGCACTCCCGGAACGGGAGGCCACTCCGGAAAGGATATTCCAGTCCCGCAGACTGGCCCTCAAGAAAATGGGGTATACCGGCCTGGGGCTTTCGGCATGGCTGGGCGCGGGCGGCGCCATGGCCGGCCTGGGGCTGCTCTCGCCCCGTGAGGCCCGGGCATCGGATAATCCTGACTTCATCAGCACGTTCACCGGACTGCCCCCCCTGCAAACAAAGCCCGGTTCGCCGGAAGGCGGGGCCCTGACCCCCACCCATGAAGCCGTGGTGGCCGGCTACAACAACTATTACGAGTTTTCCCGGGGCAAGGACGATGTCTGGTAGCACGCCCGCAGTCTGAAGACGGAGCCCTGGCGGCTGGACGTATCCGGACTGGTGTCCCGCCCCCGGATTTTCGATCTGGACGAGCTGCGCAAGGGAATGGAGCTGGAAGAGCGGATATACCGGTTCCGCTGCGTGGAGGCCTGGGCCATGGTGGTCCCCTGGACAGGGTTTCCCCTGTCGGCCCTATTGGAAAAGGTGCAGCCACTGTCATCGGCCCGCTATGTGAAGTTCACCACCTTCCTGCGTCCCGAGGAGGCCCCCCGGCAGCAGCGCAGAATTCTTTTCGGCAGCGGCGAACCCTGGCCCTACACCGAGGGCATCACCATGGCCGAGGCCATGCACCCCCTGACCATGATTTCAGTGGGAAGCTACGGCCATGTCCTGCCCAACCAGAACGGAGCCCCCCTGCGGCTGATAATTCCATGGAAATACGGCTTCAAGAACATCAAGGCCATCGTGGGAATCGAGCTGGTGAAGGAGCGCCCCAAAACTTTCTGGAACACCCTCCTGCCCGATGAATACGGCTTTGAATCGAATGTGAACCCAGCGGTGCCCCACCCGCGCTGGTCACAGGCCACCGAAAGGGACGTGGCCACGGGCGAGGCGCGGCCCACCTTGTATCTGAACGGCTACGCCGCCCAGGTTGAGCAACTGTACAAAAAGGGTTGAGCGGGCCCTGATGCTCACCAGCGGAAACCGAACAGAAACACCCGGCGGGAATCGGGATCATCGTCGACCTTGTAGCCCTTTTCCACCGTGAAGCGGCCCATGCCGATCTCGAATATCCAGACCCGGCTGAGCACTCCGGCGGAGGTGTGGCCCGCGTTCCAGCCGGCCAGGAAGGAAAACAGCGCCGCGCCATCCTCCTCCGGACCGATTCCTATTTCCAGCCCGGCCCTGGTGCGCACCGTCCAGTGTTTCTCGTTTTCCAGCACCTGGCGGGTCACATCCACGATGTCCAGGGCCGCCGTGTAGCGGATGAAATTGTAGGTGGGCGAAACGGCGATGCCCACCGTGTGCAGCAGGGGCAGCTCCCCGGCCACCGGAATGCCGGTGGAGCGGCGGATCTTGCCGAAGCGCATTCCATAGAAGCCCTCATCCTTGGAATACCCCCCGATATTGAGAATGGAATAGCCGATCCGGGGCCGCCAGTTGCTGGCCCAGGGCAGGGTGATGATCAGCCCTGCGTCCAGGCCGGGAACGTGATAGGTCATGCCCATCATCATGGCCTGGTAGTCCGAATCATTGATCAGGCTGGCCTCCCCGCCCAGGGCTGCTCCAAACAGGGTCTCGGCGTCTATGATCTTGTCGATGCCCAGCCGGCTCACGGACTTGGGCATGATCCCCAGGCTGATGCCGCTGCCCCACTTGGCGGTGTAGACATAGGCGGCTGTGTAGTCGGTGTAGAACTCAAGATGCAGGGCCGGCACATCGTAGGTGAGGCCATCCAGGGGGTTGGTCAGCTCGCCCTGCTTTATCACTTCGATATTGGCCAGCATTTCCGCCCCGACGATATAGGCGTTGCCGCGCTTGGCATCGGTGATGACCGGGGAGCGCATGTTGAACTGGGCGAACACCGATGTGCCCACCATGTCCGACATGGTGAACATGTCTATGCCCTCGAACTTGCTCAAGGCGTCGGAAGGATTGGTGGAGGCACCGAACACGCGCTCGTCCAGCACCAGCATGGGCGTGAATATCTCCACCGAGCCCTCACCCAGGCGGGCAATCCCGGCGGGATTGTAGAACAAAGTGCTGGCCTCGTCCCCCAGGGCCACCTGGGCGCCCCCCATCAGAAGGGGGCGGATGAACTGGATGGAGCGCCTGATTTCGCGGGCTGGAACCGTATCGCACCATGCTGCGGTAAACAGCAGGGCAAACAGGGATAGCAGGATGATAAACCGCCGGGCAGGGGTGCTATTTCCCACCTCAGGAGGCTTTGGCGGTTTTTGTTTGGGCTTGCCAGGCATCGCTGATCTGCTTGAGGTCGATCTTGCCCTTTTCGGCGAGTTCCTGGAAGCGCCGCACAAGCTGCCGCCTTGCTTCCTTGACGGTGTCCTCGTCTTCCTGCGCCGCCCGCAGGCTGGTGACCATGCCGGAGCGGGCCCGCTCCGGAAAGGCCATGATGACCCTCCGCTGGATATCCGGATCCGCGCCCTGCAGGGCCTGCACCACCACGGAACTGGGCATGGTGCGCACGGCCTGGGGCAGAATTTCCTCCGGGACGAAGGGCAGGGCCTCAAAGGTAAAGAACAGTTTGTCCACCTGCTCGGCCAGGAAGATATCCTTAGACTTGATGCCGCGCAGGAGGTGATGGCTTGTTTCCGATGTGGTGCGGCCCATGACATCCACCAGACCCCTGGCGCCGGCCATCTGCAGGCTGCGCTTGTCGGGCATGGTCTTGGCCTTTTCCGCCAGTTCCTCTCCCACCGCGGAAACCATGTCCAGGGGAAGGTCCAGGAAGTTACCCATGTTGACTGCGATTTCCAGCTGCATGTCCTTGGGGAAGCTTTCGATCACCTTGGCGGTATCCTCGGCCTTCATGTTGGCCAGCACGATGGACTTCACCTTCACCGGCTCGTCCTTGATCAGGAACGCTATCTGCTCCCAGCTCAGGCTGTCCATGAATTTGAACGGATTGGGCCTGAACAGTTCCGGATTGGTGACCTCGTTGGCCAGCAGCACCAGGCTGGCCTCCTCCATGGCCCCGATGACGCGGGAGGCCTCGGGCGGCTTCTCGGTGAAAACTGTCTGTTCCAGGGTTTTGTAGGCCTCGGGCCCCATGTGCGGCATGAGGGCCTGCCGGGCAATGCGCTGGCCCAGGCCATGGATCAGCATGTTGATCTTGCCGGGGCTGTCTGACCACGATTCCACCAGGGTTCTGGCCAGCTCGGGACGGGACAGCATCCGCTTGACGATGGAGTGGCGCACCTGGTTGAGGTGGCGCTCATCGGCCATTTTCTTCTGCTCCTCCTCCAGTTCCTTTTCCTCCTCGGTCTTTTCCACCTTCATGGGGCGGGCGGGAACCGGGGGATGCTGGGCATGGGCCAGCTTGGGGTCGGGCATGACCGTGGTGATGAGCCGCGACAACAGCCGGAAGAACACCACCATCATGATAAGCAGGAACAGCCCCCCCACAATGATCAGGACCCACTCGATCAGGCTCAGTCCAAAGGGTCGGGGCCAGCGGTCCTCGTCGATGACCTTCTCCGGCTTTTCTTCCTCCTCCGGGGCCGGAGCCTGTTGCTCAACGACCGGGATCACCTGGATATCTATTCTGTCGCCCCGTTCGCGGCGGATATCGGCCAGAATGGGGACTATGGTCCGCAGGTACTGCATGTCGGATTCGGGCAGGGGCTGCTTCAGGACGATGCGTACCAGCACCTGTTCCACCAGGAATTTTTCCTGGCCCCGCGGGGTGTCCACATCAGTGGGGCGGAACCCGGGCAGGTCAACCGCGCTGGCGGCCGGGATCTCCCGGGGCATTTCCGCCATTCTGCCGTTGACGTTCACCCGCAGCAGAAACTGACCGGTGGGAATGAGTGTGGAGAGCCTTTCGTGGATCAGCCCCTCAATGCGTCTTTCATACTGACCGGGGGAATCGATGAACTGCTCGTTCTGAGCCAGCACCGTCCCGGTGCCCACCGGACCGCACAGCAGCAGGGCAAAAATGAACAGCGCAGAAATATACCGGATATGCTTGGTCATGCTTTTTCGTGCCATCCTTGGCGTTGTATAATGTCCGGCCGGGCACCTTCCCGACCGCTGACTGTTAAAAGCCCTTGCACTGCATTGATACTAACGTCCGTCGGCCTGACCGGGGTTCGGCAGGCTTCACTCCTGCATCCGGTCCACCAGCTCGTTGAGTTCCTTGTTGTCCGGGTCCAGCTCCAGGGCCCGCTCCCAGTATTTAAGGGCCATGGACTTCCAGTTCATCTTGTAATAGAGCGACCCCAGCATGGTATAGGCCTGGGGGTTATTCGGATTTCGCTGAATAGATTGCAGAATTTGTTCCAAAGCCTGCTCATAGCGCCCCTTGAAGAAATAGCGCCTCGCTTTTATCAGGTTTTCCGTGCTTTTGGCCTGGGTAACCATGTCCACCTTGGCGGGCATTGTTTCCTCTGATGCGGCCGGATCTTCCTTCCCCTCGCCGTTTTTACCGGCAGTTTCTTCCTCCTTTTCCGGTGGCTCGGGAGGTTTCTGCAGGGGCGGTTCCTGCATCTGCGGTTTTTCGGCCGCTTGTGGCTCCGCCTCCGGCGGGGGCACGCCGATCACCTTCACCCAGTCGCCGCCTGCGGGATCGAACCCGCCGGACACCCTGAGCTGCTGCTCCACGGCCTTGGTGTTGCCCCGGAAGGTCTCATCCACCAGGATGAACACCTGCCTGATCCGGGAATAGCCGGGGAGCACCGCCCCGGAATCGGTCTGGGGGGTAATGTAGTTGTTGAACCCGGGAAGCTTTATGCGCCCCTGGGAATCCGGGCCGGTCCCGGCGCGGAGATACCCGATATGAACCTCCACGTTGAGCAGCTTGTCGCCCACCAGATCGTGGGCCAGCCGCTGCACCTTTTCCTTTAAAAGCTGCTCCTGCCCCGGTATGTTCATGCCGGGCGGGGTGACAAATTCCACGGCCGGCACGGCACGGGGGCCAGCCAGCAGGGCCAGCGCCGCAAGCAGCACCAGCAGCAGAGGCATATGCAGGGCCGACACCAGGCCTCCGGCGGCCTGCGGCGGACGGTATCCCGGTGAAATATTGTTTTTTCGGCTAAGGGTTATCATTGCGGATTTCCGGTCGGTTTTTGCGCTTCCAGGTAGTTGAGCACCTGATGAACTTCCATGTTCGTCGGATCAAAGCTGACCGCTCGTTCCCAGGCGGCCCGGGCCGCGGTGGGGTTGTTCTGGGCAAAATGAATCGAGCCCTCCATGGCCAGGAAGAATGAGCGCTCGCGGGCAGTGGTGGACCGCTGGAACCCGGCCTGCACAATCCTCAGGGCCTCCGCGTAGCGTCCTTCGTCAAAGGCCATCTGGGCGGCCTCGGCGGCGCCGGGAGCCTTGCCGGAGGGCTGACCGACCTGCCCGGGCATGCCGCCCTGGGAGCCGGACGCGGCCATGCCCGCCATGCCCGCCTGATAGGGAGCAGTCTGACCGGGCTGGTACTTTTCACCCAGCGCCTCCATCAGCTCCTTTTCCGAAAGGGTGGGGGGCATTTCATCCTTGGGCAAAACGGGAAAAGTCTCCTTGAGCACGATCACCTGATCTCCCCGGTTGTAGTCGAACCGCCCCACCACCGGCACCAGTTTGCGCACGAACCGCTCGTAGTATTCCGGCAGGGTCTCATCCAGCAGCACCTTGACCTCCAGCCTTTGATAGGGCGGAGTGGCCTCATCGATACCCCCCTCGGAGGAACGCACGAAAATGGGGAACCCAGGCAGTTTTTCCCGCTCCTGGGACATCTGCGGCTGTTCAATCTCGGGTACGATCTCCGGGTTCCAGATAACGCGAACGGCCAGCACATAGCGACTGCCGTGCACATAGCGCTTCAGGGAGCTGTCGATTCTTTCGGTTACGCTTTCCTCGAAGGCGCGCATGCGCTGGTTGGAAATGCGGTCCATCAGGTTTTCAGACTGGGCGAGAGCCGGGGCGCTCCAGGGCAGCGCCGCAAACAGCGCCGCAAACAGCGCCGGAAGCAGCGCCGCAAACAGCACAGTATGCCGTACTGTCAGTAAAGCAGTCAGTAGAGCAGTCAGTAGAGCAGTCTGCAAAGCCGTCAGCAACGCAGCCGGGCGCACAGGCAGCCCTGCTGCCAAAACCGCCTGGCCCTGTCCCGTGTTTTGCGAATTTTGCGGATTCCGCCTCATTTCCCTTCTCCCCTGGGAGGCTGCGCCGTCTTTGGTGTTCCAGCCGGTTTAGGAGGCGGCTGGGCTCCCGGAGTCCCGGAGGAACCGGGCAAAGGCGGCTGGGTCCGTCCCTGCCTGTTCTTCATGAAGTCCATGAACTTGTTCACTTCCACATTGGACGGGTCCAATGATAACACATACTCCCATTCCTCATTGGCCAGCTGATAGTTCCCCAGGGCGTAATACACAGAGCCCTTCATCACATGGGCCTGGAGATGATCCGGCTGGGTGAGCAGCACCAGGTTTACCTGCCGGAGGGCGCCGTTGTAGTCGCCGGACATCATCAGGTCCTGGGCCTTTTGCAGGTACTGGGCAATCAGCAGGTCCTGAAACTGCCCTTCCGGCCCCCGGACTTCGGGTTTGGTGGCCATGGGCATCACGTTTTCCAGCGAAAGCGGAATCTCCACATCATAAACCGGCTGGTCTATGTTGAGCGTGATGGTGTTCTCCTGACCCCGGAAGTTCATCTTTATCCGGACGATCTGCCCGCCATCTTCCTCCGATTCGGTAACAACGATATGGCTTTCGCCCTGTTTGGTGGCCAGCACGGTCTTTTCAGAGCTGTCGGACCCCATTCCGCTGCATCCGGTAAGCAAAACCAGCAGCGCCAGCAGTCCCGCCAGGGGCGGAAGGCACCGGGCGGAGCGCGGCGTGGCCCTAGAAACGATAGCCGAAGCGCAATTCATAGCCTCCTCCCGACATTTTATCGGTGATCACTCCCCCTGCGGAGGATGTGTCCACGATGGATTCAGTATAACGGTTGGTGGCGACCAGGATGCTCATGCTGTCGCCCACCACGAATTCCAGACCGGCACGGTACAGATTTGCATAATCAAGCTGTTTGGAAAGCAGTTTTCCCACACCCACGAAGAACATCACCCGGGTGGTGCTGGAGGGCATCTGGAGAATATCCAGGCCCAGGGTGGGAATCAGCATGACGCTGGTTTTCAGCTTGATGTGGGGGTCGGGATTACTATCGTTCTTGTCCTTGTAAAAAATCAGGTCCACTCCAAAGGAAAACCGCTTGGTAAGCTTCACCGATTCCTGGACGCTGATCAGAAGGGCCTTGTGGGAAACCCATTCATCGGCAATGGTGATGGGGATGGTCAGTTCACCAAAGCTGAAGGTGAGCGACCGGCGCCGGAAGGCCTTGCGGCCGGCCAGTTCGTCCACCATGATGATGGCCCCGCTTTTGGCCTCGGTGACCTTGATATAGACCGTCAGCTGTCCATCATTGCGGAACATCCCGATATCTATGAACCCATCCACCTGGAGCTTTTCGGCCAGCCTGATCCGCTCCTCGCTGGTGGGAATTCCCTTGCGCAGCTTCAGGATGCCCCTGACGATCTTGGTTTCCAGCTTCTGGCATTCCTGGCACTGCACCAGCTTTATGTTGGGGTTGAATACGAATACCTTGTCCAGGATCACCACCTCGGCCTTGCGGCGAAAGTCAGCGTCAACCTCCCGACCGAAGTAAAAAGAGTTGATGGCCAGGGAGTTCACCCTGTCGGTAACCCGGGCCAGCGAGCCGGCGATCAATCCCACGGCCTCCTCCAGCTGCACCAGGTCCTCGTCCAGGCGGATGGAAAACGA